>MDSY01001512.1_pt1 | contig 13073 bp, 12 predicted proteins | sample 811131 | NCBI WGS metagenome assembly MDSY01 (sample SAMN05326643, study PRJNA326480) | marine metagenome | isolation source: seawater | place: Atlantic Ocean: South West | collected 2010
CTCGCACGGCTCCGACCGGTGAGCCGCGCGATGCGGGAGGCGGTGGCGGCGACGGAGCTTCGGTTTATGGAGCAGTATGATTATTATCACGTGTGGCTCGGATGTTTAAGCGCGGTAATGCGCCTGCAACGGGGAGTTCGTCTGTCGCATGAAGTACGCCTTTGTGAGGCAGCGGCGAGGACCGGAAAGCTGGAAGAGTTGAAGGTGTTGCGCAAAAATGACACACCGTGGAACGCATCCACGTGCTTGTCTGCGGCGAAGGGCGGGCACCTCGAGGTGCTATAGTGGGTCCACGCGAACGGCTGCCCATGGGATGAAAAAAACTTAGCGTGCTCGATGTTGTTCATCGCCACTAGAAAGAGCGACGAGGTGAAAGTGCGGGCGCTTATCGAGACGGGCGCGGATGTCAACAGGTCGGTGGTGTATCGATTCGCGACACCGCTATACATAGCCGCTCGAAACGGCCACGAGGCGGTAGTGCGGGCGCTGCTCGAGGGGGGGGAGGACGTCAACAAGCGCTGGGATGACGACGACCCGGACATGGGAGATTACTACGATTGCGACAATTTCTCGGATGCGATGGCTAAAGACCCGACACCGCTGTACTTCGCCGCTCAAAACGGTCACAAAGCGGTAGTGCGAGCGCTTATTTAGGCGGGCGCGCTCGTCAACTATTCAACAGATGAATGCATGACACGCCACTGTACATCGCCGCTCAAAACGGCTATGATGCGATAGTGCAAGCGTTGATCAAGGCGAAAGCAGACGTCAACGCGGCGACGATCGTCGATGGCAATGATTGGTTCTTGATGGCGAGGGATAGCGGCGTGACTCCGCTGTTCATTGCCGCTGAAAAGGGCCACGATATGATAGTGCTGGCAGACGTCAAAATGCCCATTAGGATGTATAATTGTAGTTACTCGACGCCGGTCTCCGTAGCGAAAAGTTATCCAAAAGCGAAACCATATGGATACGCAGCAATTGAACAGATTCTCAGGGATGCGGGCGCGGTGTAATGACGGAAATTACGCGACCGCATGTGTAGCGATGAGCGAGTAGATATGAGCGCGCGATTGTAGAAAATACACGTAGTACTAAGTCCTTAATTCCACAAGCAGCGCAGCCTTGCTTTGCTCCTCATCGGGCTCAAGGGGCGTGACGTCACTTGCGTTGAGTTCGCTTCTGTGCCACAACGCGGCGTGCTTTTCAAGCACGCTCGCGGAGGCGACCATCGAAACCTCCGCGCCCGCCCACGCCGCCGACACCGCGGCGAAAGCGTCTTTATGTTTCTTCGCGGAAGGCCAGGGATCCGAGGAAGGGTCGAATGCGTACGATTGGCGCGTACCGTCAGTTTCAGCATGGGATGGCATCCATCCCCAAGAATTTGAAGAATCGTCGTCCCCTTCACTTTCCAAGCGCCACGTCTCTTCGGGCGCGACCGCGCGTCCCCACGCGTGCGTGTCTCCGAATGAAACGCCGTCGGGGTGTTCCAGGTCATCAGGGCCGAGAAGAACAGGGGAAGTATTTGTGGCGACTGTTTCATTAGACACTGCAAATGCACGCACGTCACCCAGCATCGAAGTCATCGTCTCCGCCGGACACCGAAGCAGCGCTGTTCGCGTGACGAGCGCTCGTATCGCAACCTCCGCCGTTGTTTGCTTTTCATTTCCTTTCAACCCGCCCCAGTTGTTTTCTATTTGCCTCTCCAGTGTGTATAAAGTAGCAGCGATCGTGCGCACGTCCCACGTGTACCGGTCACGCCACGCGCGCGACGGAGCCACGCGCGCGTACGCACCGAACGCCTTGGCGGCGACGCAGTCCGCAAACGACTGAAGCGCTTTCGAAACGCCAAGGCTGTTTTCATCTGAACTCTTTTCACTTTTTTCAATTGTATCTTTCAACCCTTCCTTGAGCATTTCTTCCAGCTGTTTAAACCCCCGGAACACACACGAGCGCCACGTTGAAATGTGCGGCGAACAAGGCTGCGTGCCCGCCATAGCTTCCGGTTTCCGGTGAAATCCCCAAGGCTGCGCGACGGCGCCTTCCAGAAGCGAAGTCGACGCAGGTTTCAAAACCGTTCGCGCTAAAACCATGACGAAAATGTCAGCTTCATAAAGCCGATCGCGTCGCACTTTGAACGCCGCGTCGATCGCCTCGCGTGAGTAATTCGAACTTTCTGAGTTCGTCACACATCGCATCGACTGCAGGTACGATGCGCACGCTATGCGCGCGCGTCCGAACGCAGAAAGAGTCGTCTTTGCCACGTCAATCGCAGAGGAGTGAGATTCGTCTTTTTCGTTTTTCGACTTTGTACCGCCAAGCGCGCTGTCAAGGAAACGACCAACCGCTCCAGCAGCCGCGCGAGCGTAAGGCGCTGCTGATTCGTTTCCATTTTCCGATGAGTCGTTGGTAACTGAGGGGAGTTCTTTCGCAAGCGTCTCGTGAAACTCGGCGATGGAAACGAGCGACTCGAGGTGTTTCTCCAAAACTATGTGCGCCGGTGTGTGATTTTTGCGAAGAGCGACCCACCGCTCGACGTTCCTGTGCGTTTTGTCGCAGTGCTCAGTGAAGGCGAGCTTAATTTCTTTGGAAACACGTTGCGGAGGCACTGGCGGTGCGCTGGAGCGCTCCAGCGTGGTTTCGAGCCAGTGGCAGGCACCCACGGCGAGCGCGGCGAGCGCCTCCTGTTGTGCGTTTTCGGTTTTTTCGAAAGTCGCTTCGGCCGTTTCCGATGTTTCTCGGCTTTTCACGCCGTCCACCGCGTCCAACGCATCGCTGAGGGCGTCGCGCCAAGTATCGAGAAGCCCTCTGCGGTTGCGTTCGACTCTGTTTAAGAAGTCCTCAGTAGTGGACTTGTACGCCAGCGCGCCGTCCGAGGTCCACAACGCGCGGAGTGAGTCGAGGTGTGCCGCGAGCGCAGCGCCGCGTTTGCCTTTCGCTAAAAGCGCCTCGCACCGCGCCGCGCTCATGCGCAGCCGGTCCTCCATACGAACTGGTGGACGTGTTGAAGGACTGTTACCCGACGATACGTGCGCTGTCGCAATTGCCTCTACTAAACGATCCACCAGAGTCTCACTTTGGGAGTCGTCAAAAGCGTCGAACACGTCGTTTGTTCCATCGACCGCGTCCGTTTCGTTGGATTCGCCAAAGCCACGCGCCACGAGCGATAGATGGCGCGTTCGAAGCGCCTCAGCTTGCGAGCAACACGTGACCAGCGCATCCTCCGCGGTCCGCGCGAGCTCACTGAGTGTTCTGAGTGGGTCCGACATCCGCCCGAGACACCTCACGACACCTCCGCCACCTCCGCGCGAGCTCGTGTGATTTCCCGGGATTTGCAACGGGTGCCGAGACGTTTTCGTTTGTCGTGAGGATAAATTCGCGCGAAAAGGCGCTCTCTGGTCCCAGAGGTCCCCGCGCGGTGACCTCTGTGGGGTTACCTCGAGTTGACTTCTCTGGACGGCACCGTTTTGCCCACTCCCGTCTGGCGTGAATCACGATGGCGCCGTCCGCGCCCGCATCGTCAGCCCCCCTGCCAGAGTCCCAGTGGCCAACCCCCCCATCCTGTCCCGGCTCGCCTCTTTGCGACCCATCCACGTCGGATGCGGCGTCCACGACTTCCACCACCGCGGTTACTTTGATCCCCGGGAACGCCCCGAACGTGTGCGACTACGTGTTCCACACCACGAAGGGCGATGTGACGTTGCGGGCGTACCGAGCGCTGTCTCCGCTTGGGGCGGACCGTCTGCACACGCTAGTCAGGCACGGATACTACGATGGGTCCCCGCTGTACCGAATTCTTCCCGGTTTCGTGGCGCAGTTTGGAGTAGCGGCTGATCCCACTTTGTCAACGATATACGACTGGAGAACCGATACACAAGACGGGATTCTTGCTGACGAAACCCCGCACCCCAATGCCCCGGGAAATGACAAGCTCTGGGTGAGTTACAGCAGCGCGTATGACGAATCCGTTGACCCGCCGAGCGCGACCAACAGAACTGCCGAACTGTTTATAAACTTGGTGGACAACAAGTCGAGTTTGGATGCTAAAAACTTCGTCGCGTTCGCGAAAGTAATCAAAGGCGTTGAGGTGGTGGACACGTGGTACTCTGGGTACGGCGAGATGGGCGGGGTTTGTGACCTGCACAGTGACCGCGGGTGGGTGTGCACAGGGCCGAATGAAACAGCTTTGTACGCGGGAGGCGCGGAGTACATTGCGAGTGATTTTCCTTCGCTGGACAAAATAGGCTACGTCACCGCGTATCCCAACCCGACCGACCCGGATCCGCACTGGTACTACGGAAATGATAAACATCACTTTTCATGGTCCGAAGGTGGGGAAGGGCACGGCGTGTTGTGGTACCTGATATTCGCAGCGACCGCTTGTATGTTCGCGGTGCTGATTCGAAGACAGAAGACGGTCATTAGTATGGGGGCGAGAAAAGAACGGCGGATAAGTTGAAGTCTATTTTATTAATCTACTTATTGATCTAGAAAGTCGTGCTGTTGAGTTGGATGTATCGTATCACTCCTCATTCCTTCGTCTCAGGGTTCTCCTCGCTGCTCTCACTGGGTTGCATGGCTAACTGTGGTCCATCAACCGTTCGATCCTCTTCAAGTACAGTCCAAATCCCGGGCGTCTGCGCTTTTGGGATTTTTACCACTCCATCCTTCGCCTCGCCTTTCCACGTTAGAAATCCCCAAGCCGTGCCGCTTCGCCCGGAAGGTCGCGGTTTTATTCGGGTCACGGTCCAAAACGAATCAGGCGCGCCCCGTTGCTCCCACTGTGCGCGCGCGAACCTCGACCCGACGCCGTAGGAGGGCTGCATCTTCGCGAGCTCGAACACTGGGGAGATTGAGAGTGGGGACGAGGTCAGGTCTTGTTGTGTTGGGCGATCGAGAGGGAAGAGAGAAGGATGGGACGGAGGCCTAAGCCCTAAGCAAACGTACGATTAGGTCTTCTGCGCACGAAATCCACGGCGAGGTTCGCCATGTGCGCATACTGCGACTTGGGACCGGCCGCCATCGGGGCAACACAGCCGCCGCAAGTCCCGCGCTGCCGAGAAGTGTTGAGAGGAAGGTCGAGATTGCGACACAACGCAGGGGCAAGTACAGGGGTCTGAAAGGGGTCAAAGACAAAAAAGCAATTAAGTATATAAATCTTAAATTTCTCCGTGTCGCCATCTCTAGGACCAGTCAAACAGACTGTACCGAGGGGATGTAGCTCATTTGGCAGAGTAAGCGCCCGCTACACCCTTTCAAATCGCAGCTCACACAACGATCAACCTTCGAGTCAGCAAGAGACTGACCGAGTAACTGTGTAACCCTCCAGGCGTGTCGTTTGCATCCTTCGTCTCAAACTTCGACAAGGTACGGGGATCGAAACCCTGCATCTCCACTTTTTTGGCATTCTGAGACCATAGCGACGTCCTGTATCCAGTGACCTATTTTTGAGGTCAATCGGTGATCAGGTGGCGCCTTGGGGATGACCGCGGCGAGCATGCGTAATCATTTTTTTGTCTTCGAAGAAATTTTCGGCGCACAACCAAAACGTCGCAGGTTGAGAATATTTTAGTACAAGGGGGCAGGGTCGGGGGCCGGGTCGGTTGGGGGTTTGTGGTGACCACACGGACGCGGGTGCGAGTGATAAAAGTGGCGGGTCAAGACGCGGTTGAGCAAAGCCCCGGTGAGGTGAGCTGATGCTCGCGTCATGTGACAAAAGACGGTTTTTTTTTTCATCCATGACGCGCGCGCACGCTCCGAATTTCTACGCAGCGGTACAACTGTTATAGACATCATTTCAAGCACATTATTTGTAGAGGACCTCATGACGCGTCTACCCATCAAAAGATATTTCGCAACTAGGGAGTCCTTGGTGCTGTGTGCGACCACCCGAGGGCGTGCACCTCAGGGGAAAACGCATTGCAAAAAACTTGGTGAACCTGAATTTTTTCTCCTCGAGCCCATTTTTGCGTTGCAAAAAGCCTCAAGAGTACCATGTAGCACAGTGCCACAGTCTTCAGAAATTGCCAAACGAACTTCTCCTCTCCTCCTCAAATTATCTCAACCGAACCAATGAAATCCAAGCACGACTTCAATTTTTTGCGGTTCCCACGGTCGATGTTCCATCAAGTCACCTCATCAACCGTCGTCCCGTCCCCCTCTCCTCACTTCGCTCCGGCACATTGCCTGGTCCGATTTCACCCGCGCCGCGTAGAGACTGACATAGAGACTGCTGTGTGACACAGTCTGTATACTCTCCGTTGCGTGCGTTTTTTAGGACGGTCGCGTGCTTCACCGCATCCTTGAAACGACGCACGACGCACGACCACCGGTTCATCGACGTCAATGATGAGTCTGTCCGCCTCCACCACCGCGCTTTCAACACAACGCTTCGTGTTTGGTAACGGCCGCGTGCGTTCCGGTGCCGCTGCGAGCTCCAGGAACGTAGTAGGCGCCTCGAAAACCACCGTGACGCGTCGCGCGAGAGCCAACTGGGCTCGAACCGTATCAGCCGTCGGAAATGGCATCGAGCCGTCGCGAAGCACGGGCGCCGCGCGCGACCCGAAGCGCGACAGCAAAAGAGGCGGATCCATGGGAATTAATGCAGTCGCGGTACGTATTGTTCTTCCCTCAATCCCAATTGCGAACCGCGATCGATGCGTGGCCCGACCAGCGCACGCCACAACGCGCACACCACCCATCACCTCTATCCGATCCACGCTATCCGAACGCCACTCGCGTGACACGTCGCACCGCACAGTCGCTTTTTCGTTGTTTGGTGCACAGTTTTTTTTCAAATGGAGGAGGCTGTGTACTTGTGCCCATTGAAAGCAGCACTCGATGAAACGAAATGTAGCAAGTGATGCACCTACTCACCCTAATGCTGACCAGTACACCCTCCAACGTTTGTTCCAACAGGACCCCGACCGCCGCACGTTCGGGTCGAGCGACGAGGATTCTCCGTCGAAGGAGTTCCCCGCCATGCCTCAACCGAAACAAGTAAAAAAGCGCTTAACGAAAAGCGAGCGGGAAAACATTGGAGAGAGTTACGAGTGGAGTGCTTGGGTCAGCACTTGTGGAGTCACAAGCATCGCAATCACTGCTACGTATTTACGGTTATTACGAGAGGTCACGGATGCGGGGGGGTTCCCGTGGGCGGAGCTCTTCGCGCAACTCGCGCTTGTCGCGGGCGCGGCGGTCGGCATGGAGTATTATGCTCGCTATGCGCACAAGTACTTGTGGCACGACAGTCTCTGGACCATGCCTCTCAAAGCCAGGAAGGAGTGGAACCGACCGGTGTGGCTTTTACACGAGAGTCACCACCTACCGAGAGAGGGCGCGTTTGAGGCCAACGATATCTTCGCCATCGCGAACGGCGTGCCTGCCTTCGCGTTATGCGCGTATGGTTTCCTGACACCAGGCGTGTTTGGCGGCGCTTGTTTCGGCGTCGGCCTCGGCATAACCTTCTTCGGCATCGCGTACATGTACGTGCACGACGGGATGGTGCACAAGCGGTTCCCCACTGGGCCGTTGGGGAAGTTGCCGTTTTTGCGAAAGATCGCCGCGGGGCACACGATTCACCACACGGAAGCGTTCGACGGCGTTCCTTGGGGATTGTTTCTGTCCACGCAGGAGTTAGCGAAGTGCCCCGGGGGGTTGGAGGAGCTTGAGACTGTTTTGGAAGCCGCGGAACGGAAAATGCAGAGAGAGGAAGAGGAAGAGCGACGGATGATCGAAGCGGGCGCGCAATCCGTTCACTTCTCGGTGTGGCCCAGAGAGGGAATGCACATCCCGTCGGAGGTGTCAGCGCCTGCGTGCAAGCTGCCCGAGGAGTAGAATAGGTTCGGTTCGAAGGATTTTTATGAAAATCGATATTTCGCAAAAGCGCCCTTCCATCGATCGAACTCACGAGACAACCCATAGTCCCCCACGCGCGTTCGATTCGTTCGATCCACGTTCTTGTCTTCGTATCGTTCACGGCTTACTCGACGTTCGTTCGTACATACACAAGATGTCGCTCTCCATCGCGCTCTCCTTCCGCCATGCCGTGGGCGTTGGCAAAACAACGTCGCAAAAGCCGATCGTGCGCGGTCGTTGTGTCACGCCCGTCGTTGCGTCCGACAGGTACGCGGATTCCTGGTGCGATACGATAGTACTGTACAGAGTGAACGGCGATGTGATGCGGCATCGCTCTGCTCGTTATCGAAGCCTCGTGTGTCCTGATCGCTGTGTATCCTTATCGTCCATCCCATGCCGACTCAGCAATCGACCGACGTGGCTGCTTTACCGCCGTTTTGAATGACCACCTGACCACTGACCACTTACTCAATCGTTACGCACCTAACAGGCAACAAAGCAATCTCGACTCCGCTCGTCTTTCCGTGAAACGCGTCGCCGTCGCAGGTACGTTACAAACACAACATCACGGACGCAACGCCTCGATCGATGCCTCCATCAACCGCAAAAAAAACCGACGAGCGGGAGGTTTTTTTCCGCTTTTTCGAGTCGAGTATTTTTTTATTTTTTTCAACAGCAGAGCCTACTCCTTCAAGCCTCTACAGCACTCTTCCCTGATACTCACACCCCTACCTACCCCCCACAGGTCTCGTCGCGCTTCATCTCGCCATCACCGCGTCCCCTGTGTTCGCGGGCGAAGAGGTGTTCAACGACAGGGCATCGCAAAAGGCTGCTATCCTGGCGGCGGCGCGCGCTAAAGCCGCGGCGGGCGCGGCGCAGCCCGCCGCCCCCCCCGCCGCCATGGAGAACAGCGCAGCGCAGTTCAAATCAGTGGAAGGGTTCATGGACAAGGATGTGCGTGCGTCACAGGCTGTGCGCCAAACGGAAGAGGGCGAGGCGTACGGCGCGGCGACGTTTGAAGTGACGGAAACGCTGGCGGAAGTCGCGGCGCCGGAAGAACCCGAGCCCGAAAACGTCAACCAAGGGGGAGGGTTGTTCGGGATGTTCAACTGAAGGGTGTGTTTGAATCAAGGGAAGTAACGCACGAAGTCGAGGACGTGGCAGGCTAGTATAGGTAATGAAAACAACTTAAAATTCGTTTATTCATCGCCGATGCCGAAGTAGCTGCGGATGGTGAACGGCTCGGGCTCTTGCTTGATTTCCGGCTCTTGCTTGATTTCTGGATCTTGCTTGATCTCGGGCTCTTGTTTGATCTCCGAAGAAATCTCCTTCTCTCGGTTGATCCGCTTTCAACTCGGCGGATCCGCGCGCGCAGCTTTGGACGCCGCGCACCTGTACTTCCGTTTGCCTAGGTGGCAACCAGTGCACGCCACGCAGCTGCCTTTCAGCTTGCCGTGGGGGCAGCAATAGCACACTGCGCAGCTGTGTTTCAGCTTGCCGTGCGGGCAAGGTTTGCACAACGTGCAGCTGTCTTTAAGCTTACCGTGCGGGCAAGGGTTGCACTTCGCGCAGCCGCTTTTCTGCTTGCCGTGGGGGCATGGGTTGCACTCCACGCAGTTCTTTTTCAGCTTGCCGTGCGGGCAAGCGTTGCACTCCGCACAGTCGTGTTTCAGCTTGCCGTGCGAGCATCGTTTTCGCGTGTGTCCCATCACTCGTGATCGTTCGCTTTGGTTTCCTCGTCCCGCATCCACTACGTCTGTCCGCGCGCGCCACAGACTGCGGTCGTTAACACGAAGATAAGAGGTGTCGAAGCTTTGACGTTCGCTCCGAGTAAATCTGTTTGCCAAAATCGAGCGAGAAGCTGCTCGATCTTTCGATCACGGTCGGTATTTGGCTTTCAGTTTCACGCGCGCCGAGCCGACTCTCGCCGCCACCCACACTCGACTACAACGATGTCCGACCTCGACTGGGGTGCGTACCTTCCCTACTGTTCGCATAGAATGAAACACGTGTCGTTTACTCGATGTTGTTTCGTGTGACTCGTCTGGTGCCCCGCGATTGCTGCCGCCGCCAACAGAGATGTTTTCTGCAGTTTTTCGAGTCCTGTTCAAAGTCGAGCAGTGATGACTGCTGACTGCTATACCGATACCCTATACCCTATACCCTCTGACCGTCCCCTGATCCCACACAACTTTAACCCCCACCCAAAACAGACGACGAGGAGTTCGAGGTCCCCGATCTCGCCGCTGAAACCGCGGCGAAGGCGAAGATCACATCCGATCCGAAATTCGCAGATGAAGATGCGGAGGAGCCTGAAAAGAAGGTTGTCGCGAAGAAGCCGGTAGTGGTCAAAAAGACCGTCGCGGAGTACGTGGATGATACGCTAGATGACCCTGCCGCAGAGGCCGCTCGACGTCAAAAACTCGTGGAAGATGCTGATTTAGAAGCGGCTAAGGAACTTTTCGGAACCGACGGGAGCGAGATCGATTTAAGCACGTTCAACCCGAAGAGCGAAAAGGAGTTTGCGAAGTTTGGAAAGTTACTGGCCACGAAGTTTTTGACTCCGGTGAACAAGAGTGTCTTTTTTAAAGAGGCTGTTAAGTCGTTTTCCATGGTTGCGGTGAAGCAGATGTCCGCCTCGGAGGTGAAGGAAGTGGAAGCGACGCTTGTCGCTATTCGAAACGAAAAGGTAAAACTTGAGAAGGCGGAGAGTTTAGCGACGGCCAAGGCGGCTACGCTCGCGACGCAAAAGTCAGGCAAGGGCAAGAAAAAGTTCCTGAACAAAGGCACCAAGGGCGGGGACTCCGGGCTGGACGACTACAAGTACGACACGTACGACGTGGAGGACGAGCTGGACTTTATGTAAGGAGTGCGGAGAGGAACTTTGGCCCTGGCGGCGAACAGTGCGAGCGGGCGAAAACATTTTTAATCCACATTCATTTACTATAACACAAGTTACCTCTTAAAACATATCATCCACGTCACGCGTCGCATCTCTTGCCGCGCTCGCCGCTCGCGCTGCGCCTGCGATGTGCGCTGCTATCAGCTTATTAGCCGCCAAACGCACCGCCGCAACGCACTCGCCCGCCGCCTCCGCCGTGGACGCTGCGTGCTCGACGTTCGTTTCCGCGCCAACCTCCTTCTCCTCTTCCCTCACCGCCGCGAACGTCTTGACCACCCTCGACGTCGCCTCCGCGGCTGACTGCACCACGCCGACGTCGTCCTTCGCCACACTTACTCTTTCCGATAATGTATTCAAAATCGGGGCACACCACCTCGGCGCCGCTCGAAGCGCTCGCACTACAACGTTCGCGAGCGCCGAGCTACTCGCGTTTTCGAATTCTTCATTCTTTTCGGAGCTCGAGGAACTCAGAAGCGCGTCTGCCAGCAGCTCTGGTATCTCCCCCTCCACATCACTCGGTGCCTTTTTAGGCTGCACGTTATCGAAGCCTGCAAACGAAGAGGCCTCCGCGGCGACTGCGACGGCGATCAGTGTACCATACAGAGCACGTTTTTCGTCATCGATGCTGGAAGCCTTCGCTCGTCGCCTGGAAGTTTTAATGGCGCCCCACGCAAGCGCCACGCCCGCCCACACGTCTCCGTCCCCCAGGGCCGCGAGCGCTCTGGATGCGGAGTGTGCGATTGGCGCAGCGCGTTGCCAATCAGGCGCGCCGGTCAAAACAGACGCGAAGAAGGAGGTTGATAGCGCCAGAGGCGCGGCCGCGACGTTCCCCGCCACGGCGTCCACGGCGCGCGTCGCGACGTCGTCGCAGGCATCGTAGGCGCTCTTCGTTGCGTCGCTCGGCGCCAGCGTAGCGTGCGCCACCGCGCGTAGAGTCGCCGGCGACAGCACGGGCAGGTTCCCGAGCAACGCGGTGGCTTCCACTCTACACCGCCTCGGCAACTTCGCGAACGGCCCTAGTTTCGCGGGCTGGCGTTTCGCGTCTGGGTCCGCGGGCGGCGGCGGCGCCAGCGCGAAGAACGGCGCCAACTCTGATTCCACCGCGATCAATGATTGGTGTATGTTAGGCAAACACGTTGGAGTGGCTCTACTGGCGACCGTTCGCAGCGCCAGCAACGCTTTTTGCGTAGTTCCAGGGTCTCTGTGTCGTAGCTCCCATAGCGCGCGCGCGAACGGCCGCAACCACTTAGCAGCCGCGTCCTCAGAGAGAAAAGCGCCCGTGAATGGTTGCCCAGTGTTTACTTTTTTGTCCGACACCTCCGCCGCCGCGTTTGGCAGCGCCGCAGCGAGAAGCGCGACGCACGCGGCTCTTCGTTCGGGAGGCCCTTGCACCACAGCTTTGGACCATACCTCGCCGACGGCTTGCACTAACGCATCACGTGCGTACACACTTTGTTTCGCTACTGACGAATTCGGGGAAGAGAGCGTCGGGCGCTGCAACGCCATGCGCGCCGCATACAGCAACTCGCCGTAATCGCTCTCCAGCGTGGGCTCCGCTTCGCCGCACGGACCGGCCTCAAGCGCGGTGCCTCGAAGCGCTGAAGCGAGGTACTCCGCGACCGCGGCTGACGCGTAATCAGCAGCCCGGTGGGAGATGATATCGTCGGAAAAGGAGTGGTCGTCATCATCTGTGTCAGAATCAGAATCCTCCTCCTCATCCTCCTCCTCTCGCAAATTTCCCTCCGCCAAACCCGATAGCCGCTCAACTTGCATCGCCGCCAGCACCCCCGCCACCCCGTCCGCCGCCGCGGAGAGCATCCCAACTGCGGCGGCGTTGTAGGCTACTAAAGCTCGCCGTTCAGGCGCCCCGACCGACGCGGGCGCCACTGCGGGAAACACGCCTTCACACATAACCGCTCGGTCGACGAGCGATGCGGCGGCAGCCCCGGCGGCGGCGCCCGGAACCGACCCCGACGTTCCGTCAGACGCGTCATCCACTAATCGCAACGCGAGTCTGGTGCACACAAGCGCTTCAGTCATACACTTAACAGTGATCAGCAAATCTAAACTTTGAGAGTCACCGGAACCCCCCCCCTCAATTGTGTCCCGCTAGGATTTTGGAAATAGAAGTCAGTCTTTTGTATGGGCAAACAGTCAGGAGGATGTATTGGGATGTAATGGGTGCGTTCTTCGTATCGGGATGATGAGGACTCCCTCACAGGATGTAATGAAAAGCTCGAAACGGAGGTGACGAATGAGCAGGAAAAGGCGAGAAGAATTTTGTGGCTTGTGTACGTACCAAAACAGGCGTACA
>MDSY01143006.1_pt1 | contig 13073 bp, 2 predicted proteins | sample 811131 | NCBI WGS metagenome assembly MDSY01 (sample SAMN05326643, study PRJNA326480) | marine metagenome | isolation source: seawater | place: Atlantic Ocean: South West | collected 2010
ATAATATTTTATTGTAATTCGTGCTGGTATTGAATTATCAATGAATCTATCTAGATTTTCAATTAAATCTACAATTAGTATCACACATAGAAATCCAAATAATGTCATTGATAATGTGACTAAGAATTGACGGATAATATATAGATCAAGTTTTTTCATCAAAATTATGATTAGTAATTAATTATGGAATTTCGGTATAATTGATAACTTTTATAAGACAATGAAATGAATTTATTGAATATTATCAATTCCTCAATATCAGCTTTTGCTAATTTCATGTGGGGCCCGCCTCTTTTATTTTTATTATTAGGTGGTGGACTATTCTTTTCATTTTACAGTCGGTTTGTTCCATTTAAATACTTTGGGCATGGATTTAACATACTTCTTGGACGCTATCACGACCCAAAAGATCCCGGAGAAATTACACATTTTCAAGCACTCTCGAGTGCTTTAGCCAGTACTGTTGGTTTAGGAAATATTAGTGGAGTAGCTATTGCAATTCAAATGGGTGGTCCTGGAGCACTCTTTTGGATGTGGATGAGTGCAATTTTAGGAATGTCGACCAAATTTTTTTCATGTACCTTATCTGTCCTTTATCGAGGCAAAGATGATCAAGGTAATGTGCAGGGTGGACCAATGTATTATATTGAAAATGGACTTGGTAAAAAATTTAAACCTTTATCGATTCTTTTTAGCGCAGCTGGCTTAATTGGATGTACAGTTATATTTCAATCTAATCAACTTGCCCAGATCATTAGAGATCAATTATTTGTTAATGATAAGGAATGGTTTCTTTATTGGTATTCTGATATTACAAACCTGTCTCTTGGAGTATTTATGGCAACTATAACAGGTATTGTTGTATTTGGAGGAATCAAACGCATAGGCCAAGTTGCCTCCTATTTGGTACCAATTATGGTGTTATTATATCTTTTTTCTGGATTACTGGTAATATTTAATCACATTTCTGAAATTCCATCATTATTTGGTTTGATCATTCATGATGCTTTTACAGGTGATGCAGTTATGGGAGGTGCTGTAGGATCAGTAATTATAGCAGGAGTGAGAAGAGCGCTCTTTTCAAATGAAGCTGGATTAGGGACTTCAGATATGGCCCATGGAGCTGCTAAAACTAAAGAACCTGTTCGCGAAGGATTGGTCGCAATGATCGAACCGTTTATTGATACAATTATTGTTTGTACAATCACAGCAATGGTGATTTTGGCATCTGGCGTTTGGGAGCAAGAAGGTTTAAATGGTGTGACAATGACAACAACTGCTTTTATAAAAGAGTTGGGGGGATTTGGAAAATTTTTATTACTAGCGGCTGTTCTCACCTTTAGTCTTTCTACTATGATGAGTTATTCATACTATGGTAGCAAGTGTAGTGGATACCTTTTTGGGAGTAAAAGTATTTTTTATTACCGTTGTTTTTATATTTTTACAATTGTTGTAGGAGCAATGATTACAATTGATGTTGTAATTAATTTAATCGATGGAATGTATGCTGTTATGGCTATACCGACAATTGTCGGATCTGTAATGCTATCAGGAAAAGTAATGAATGAAGCTAAGCGTTACTTTTCAACTTTATAATGATTGATTAATTACCCTGGCTACGAACTTCTAAACATTTTCTTTCTCTGCCACTACCATCACGTTCATAACACTTTTGTGAAAGAATTTCATCATTCTTAAAAACTTCTCTTCTTTGCAAATTTGTATTTAGCCAAAACCACTCCCACTTACCTTCACGCTTATCGGCAACATATTTGCCTTGCCAGGCTAATATATCATCACCTTTCCCTGGAGGATTTCGATGATATTCCATCCACAAGCCTTCCTTTAGATTTTCTCTAAATACTCGAGTTCCTTTTATATCACCATTTGGAAAGTATCTGACCCAGTCTCCATGCATCTTACCCTTTACATAGGATGGTTCTTCTTTGACTTGTCCATTATCATAATATTCATATTTATAAGAATGAAGAAGAACTCCATTCTCCCATACTTCTAGTCGTTTTTCAGCAAATTCATTCCAATATGACCATATTTCATGTTTCTTGTCATTAACATATAATCCTTCTTGTCTTTGTTCTTCTTTTACTCCTTCAAACCACTCTAGATACATTCCTTCTTTTAAATCATTCTCATAGTTTGTTTCAGAGTGCCTTGTTGCAGTTGAATCATAATAGACTGTCCAAAGTTTGGTTTTATTTCCTTCATCATAGTAAAAGGTTCTCCATATATCACTATTTTCAAAAAAAGATTCCCATTTTCCATCAAATAAACCTTGGTTGTTAAAGTTAGGTTCTTCGACAATTTGGAGATTATCTCTTCTTGGCTGTTCAACAATTTGAAGATTCATATAATAATTGTAATCATAAAGGTCAGGATTATTGGTCAGTTTTAAATTATCATAATATTTATAATCATAATTTGTAATTAATGAATCTTGGGTATAAAAGGTATAATTACTTTTACGTCCATCCTGATAAAATGATTGCCATATTTTATCTTTTTTTCCTTCATCATAGGAAAATGTCATTTTGATGGCGCCATCTCCATGATACTGTTCCCATTTTCCATCAAAAAGGCCATTTTTACTAAACTTAGGTTCTTCCATGATCTGAAGGTTTTGATAATATTTAAAATCATAATCAGTGATCAACGAGTCTTGATCATAGAACGTATAATTATCCCGTCGATCATCTTGATAATACGATTCCCACGTGCCATCTTTTTTCCCTTCATCATAAGTATACTTTTTTGAAGTAGCTCCATCTACATAAAATGATTCCCATTTACCATCAAATAGACCCTGGTCATTAAAGCTTGGTTCTTCAACGATTTGCCAATTTGGATAGTAATTAAATTCATAATCTGTTATAGTTGAATCCATATCTAAAAATAAAAAGTTGTCTCTCCGTCCTTCGCTATCGAAATAAAGCCACTTTTTATGACGTTTTCCATTTACATAGTCTCCTGTAACAATATCTTTACCTGAACTATCCCATTCTTCGTATTTACCCTCTAAAATACCTTTTTCGTATGTAAAACGCTTATAAGCTTCACCGTTTGGCCACCATACGGTTGTTTTACCTTGTCTTAAACTATCTTTGTAAGCAATCGTTTCTAGCCTTACGCCTAAGGAATCAAAATATTCTGTTTTACCATTTAACTTATTATCTTTGTACTTTGAGCTTCGTTTAAGTTGGCCATTAACAAAATATTCTTTTTCTATCCCATTTCTAATTCCCTCTCTATATACAACCTCAAAAATGAGAACCCCAGTTGAATCATATTTTAATTCTTCTCCATCTTTATCACCTTTTTTATAGTCAATCGTATATCGCGTTGAACCATCTGGCCAATATCCAATCCATGTTCCATGAGGCACTCCATTCTTGAATGATGGTACCTCTTTAATTTGACCATTTGGCCATTTGGCTTCAGTGTATTCAGCAATTAATTTTCCTTCGGTATAGTATTGAAAAACTTTATCTATATTATCGTCATAAAATGACCATATTCCATGAGCGAGACCTTTTTTATTATATTGTTCCTCACGCATCCATGCACCTTTTTCATCATTAAAGATCCAGTTTCCAATGGGCGTGCCATTTTTATACAAACGAATAACCATTTGAGTCCCATTATCGTACCAACTTGTCCACTCTCCATCTAGACTATCTTTTTTAATTGTTTTTTGCTCTAATAAAACAACGCCTTCTAAAAATTCTTTGATAAATCCTGTAATAATTCCTTTTTTGTAATCAGTGGTCTTGATTAGTGCACCATTCTCATTGTATTCACTTGTAACGCCATCAAGTATACTTTTTTTGTAGTTTTCAGATCGGTTAATTACACCTAGACTGTCGTAGTATGTATAAAGGCCTTCGATCTGATTTTTCCGATAAAAAAATTCTGTTTCAAGCATCCCATTTGGGTACCAAGTTTTCCATTCACCTTCTTTATTTCCTTTTGCGTAGCTTGAAAATGTTTTTTTAGTCGTATCAGCAGTAATTATATATACTTTTGGAGCTGTAGAATCAGCTTCTGCTGTTACTTCTTCAGGCGTCGCTTCAGTTGATTCTTCTTCTATTTCTTCCTCACCCCAAGTTGCATTTCCAGAATCATCTATTGAAACATCTTCTTTATCATTGTCCGTAGTTTTTGAATCAGAAGGGGAGGATCCATCGTAGTAATATGTAGATACTTTACTCCACAACGTATCTGCTTCACCCTTAACTTGAGCTTCTAGAATGATACGATTGTATTCATCACGATTAATAACCGTTTGCAGCTCAGGTCCACAGCCGATTAATACAAATAATACTAATAAAGAATAAAGATGGAGTTGCTTCATATATCCTTAAATAGGTTTGAAGCTACTTTAAGAGGATCATCTTTTGTGTTTTGATAAATTCTCCAGCTTGGATATGATAGAAGTAGACTCCTGCAGATACTTGTGCCCCATACTGATTTCGCGAATTCCACTGAACACTATGATATCCAGCTGGCATAAAGCTATCATTAAGACGTGCAACCTCACGGCCCATTAGATCATATACAATTAATAGAACTTTGGCTTCTTTTGGTAGATCATAATTTATTGTTGTGACCGGATTAAACGGGTTTGGATAGTTATTATGAAGTGCAAATTCTTTTGGAACTGGTTTGATATCTAATATTTGATATCCACTACTTAAGTTTTGATTGTTCTCACCAACAAAGTTGTAAGAAATATCTACAGGAACATTATCTTTTGACTGTATATGCCTAAGATCGATTCGTATAGGTAGATCACCATCGTTAAAATACGCTGCATTTAAAAGTATTTGACCGGTTAACGTATCAACTTTTGATAGAGTGATAGCATTTGCTGTTATTGCTTCTGTTATTGGAAGCGACATGGACATATCAGCCACAGGATAGTTTAGTATAACTTCAACTGCCTTGGTTCCCTTTGGTGGATAGATCAGCATATGATCTGTCTCAAAAGATGTCCTTAAACTCGCACCTTCAGTAGGTAATAGCTTTGCAATCATTTTTCCTGAATTATTCTTTTTGTCCCAATGCCACATTCTGACAAAAGCCATTGCATCACGCGTATTGAATACACCATCTGGCTTAGGTTTATAGTAGGGGGCTGTACCAGCAATTGGACCTAATTCTTTTCCTAAATCATTCTCTTCAAAAGCCTTTACGAATACACCTAGGTCTTCCCAAGTAATTTCACCATCTAGATCATAGTCTCCTAAATAAGAGACAGTATACTTGAACTCTATTTTAGGACTTTTGTTACCAGCAAGGTCAAGTGCCTCAACAATGATTTTTAGTTCATCGGCACTAGTAAAAGGAGGGACGAAGGATAGGTTGATCTGATTACCATCAATTTTATAAGATGGATCGATATTTAATAAATCTCCCTGTGCAGATGAGAATTGAATATTTGCACCTGAAAGTAGTTCAGATACTGTTACATCAATAGACGCATTTTGATAGATCGGTAATAGTTGATCTTGTGGTACAGAAATACCTGTAACTATAGGGCCAACTAGATCGATCACAAATCCATCTGAAACAGCAATGTTAGAGAAATTACCTAATGCATCTCTTCCTTTAACAGAGAAGTAATATCTTTTTGTGCTAACAAGGTTAAGACCTGTAAAGGTATACGATGAATCTCGTCCTACATCGACCCAGTTTGCAATGATGACATCTGTCCCAGATTCAGTTTTTGAATTTAATGAGACTTTAAAATTTTCGATTCCGTTAAAATCATAAAAACCTGTCCAATTGGCTGAAACTGTCGTTGTATCATTAACGTGATCAACGTCATCACCCATTCCATCTGCTACTGTTCCAGTTGTAGGTCCATCTTGATCAATTGTTAGTCCATCAGAGATAGCAAAACTTTCATTTCCAACCTTATCCACGGCATACATTGTTCCATAATAGGTTGTATTCTTAATAAGTGATAGTCCGCCAAATGTCACCTGAATAGCTGCGATTCCAGATAAATCAAAACCAACTGGTTTTCGAGCAATCACATCATCAGAGCCTGGTTCTGTACCTAAGGCATATTGGTAATCTCCGATACCACTTTGATCATCAATAAATCCACCCCAACTAAACTTAACATTCGCACTATCGGATTGATATAAATTATCACCAATTGACAAGAATCCAACTGAAGGTGGCGTTACATCCATTTGGAAACTATTTGATGAGGCAGAATCTGCAAGTCCAACAAAGTCTGTTACTCGAGCGTTAGAATAATAAATAGTTTTTTCAGCTAATTCTTTTAGATCAAAATGAATAGCACTTGAATCGCTTGTTGTCCATGCAATTACATCATCCGCACCTTTTGTAGTACCAATTGAGAACTCATATTTCTCAATACCTCCGTTGTCAGTTGCATTTGCTACAACCACACCATCCATACTTGGACCAAACCAATCCATATCTGTTTTGGTCTCCGTAACAGATTGAATGACCGGTTTTTCTATATCAACCATGATTCCATCGGATGTTATAGTAGCAGATTCACCTTGATTGTTCTTGCCCTTCACACTGAAAAAATAGGTTGTACTATTTTTAAGTGTATCTGAACCAGAAAAATTAACTGTAGCGGTTGTATCCGAACCCATAATGGTCCAATCAACTATGTTATTTAATGAAGTAGTTCCAATTGCATATTCATAATAAATAGAACTGGAGCTTGAAAAAGGTTTCCAGCGAGCTGATAGAGAGGTTGTTGAAGACGTAAAATCTAATTCTAGGCTATCCGATAGCCCATCTGCAATCATATTGGCCTTAGGGGATGAATTTGAATAAGGACTCTCATATACGCCTAGATCTGGTGGAGATCCAATTGGATTGGGGCGATTGTTCCCATCCAAGTCCTTCGTTGGAGCATTAAAGGTTACATTATTGACATCAATTGATCCAATACCTATACCAATAGCCGGTGATTTTTTAACTAAATGAAAATCTGCATCTAATGCATCTAGAAATAATGGATCACCGCTAGCCATACCCGCTCCCCAGTTAAAATTCTTGATTAGATTTGCATCAAATGTATCTTGACCATATCTGAAGAGTGAATGATTGGTCCAAACTGAAATATTTTGTACCGTATCATCTGCCACAATTTCATTCATAAAGATTGTATTTATAAAATTTAAACTCGCACCACTATGCATCTTAGATTGTTGTTTCTCTTCAGCAAATGTGGAATTAATAATATTAGCTACACCTGATTTGATAATGAATGACTGATCATTTCCATAAACTAGTACATTAGTAAGTTTGGTTTTGGTACTATCGCCAAAGTAAATCGCACCGTCTTCATTTCCAGTGATAATAGAGTTTTCAATTTTAGCCTTTACACTCGGCTCGATACGAACACCACCACCTAGGCCATCATTATTTTGATCACCAACGCCGCCTTTGATCGTAAATCCCGAAACAGTTGTTTGATTAGGATAGCCAGTGAGTGTGAGCGCTGTTCCTGTTCCTTTTCCATCGATAATTGACGTTGCTGGGCCTGAGCTTGAAATGATCTGAATTGATTTACTATCAACAACGACTGACTCATAAGTACCTGAGTAAATGAATACACTATCACCTGAGATCGCAGCGTCTACTGCTTTTTGGATCGTTGTATAATCTCCACTTCCATCTACTTTAACTCTATAAGCATTGGTAGTAGAAGGGGTTACAATAATAACATCACTCTTTTCACTTTCAAAACCAGTCCTATCATAAGCAGAGACCTTAAAATAGTACATTTGACCATTAGCTAGGTTTGTGATCAATTTTGAACTATTTGCAACAGTAGTAGAATCCATTTTTTGAATCGAACTTCCAGACGTTCCGCCATATATATAATATTTAACCACATCTTTTTCTATATTTGGCTTCCAGCTAATTGATACTTTAGTATTTCCTGGAACTCCAACAACACCTATAGGCGCTTTTGGTGCCTCTTTATCGTTTACATAGATCGTATTATTCTTCTGAGACAAGCTGGCTGGATTCCCAGCGGCATCAAAAATAGATTGCACAGTAGGGAGGACCTTTAATTCTTCGTTTCCATCAGGTGTTCCATTAATGCTTAAGGTAAGTGCGTAAGTATTGCCACTTGCAGTAACACTTGATGGATTTGCATTTTTTAAAGTAGCAATACCTCCTTTGACAGATAAAGTAAAATCAGAAGGTTCTAAAGCGCCAGTTTTATCATTTTTACTGTATGTAGCTTCACTTAGGGTAACATAAACAGTGTCATTATTAGCAGGTAATGACAGACCAGTGATCTTTGGCGGTTGTTTATCAAAAAGGTTTACGGTATTATTTTCTTGTACTTTATTTGCAGCGTTTGCAGCATCGTCAAAAATGTTATTATCAATTGGATTAATTGTTAGCACTTCATTACCATCAGGTACACCAACTAACTCAAGGCCTAAATGATAGTTACGTCCATTGCCACTTGAATCTATACTACCAGGCGTAACACTCTTTAATGTTGCAGTTCCGCCTGTTAATGCAAATTTAAAATCATCTGCTTCCAATGTTCCTGTCGCTTTTGCTGTTGAAAAAACAGGGACGCTGAAACGGACCATCACTTTTTTATTATCAAAGTTTAGTTTACTTTCAACAATTGTTGGAGCGCTCAGGTCAAATAAAGTAACGGTATTCTTAACTTGACTCTTAGCTGATGCTGATCCTGAAGCATCGTAAATTGAATTTTCTTTAAATCCGATGACTAATGATTCCGTTCCATCTGCGATTCCCGTTAGTGGAAGTCCAAGAGTATGTGTATTAGTACTATCAGTTAATTTTAATGTTTTAGGGTTATTTTGAGATAATTTTGCGGTTCCACCACTAATGGATAGTACAAATGCTGTTGAATCTAAAATGCCTGTACCATCATTGGCGCTGAAAGCGGGTTCATTTAATGTCACATCCAATGTTGTATTATCTAATGAAAGTTTCAGATCAGTAATAAATGGAGCATTCTGATCTCGCATCTTTACTGAATTTGTATCTTGTTGCATTTTTGCTGCATTCCCTGCAGCATCAAAAATAGCATTATCAACCATTAATACAGTCAGAACCTCTTTTCCAGTCGGCTCACCTTTATAGCTGATCCCAAGACTATAGGTATTTTTGTCTTTTGAGATACTAACAGGAAATGGTGAGGTAAGCACTACGGCATCTCCACTGACAGAAAAAACAAAATCACTTGTTTCTAGCTCTCCCGAGGCATCTGACTTACTATAGACCTTCTCACTAAAATCGATCGCTAATTTGCTATTATCTCCGGCCAAGGATAGTGATTTAATTATCGGGGGAGCCCTATCATTTAATTTTAATGAGCTAAAATTTTGCGATGTACTGGCTTTATTGCCCGCTGCATCATAGATCGAACTTTCCTTTGGATTAAAGGTTAGCTGTTCTGATCCATCAGCATTTCCATTTAAACGTAATGATAATGTATGACTATTTCCTGTGGTCTTAACACTATCAGGGTAGGCTTTAATTAATTTTGCAGTACCTCCAGATAAGGTAAAAATAAAATCAGTTGAATCCAATTTTCCACTGGCATCAGATTTGGCAAATACATTTTCGTTAAACGTAACCGTTACAGATTTATTTGCTGCATCCAATGCGGTAGTTTTGTAAAAAGGCGCAACTTTATCTTGAAGTAAGATCGAATTATTTTTTTGAGAAACTTCGGTCACATTGCCTGGTTTATCAAAAACAGAGTTTGCTACGGGCTTAACAACTAGCGTTTCTTCACCAGTTGATTTTCCAGTTAATGAAACACCGAGCGTGAGCGTTTTTGTTCCACTACCTGATACACTAGATGGAGAATTCTTTGCAAGTTTAGCTGTGCCTCCAGTCAATGCTAAAGTAAAGTCATCTTTATCCAAATCTCCAGTTCCATCATTTTTGCTAAATACAGGCTCATTAAAAAAGACCTGCAGAAGATCATTATTTTCAGCGATCTTAACTGAGTCGATCAACGCAGGTACAATATCCTTTAAATTTGCCGTATTATTTTGTTGAATACTACTCGATACATTACCTAAGGCATCATAGATCGCTTTCGAGGCAGGGTTCACTTTAAGTATTTCACTTCCATTCGGTGATCCAGTAAAGGCAAAGCCTAATGTATAAACAGTCTTTTCAAAGGAAATACTAGTTGGAGTTGTATTACTAAGCTTCGCTAAACCACCTGTCATGGATAATACAAAATCATCTGCTGTCAGTTTTCCACTTCCAGCACCGGTGTTAAATGCATTTTCATTAAATGTTATTAATACTGCTGAATTATCATCTTTTAATTCGGCCTTTGTGATTGCTGGACCACTCTTGTCTTTTAACTTGGCAGAAGCAGTTTGATTTTCAACAGCTGCATTTCCACCACCATCAAAGACAGAATCTTTAATTGGTTTTACTTTCAGAATTTCAGAGCCATCAGCAGTGCCAGTAAGAGTAAAATTAAGATCATACTCTTTTGTGCTTTTCTTCGTTATACTACTTGGAGTAGGAGTACCAAGTGTAGCTGTTCCGCCTGTGATCGTTATTGCAAAATCATCTGCTTGTACTGAACCACTTGCACCAGCTGTATTAAATATTTCTTCATTAAATGTAGAGGTAACCTTGCTATTATCATCGCTCACGGTTAAAAAAGAAATGACAGGTAATACCGTATCTTCAGCCTTTACAGTAAAAGCGCTTACCCAACCATCATTGTTAATCCCTCGATAAGCCATGACATAAGTATCTGCATCCAATTTGGCCAGAGAACTATATCCTTTAGCGTTTTTATCATATAACGTATTATACTTTAGAGTGATAGCCGAACCATCTTTTGGTATCGTGAAAAGCTTTAAATATCCATACTTATTATTTGTTCCACGGTGAGATAATAAAAATGAATTTGAACCTGCATTATAGAGCTCGTGATGCTCTGAAAATTCATCGTCAAACTCATATCCACCAGAAATAACTTTGGTAATACTGGATCCATCAGCAGGTATATCAACCGTGTAAAGGTATCCATCACCATCTTTTGTTCCTCCAGCGATAAGATATGTATCAGCGTCGATCATTGTGATTGCTGGTGTATTTATTTTTCCATCATAAATAGTTTCTTTTGGCCCAATCGCAGTAATGGTTCCATCAGTATCAACCTTAAATGTTTTTACTAAAGTAGTAGAGCTAGAATTATAAACGATGACAAAGGTGTTATCTGACATCTTTTGGATTCGATGATCTGTCCCCTTGGCATTATCATGCTCCAACTCTTTGAGTTTTGTAATTGTATTACCATCAGTCGTGATCTTAAAAGTTGCTATAAATCCTCTTGAGGAAGGTCCTTGGAAGGCCAAAACATAAGTGGTGCCAGACAAATGAATGAATCCATAGTCGCTTCTAAAATCGGTTGTGAAGTATGGTGATGTTTTTCGCGTGGAGGGAGTGCCTGCGGTATTAATATCAAATGTTCTTATATATCCTCGACTATCTCCATATCGATAGGCTACAGCATAGGTATTAGCATCTACTTGCACAAAATTATGCTCCTGCGCCCACCAACCTTCATGCTGGTGCGGCGATTTGACAGTAATGCTTGAACCATTAGTTGGAACATCAAAGGATCGAACAATCCCATCGTTTTGACCATCTCTATAGGCTACGGCAAAGGTATTAGCATCCACTTTAACAACTTGTGGTTGATACATATCTGAGGTATCAAACGCTTTTGACGCTACTTCTAGAATTCGCACTTCATTCAAAGAACTCTGATTATTGTTTTGTGTTGTAGCTGCAAGATTACCCGCTGCATCGAATATTGATTTAGCATCAGGGTTGATCGTTAGTGTCTCAGTACCATTCGCTGCATCACTATAGCCTATGGTCAATATATATTTTGAATCACTAACTTTTTGTATAGCAGTTGGATTACTATTTATTAATGTTGCAGTACCACCTGAAAGAGTTAGTACGAAGTCCGTTTTTTCTAGGTTACCACTTCCGCCTGGTTGTTTAAAAACTGACTCACTAAAGTTTACAGTCAGACTTAAATTATCCTCTGAAAGGCTTGTGGTAAGAAATTTTGGCGGTGTATTCTCAATTAGTTTGTGAATATTATTACTTTGAGTCACATCTGCAACATTTCCATGCCTATCAAATATTGAATTTGAAGCAGGCTTAATAGTAAGGGTTTCATTGCCATCCGCAAGTCCATTATAGCCAATTGTGAGAAAATATTGATCCCGTTCCTTTGTAATTGATAAAGGATTGGGACTTGAAAGAGTGGCAGTTCCACCACTGATTGAAAGTTCAAAATCTGTTTTGTCAAGGTCCCCAATTCCAGTGTTTGCTTTGAATGTTTGTTCATTCATTTGAATCATCAAATGTGTATTATCTAAAGAAAGGTTTGTATGGAGGAATTTGGGTTTAGTTGTTTCTTCAGTATCCATATTTAAAGTTTTAATTTGACCTTTAGACTTTCCAAAGACCACGCCATACGTATCCTTATCAATTTGAAAGAGTGATCGTTCCCAGCTCCAATCGATTGTGCTATTATCTGCGAACTCAAATTTCCAGTCCTCAGTAAGAGTTTTACCTCCATTGGATACTTTATAGCTCTTAACCCATCCATCATTATATCGGTCTCGTGATTGGATCAAAAGATGATCTGAATCAAGCATAAGCGTACTGTTAAAGTGTCCACTATTTCCATTTAAATCATCAAAAATATATTGAAACGATTCTTCAACGATCCCTGTTCCATCAGGTTGGATCGTAAATGTTTTTAGCCTTCCGAGCTGTCTCCATTGATTGCCCCAAATCCCCTTATATACGAGTGCATAACTGTCCTCATCTAGCTTAATAAACGAATTATATTCACCAGCACCCCATGAATCATATCGTGAAAAATTAACATCATGCCTCAAACCTTCTATAGGTGTTATCGTCAATCCATCGTTAGGTATCTTAAACGTCTTGATTCGCGCAGCATATGTACTACCAGTTCGATTAAGTTCCCTTCG
>MDSY01129639.1_pt1 | contig 13071 bp, 11 predicted proteins | sample 811131 | NCBI WGS metagenome assembly MDSY01 (sample SAMN05326643, study PRJNA326480) | marine metagenome | isolation source: seawater | place: Atlantic Ocean: South West | collected 2010
AAAGTTATGCTCGGAAGGTTTTGATTTAGATAAAGGCATAAGACTTGTTGGAATAAGCATCAGTAAACTACAAGAAAAAACTCCTAGCGTTCAGTTGAAAATACCCTTATAATTAAATTTAATCATCCCAATACTTAAATAATAGGTATCAATAAGCAGTAAGAATACAATTATCAATTGTATTTCGTATCGTCCAATGAGCTAATTATTAAATGAATAAAATTTCTTTTAATAAATCCCACTGGTCATTGAATAAATATCTAATATTAGTTCACTAAAAAAGTAATTAAATATATAATAAAACCTAAATCGCCCATGCTATTTAATTTTTTTTGTTTTCATTATTCACTTTCACTACAATATGTTTTTTCAAAATTTTCCCGAAAAAACAAACATGACAATTACATAGAAAATCTCAAATTTATGCTGTTTTAATTATCGATTAAACTTCGTTATTGTTTAACTAAAAAAAAAGCCTTCTAATATTAGAAGGCTTTTTTTTTTAAAAATTATTATTAATTTATTCAGCAGATTGTTCTTGCCTTTCTGGCTTTGGAAGCAAAGCTTTTCTTGAAAGTTTGAACTTTCCTGAACGCTTATCGATTTCAAGAATTTTAATCTCTAATTCTTGTCCTTCTTCTAATTCATCCTTCACATCTTTAATACGCTTATGAGCTATTTCAGAGATATGTAGTAAACCTTCTTTACCTGGTAAGAATTCTATAATGGCTCCAAAATCTAAGATGACTTTTACTTTACCTTTATAAACTGTTCCTGCTTCAGGTACTGTAGTAATCCCTTTAATTGTAGCGACTGCTCTATCAATCCCCTCCTTATTATTACCAGCAATGGCAACAGAAGCAATTTTATCAGTTTTTTCTTCTAAAACAATGGTAGTTTCAGTTTCTTTTTGAAGTTCTTGAATCACTTTTCCTCCAGGGCCAATAATAGCTCCCATGAATTCAGTTGATATAGTAAACCCAATGATTCTTGGCGCGTGATCTTTAAAGTCTTCATTTGGCTTGGTAATAGTTTTAGCCATTTCATTTAAGATATGTAATCTACCCTCTTTCGCTTGGAAAAGAGCTTTTTCTAATACCTCATATGGAAGACCATCAATTTTAATATCCATTTGAGCAGCAGTAATACCGTTTTCAGTACCTGTTACTTTAAAGTCCATGTCTCCTAAGTGATCTTCGTCTCCTAAGATATCTGAAAGCACTGCATATTTCCCTGATTCATTATCATAAATTAATCCCATTGCTATCCCAGAAACTGGATTAGAAATTTGGATTCCTGCATCCATTAATGCCAAAGTACCAGCACAAACTGATGCCATTGAAGAAGAACCGTTTGATTCTAAGATATCAGAAATAATTCTAATTGTGTAAGGGAAATCTTCCCCCGATGGAACAACAGGCTTTAAACCTCTCCATGCTAAGTTTCCGTGACCAATTTCTCTTCTTGAAGTTCCTCTCACAGGACGAGCTTCACCGGTTGAGAATGGAGGGAAATTATAGTGTAAATAAAATTGATCTTCTCTTTGAACTGAAACACCGTCAGTTTTTTGAGCATCTAATTTCGTTCCTAATGCTAATGAAGTTAATGCTTGAGTTTCACCTCTTGTAAAAACTGCAGATCCATGAGCACCTGGTAAGTAATCAACCTCAGTCCAGATGTCTCTAATCTTATCAGTCGCTCTACCATCTAGTCTTGACCCTTCATTTAAGACACAGTCTCTAACAGCTGCTTTTTGAGATTTTTTGAATCCAGTAGAAATATGAACACCTAATTCAGCTAAATCTTCTTCAGAATAAGTTGCTTTATACTCACTTAAAATAACTGCAAATGCTGCAGTTCTCTCTTTCTTAGAAGAACCTTTCTTAGCAATTTCATATAACTTATCGTAGGTCGCCTCTTTAACAGCAGCATATACTTCTTCATTAGATTCTGGAGCAACGTAAGTTCTTTTAGTTTGAGCTTTATCAACTTGAGAAGCTAAATCTAATTGAGCCTGACATTGTAATTTAATTACTTCGTGAGCGGCTTTAATGCAATCGATCATATCTTCTTCAGACACCTCTAACATTTCACCCTCAACCATCATAATGTTTTCCATCGTTGCAGCGATAACCATATCCATATCAGCTTCCGCCAACTCTGCTTTGTTTGGATTAACAATAAACTCTCCATTTACTCTAGCAACCTGAGCTTCAGAAACTGGCCCCATAAACGGGATATCAGAAACAGCTAACGCAGCTGAAGCAGCTAAACCTGCTAATGACTCAGGAGTTGAAGCATTCTCATCATATGATATCAACTGTAACATCACTTGAGTGTCTAATCTATAATCTTCTGGAAACAAAGGACGTAAAGCTCTATCTACTAATCTACAAATTAAGATCTCTGTCTCAGTTGGACGAGCTTCTCTTTTCATATATCCTCCTGCAAATTTACCTGCTGCAGTCCATTTTTCTCTATAATCTACGGAAAGTGGGAAGAAGTCAATACCATCTCTTAACTCTGTTGAAGAAACAACAGTAGCTAATATCATTGTTCCACCTTGCTTAATAACTACAGAACCATCAGCTTGCTTAGCTAACTTTCCTGTTTCGATGGTAATCGTTTTACCATCTGCCAACTCAATAGTTTGACTTTTTGCTTGAATACTCATTTGTATATATTTCAATTATTTGGTGCAAAGATATGAGATTTAGAGGAGATTTGAAATTAAAAGAAAAACATGACTTCTAATTTCTGAAGTTAATGGCCTCTGTTATTGTAAAAATAACATCATTTATAAGGGTTAATAAAACACTTTGAAATTATATTTTTAAAATAAAAAAGGACCTCCAAATTGGAGGTCCTTTTAAATATTGTACAAGTGAAAATTACTTTCTTAATCCTAATTCAGCGATTAATGATCTGTATTTCTCAATATCTTTCGATTTCAAGTAATCTAATAAAGAACGCCTTTTACCAACAGCCATGATTAAAGATCTCTTTGTAACAAAGTCTTTCTTGTTTGACTTTAAGTGATCAGTTAAATGAGTGATTCTTGCAGTAAATAGTGCAATTTGTCCTTCAGTAGAACCAGTATCGTTTTCACTTTTACCATATTTGGTAAAAATTTCTTTCTTCTTATTAGCTGTAACAGTTAATGACATAACTTAAATCGTTTCTAAAAAATTGGAATGCAAAGGTAAGTATTCTTTTCTAACAAGCAACTTCCATTGAAATAAAATTTAGAAAAAGAAGTTATATTTGACAATATAAAAAACTAAATTGACCATTTCTTTTCTATACCCCTCATTTTTATGGGCTTTACTTTTTGTAACAGCACCCATTGTTTTGCACCTATTTAACTTTCGGAGGTTTAAAAAAGTATATTTTTCCAATGTTGATTTACTAAAGGAAATCAAGGAGGATTCAAAAAAGGCACGCAACATTAAAAACTGGCTTATTCTTTTATTCAGAGTATTGTTCATTATATTTCTTGTTTTAGCATTTGCTTTTCCTTTTACTGGGAATGAAGCCGATGACAAAAACAAAACATTAAGCTTATACATAGATAATTCCTTTAGCATGGACAATGAAGGCGTTGAAGGAAACAAATTAAATAACGCCAAAGCTTTTGCCGATAAATTAATTCAAAATATATCACCAAACACAAAAGTTCATATTGTCACAAACGATTTTAAGGGAAAACATCAAAATAAATTCAATAAAAAACAAGCACAAGAAGAAGTTTCTAAGATTCAACCCACACCTGTAAGTAGATCTTTTCAGAACGTTATGAATAGGCAATCATTGTTTTTTCAAAACAACTTAAACAAAAAACCAACATTGTATTGGATTTCTGATTTTCAACAATTGGACAATAAACATATTGACAATCCAGATAGTTTCAATGTTAATTTAGGATTCTTAAGAAGTTCCGAAGAAACTAATATCTCTATAGATTCAGTTTGGTTTGATTCACCAGTGAGGAAAAAAATGGGGACTGAAATTTTAAAATTTAAGATTTCAAACTACAGCTCAGAGATAATAAAAAATCAAAATGTTAAGCTTAATATTAACAACCGAATAAGCTCAATGACAATTGCGAACCTTATTCCAGGAAAAACATTATTTGATTTTGAATTTCAAATCCCTAAAGACTCCATAATAAATGGTTCATTGAGTATTGAAGACGAAAATCTACTTTTCGACAATGAAATGGTATTTTCTTATTTAATTCCAAACCGACAAAAGGTTTGTTTAATTGCTCAACCAAATAGCAATATTATTAAATCAATAAAAAAAGTTTTCACGGCCGATAGCTCAATTGAATTATCGATTGTTAATCCTGTTGAAATAGACTTTAATAAACTTGGTCTGCAAGACTTTCTTATTCTCGGTGAACTCAATTTAATTTCACAAAATTTAGCAATTGAATTGTTTAACCTCGCCGAAAGAGGGAAAGTTGTTGGTATTATCCCAGGTGCAAACATTGACCAAGAAAATTATAATAACTCATTTAAGCTTTGGGGAGAAGTTAAAATTCAATCAAAGGACACTTCTTTATCGGAAATAGGAAATATTCAAAAATCACATAGTTTTTTTAAGGATGTTTTTGAAGCACGTAAAACAAATAAAAACATTAAAGAATCTTTCCCAACTTTGTACATGCATTATAACTTAAAACCTTCATTAAATTCCGAAACTATTATTTATAATGAGGACGGATCACCTTATTTAATTACATCTAATAATTTTTATTACTTCGGCAGTGGCTTCTCAAAGAAACAATCAAACATGGAACAAAAGGCTTTAATAGTGCCATTACTCTATCAGATGGTATTTAAATCAATAAATACTACGCCCATTCAATATTACATTATTCCGGGCACGAAACTTGAAGTCCCATACTCCAAAAAACGGTCTTTAAATATCATTTCAGAAAATCAAACAACTCAAGTTCGTGTCAATAACAATTCAACTCGACTTCCTTTAAATTTAAATAAAGGCTACCATCAATTGAATAACGAAAACCAAATTATTAGTTCGCTAGGTTTAAATTACAGTCGCGAAGAAAATTTATCAATCGATAAACAAAATGAATATTTAGAGGAGCTTCAAAACTCACTACTATTTTCTAAAATTGAAATTTCAGGTAATCAATCTAGTAATAATATTAAACTTTCAACCTCGGAAAACACTTACTGGTTTGCTTGCTTAATTGCGGCATTAAGTTGTTTATTAGCAGAAATGATTTTGGTGCGAATTAAAATTTGATTTCTTGTTGGTTTACCCAACCAAATTTGGCTATTTTTACCTAAATATTTTCTCTATGGATGCACTGATAAAATCTGCCAAAATCATTAGTCCAAAATCTCCTTTTCATTTACAAGTAAAGGATATTTTAATTGAAAATGGTTTAATTGTTAAAATTGGTACTAATTTACACGGTTCTAAAAATATAATTGAGGTTAAGAACATTTGTGTTTCACCCGGATGGGTTGATTTATTCAGCGTGCTAAGAGAACCTGGAAATGAGCACAAAGACAACATTTCTACATTACTGAAAAGTGCCGCTAAAGGCGGGTACACATCTATATTGGGAGTTTCAGGAACTACACCTCCCATCGATAATAAATCACAATTACTTTACGTTAAAAGTGTAGCGTCAAATAACATTGTTAACTTATTGCCTGCTGGAACAGTAACTGAAAAACAGGAAGGTCAAGAAATCACTGAAATGTATGAAATGCATTTATCTGGAGCAGTCGCATTTACAGACGGAAAAAGGCCATTAAAAAATCCAGAACTTTTAAAAAGAGCATTACTTTATACAAAACCATTTGGTGGTAAAATAATTTGTTATTGCGAAGATTCAACGGTAGCCAATGGCGGAATGATAAATGAAGGGGAAATCGCTGCTTCTTTAGGTATGAAAGTTCGTCCAGCATTAGCCGAAGAACTAGCTATAACTAGAGATTTATACATTGCCGACTATACAGAATCGGCAATTCACATAACAGGAATTTCATCAAAGAAAAGTGTTCAAATTATTAAGGATGCAAAAGCAAAAGGGACGCAAGTTACATGCGACGTAAATATTGCCAACCTTTACTTCACCGACAAAGCAACAAATTCTTTCGATTCCAACTATAAACTACTTCCTCCTTTAAGAACTGAAGTTGATCGCAGAGCATTAATCGCAGGTTTAAAAGAGGGAACAATAGATGCAGTATCAAGCGGACATTCCCCTCAGGATATTGAGGCTAAATTTTGCGAATTTGATAACGCAGATTTCGGAGGGATTAGTTTAGAAGCCTCTTTCGGAGCTTTAAATAAAGTCCTAAAAGGAATATTATCTGATGAGGAAATTGTAAACTTAATTTCAAATAAACCAGCACAAATTTTAGGTTTTGAAACTAATATTGATATAAAACAGCCAGCCAACCTTACTTTATTTACAGAAGATGGTGATTCTATATTTGAAAAGTCTGATATAGAATGTTTATCCAAAAACTCACCATTTATAGGTAGTAAGTTAAAAGGAAAGGTTATAGGAATCATCAATAACAACCAAATAAAACTAAACTAAAAAATAAAGGAAATGAGCTTTGTAAAAAACTTATTCCTTTTTCCTAAAAGGTTATCTTCTGTTCAAAATCAAATAAAAGCTCAAAAAGCTTTTGTTCACAAATACTTGCATCCGTTTCTTAGTAAGTATCACACAAATAATGATGGATCTTTAACCGAGTACGATTTTGAAAAAATAACCAATTATTATGGTATTGGTTCTCCAGTTTTAGCAGGAGAAGGTTTAGCGCATTTATTAAATACTTCAATAGGGTTAAAGGAAAGGAAAATACTCACCTTAATGGCTGCAATTACAGGTTTGTTTGATGACTTTTTCGACCGATCTATACAATCGCCAAGTCGTATTAAAGGTTTAATGAAGCTTTCACATGAAACACCTCCTAAAAATGCTCACGAAAGTCTATTTCATGATCTAGTTACCGAAATATTAGTCGTTTCATCAAACGAAAAAAGACTTTACGAATATGCTCAGAATGTTTTTGACGCGCAAGTATCGAGTTTAAAACAAAAGGATTCAAATACAAATTGGCAAGATTTATTTGACATCACATACAAAAAAGGTGGAGAATCTTTACTTTTTTACCGTTGCTCTTTCTCTAACGCTATTTCTGAACAGGAAACACAATGTTTATTAAAAATTGGAGGATTAATTCAAGTTTGTAATGACATATTTGATGTTAATAAAGATATTAAAGAAGGAATAAGAACCATTGCAACTGAAATTAAAGACATTGCCGTTCTTAAAAAGAAACTTCAAACACTTTATAAAGAGACCTTTGAATACTGCCGAATTGCGATTCCCAATAATTATATGGAAGGGTTTTTACAGCAAATTAAATTTATAATATCTCAAAGCTTAGTTGCTCTAGATTTTTATCAAAAAACTCAAAACAACAACGGAAAAACATTTACACCCCAAAAGTATCCTCGAGAATCTCTAATATGTGATATGGGGAGTAAAAAACACTTACTAAAGGCGAGTTATTATTGGGTTTTTAATTAACCAAGTCTTTGACTCTCTATAACTTCCTTGAAAGTTGTTCGATAATTAGCACCAATACTTATTCTATCACCATTAATAAATAAAGTATTTCTCTCTACCTCAGTTATTTTATCAAGTGCAACTATAAAAGATCTATGTACACGTAAAAAATTATGAGACGTCAATTGATTCGCCACAAAAGTTAAACTAAGTTGGGAAGAAATGTTCTCGTTTTTTAAATGAAAAACAACGTAATCTTTTTGACTCTCAATATAATTAATGTCTTGCAACATTATTCTTACAGTTTTATAGGCTGTTTTCACAAAAATAAAGTCATTACTTTTTTCTGAATTTGATTTTTTCTTCAATGGTTGAAAAACAGCATTTTTATTTGAAAATCCTAATCTTATTTTTGCTTTATTGACCGCTTTAAGTAGTCGATCAAAAGGGATTGGTTTCATTAAATAATCTACTGCATCCAATTCATAACTCTCTAAAGCATAGTTTTGATAAGCTGTGGTAAAAATAACCAATGGTGGTTTCCTAAGTGAATTGAGAAGTTCCAATCCCGTCAAATCAGGCATTTGAATGTCCAAAAACAACAAATCGATATTGCCTGAATTAATAATTTCAATTGCCTCAAAAGCACTAGTTGTCATACCTGCAATATTCAAAAAAGGAATGCGATCACAATGCTTCTTAATCACATCAATTGCTAACGGTTCATCATCTACTATAAGGCAATTCATAATACTAATTTAGTTTAATTATTATGGCTTTATTAATCAATTGGATTTTAATCTGATCTTCAAATTTAGAATCAAATCGTTGTTTAAGCATGTTTAAAAGCGATAAACTCTCATCAGATATTTTCAAATAAATACTCTCTTTCGTTACGTTAATTTCCAAGTTAGGGGATTCTTTTTCCAAAATTTTAACCATTTCACCAATGGTTTTACTCAAAACACCCGCCTTAATAATTTTGTCATTCGCCCTACTGCTTATCTGTAATTTCCCATTATTTAACTCGTTATATAATTCCAATTGATTTTTTACTATTTCTAACTCTTTGGAAAGAATAGCTTCAGGCTCCTTAGAGTACAAATGATAGCGTAAAACACTGGATAGTTGAATTATTTCTTCTTGTATTGAGCTAGGGTTTAAAGTAGCTTTTTGCTCAAGTTGTGAAAGTATATGTATGGTCTCATCAATATCTATTTCGTTTTTCAAAGCCCTTAATTCATTTTGCGTCTTCAATTGTTCTAGTTCTTCAGCCCTGTTAAGATTTCTTAAGTGTCTTGACCCAAGGGTAATTCCTAACATACACACCGTATTCCATAAACTAGAAATTGCCACATTTCCCATCGATATAAAAGGCTTATATTCACCCTTCCAATCTACCCAACCCCTTGGAGCAAAGTATTCTAAAGTAACAAATAGTGTAAACTCCTTTCTTAAAATTGTAATGGCATAAAATATTACATACCATATTAAAAATGACTTAAAAGAAGGCTCCTTTATTATTGTTGGAATTAAAATAAAGTAGTGTAAATAAAAAACAGGAATAAATATGGAATAATTAAAGGCATCAAAGAAAAAGTTTGGCTCCCCTGATAACATATGTAATACTTCCAAAAACCAGTATATACTATGAATTAATAAAATCTTATAGTTTAACTTTCGTCTCAAGTCCTAATCTCATTTTAACATTATACTTCTCTCCTTCCTGAAAAACATCCAATTCAAAATCAGAATATAAAAATGGTAATCTCTTTCTGATGTTTTCCAACCCAACACCCGAAACATCATCCTTTCGTTTTTCAGGGTCAATATCATTTATGATTTCAAAATACACCACCCCATCTTTTTCCTTCATTTGAGATTTAATTTCATAATCTTCACCTGTTCTTCCGTGTTTAAAGGCATTTTCAAAAAAAGGAAGAAAAATCATTGGTTCTATTTTCAGGTTTTCATCCTCATAATGGGAATCAAAATTTACTTTCACCTTGAATCTAAGTTTGTTCAGCTCTATATAATCTTGTAAAGATCTCCCCTCTTCTTTTAACGAAATTTCTGCCTTATTTTCAAATACTTTCACATAGCTCATTATCGATTTCAACTGTCCAATTGCCTTTGGCGTTTTAGGATTTTCATCAAGTGATAAACTGTAAATATTATTAAACACATTGAATAAAAAATGTGGACTCATTTGAGATTTTAAAAACTTAAGTTCAGTTTGAGTTACCTCATCTTCCAGCTTTCTCTTTTTATAATATCCGCTAGTCCAATTAGACGCTACAAAGAATATTACACCCAATAACTTTATTTCAATTGATGTGACAATTAATTCCATGAATTGTCCATCATCTCCAAAAAAGAAATAATCAAGACTAAACCAATTCCAACACCAAGAATTATATGCGATATGAAAAACTAAATGAGCAACTGTAAAAAATACAAACGCAAAGTACTTCTCTCGTAAAATAAACCTGTTTAAGGACCAAGTGGTTATATAAGCTGAAATTAGATCATGAAACCTACTTCCAAACCAAACACGCCAATAAAAAGGATTTCCATCTGCATCATTATACCAATAGGTATCTATATAATACCCCTTTCCCAAGAAGTAAATCAACCAAACCATGATATGAACTAATACAATGTGACTTTTTTGCATTTAATTTATTTGAATAATTATCGTTTGTTTACTTTTTTGAATATTCAGATTTTCACCAAATTTATCTTCGAAACGTTTTTTTAAATCACTTAAAATCGCTGCGCTCTTGTTAGATATTTTTAAGTAAGTGTCTTCCTGAATTTCACTTAATTCCAATTTAGACTCAACCTTTTCTGTGTGCTTTAATACCTCTCCAATTGCCTTACTCAAAATTCCAGTTTTTACAATTCGATCTCCTATTTCATGCTCCAATTTTATTTCCGAATGATTTAGTTCGTTAAATAAGTTCAATTGATTTTGAACAATATCTAACTCCTTTGAAAGGATTACCTCCCCCTCTTTGGAATACAAATGATACCTTAAAACATTAGATAATTGAATGATTTCTTCTTGGATTGAAGCTGGTTTTGACTTTGATTTCGACTCCAATTTTGAAAGAATACTTATGGTCTCAGGAATATCGATTTGATTTTTTAAAGCGCTTAATTCACTTTTAACTTTTTGACTTTGTAACTCCTTTACTTTAGTCCTGTTTTTTACGTATCTACAACCTAAACTTACAGCCAAAATACCAGCTGAATTACTCGCCACACTTAGAATTGCCGATTTCCAAACTTTAAGAAACTCAAGACTAGAACTAGGTAGGCCATCTAACTCAAATACTTCATAAGCGAGATAATTCCCTAAATATCTTCTTCCAAGAAATAAAGCGAAAAAAACAACATACCATTTGAGAATCGACACCAAATTTGGAGTCTTTAACATTCTAGGAATGAGTATGAAATAATGCAAATAAAACACTCCAATAAATATTGGCCAGAATAAAAGGAATTGAATCAAATCAATTCCATAACCCCAAATCGCTACTAGCTCATAAAGCCAGTAAAAAATGTGTATTAATACGATACTATAGTTTAACTTTTTTTCCAAGGTTAATTCTAACTTTTACTTTGTATTTACCCTCATCTTGCATTACATCCATCCAAAAACCTCTGTATAAGTAGGGTAACCTTTTCTTTATGTTTTCTAACCCTACACCCGATACGCTATCCTTTCTTTTTTGGGGGTCAACATCATTGCTGATTTCAAAATTTACTATCCCATATTTTTCTTTTATTAATGCTCGTATCTCATCATTCCCTCCTGTTTTTCCATGCTTAAAAGCATTTTCGAAAAAAGGTAAAAAAATCATTGGTTCAATGGTATATTCCGGATTTTGAAAGCTCGATTTCAGCCTGACTTTTGCCGAATACCTCAACCTATTTAAAGCAATGTAATCTTGCAAATGATGCTCCTCATCCGTTAACGAAATTTCAGACTTACCCTCAAAAATTTGAATATAATTCATAATCGATTTTAATTGAGAAATTGCCTTATGAGTGTTTTGATTTTCATCTAATGATAAACTATAAATGTTATTGAATACATTAAACAAGAAGTGTGGACTCATTTGAGATTTTAAGAACTTCAGTTCAGTTTGAGCAACCTCATCCTCTAACTTTTTCCTTTGAAAAACACTTCGTACCCAATTTTTACTGGCAAAGAAAATAAATGCAATAAGAAGCATTTGAATTGTGTTTCCTGCAATTTCTACCCTTTGCTCTATGCTCGCGGCAAACCAAAACTTATCCCAATAAAAACAATTCCACACATAAGTATCATAGGCATAATGGAAAAAACAAATTGGAATAAATGTGAGAAAGAACCACAAATATTTTCTTGTAACTAAGAACTTTTGAAGTATTAACTCAGAGACAATGTATGTAAATGTAAAATCCCAAAATCGACTTGCTGCCCAAATAAACCAATACATTTGTTTATCTCCAGACTGATTATACCAATAGGTATCAATATAATATCCTGTCCCTCCAAAGTAAAAGACCCACGTAATAATATGTATAATAAATAACTGCTTAAAACGCATCGCTTACTAAAATACGACAATCAGGCATCCTTAGTCAATTAATCTGTTTCCAAACTACTAGTTTACCTACAAACACTTCATTTTCACCTACGAATACATACATAGGCAAATAAATCCTTTGCGGCGGCAAACATCCACCTTATAAAGGATTTATTTTTTTGTTTTTCAAAATAACCATTCCTTTGACCTTGTAAAATTGTAACAAAACAAATTAAACGAAATCAATTTAATAAAATGAAAACACTACTAGTCATACCATGTGCATTGCTTATTGCCTGCATGACTAAAAAAGAACCGGAACTACCAAAGGGAAGTCCTGCAGTTGATTTTAATAAAGTGAAATTTACTGAATCGTCTTGCGTTGTATTCGTAGGGGAAAATCAGTTTTATACTTATTAGCCTATGAGAAGGAGGATATTATTCATTGCTGTATTATTTTCGCATTTGGCAGGTGCACAAACTATTAAAGGGTTTATTACATCTACTTCAAATGATTCCATTCCATTTGCTCAAATTGAACTTGTGAGTATGCAATCGGGAGAAACCGAAAACTTAACCTACTCTAATGAAAAGGGGGTATTTAGTCTAAATTCACCTAATGCTACAAGCTTTTTTAAAATAAGGATTAGTATTACAAAATATGCTACTTTCGAGTCTGATTCATTTGTTGGAGCAAAAGACTTTGGACATATTCAACTTGAAGTTGATGAAAATTTGCTTGATATTACAGTTATTAGAGTTGACAAAAAAGTAATTGAAAGAACTGGTCGGGGGTTAAATGTAAATGTGGCATCTTCTCCTATTCTTGAGAATAGTAATGCCAAAGATATTTTATCAAAAATTCCGGGTGTAACGGTTGATCAAGATGGAAACTTTACCTTAAACGGACAAAGAAAT
>MDSY01070696.1_pt1 | contig 13068 bp, 9 predicted proteins | sample 811131 | NCBI WGS metagenome assembly MDSY01 (sample SAMN05326643, study PRJNA326480) | marine metagenome | isolation source: seawater | place: Atlantic Ocean: South West | collected 2010
AAAATAAAACAAATAAAAAGAAACTTCAAAAAAAGCTTCTCCATAAATATCGCCTAGTGGTGTTGAACGAGGACACCTTTGAAGAGCGATTTGCAGTCAAATTGACACGACTTAACCTGTTTTTTTTGACGTCATTAGCGGCAATAATTCTTGTGACGCTAACAACTCTTTTAATTGTTTTTACGCCATTACGTGAGTATATTCCAGGCTACTCCTCCACAGCATTACAAAAGCAAGCACTGCAGCTAGACATTAAGACAGACTCATTAATGAAGGCGATCAACATGAACGACGCTTACATCAACTCCTTAAAAAGTGTATTAAGAGGCGAGGTTAGCGCGGTTGTAATTAATAAAGATTCTATTTTTAAGGCAGCTCAAGCAGACACTGATATTTTAGAATTAACCCCCTCCAAAGCAGATTCTTTACTTAGAGAAAAAGTCCGTAATGAAGATAAATATAATTTGTTTGAAACCGCATTAACGGTCAAAGACTTTGTGTTTTTCCCCCCAGTAAATGGCTCTATAAGCTCTGAGTTTGATTTAAACGAAAAGCATTTTGCAGTGGATATTGTAATCCCAACCAATACCCCAGTGAAAGCGACTTCAGACGGTCGCGTGTTGTTTGCTTCTTGGACCTCAGATGCAGGGTATGTAATCATTATTGATCACGGCGATGAGCTCATCTCAGTTTATAAACACAACTCATCTTTAACAAAATCTCAAGGAGATTTTGTTAAGTCTCGAGAAGTTATTGCTATTTCTGGTGCTTCAGGAGAATTAAGCACAGGTCCACACCTCCATTTCGAGCTTTGGAGCAACGGAATCCCCCTCAATCCAACAAATTTTATTGACTTTTAAAATTATTAAAATGCCATCAATCAAAGCGTTTTTCGCCAAGTTATATGCTGCCAAAACCTACAAGAAAATTCATAAATGGTCTGCAAGTCCACTAGAGACACAAAATCGTGTTTTCCAGTCTTTAATTTCGCAAGCAGCAGCGACTAACTTTGGAGTGGACCATGATTTTATAAGTATCAACTCTCACGCAGATTTTGTTAAGCGTGTCCCCGTTAGGGATTATGAAGCACTCAAGCCTTATGTTGATAAAGTGGTCGCTGGAGAAGCAGATGTTTTGTGGAAGGGTAAACCTCTTTACTTTGCAAAAACTTCCGGAACTACATCTGGGGCTAAGTACATTCCCATCACAAAAGAAAGCATGCCAAGCCATATTGAGGCGGCCAAAAACGCCATTTTGCTATATATTCACCAAACAGGAAACACTCAAATTGTAGATAGGAAAATGATTTTTTTACAAGGCAGCCCAGTTCTTGAAGATAAAAATGGGGTTCAACTTGGGCGTTTATCAGGGATTGTAGCTCACTATGTTCCCAAATACCTACAAAAAAACAGATTACCTTCTTGGGAGACCAACTGTATTGAAGACTGGGAAACGAAAGTAAATCAAATTGTCCAGGAGACGCTACACGAAGACATGTCTATTATTGCTGGAATTCCTTCTTGGGTTCAAATGTATTTCGAGAAATTAGTAGAGCAAAAGGGTCAAAAAGTGGGCGATATTTTCAAAAACTTTAACCTCTTTATTTTTGGAGGCGTTAACTACGAACCGTACCGTTCTAAGTTTGAAACTCTCATAGGGAGAAAAGTGGATAGTATTGAGCTTTATCCGGCCAGCGAAGGATTTTTTGCGTTTCAAGATTGCCAAAACCAGGCGGGCATGCTTCTTCAATTAGACTCAGGCATGTTTTATGAGTTTATACCTACAGACACTTTCTTTGACGCCTCTCCTCAGCGACTCACATTAAAAGATGTTAAAATAGGCGTTAATTACGTGATAATTATTTCGACGACAGCTGGGCTTTGGGCCTACAACATAGGAGATACTGTACAGTTTACTTCTTTAGCTCCTTTTAGGGTCATTGTAAGCGGCAGAATAAAACACTTTATATCCGCTTTTGGAGAACATGTCATAGCCAAAGAAGTTGAGCACGCTCTTTTGTCTGCTTTAAAAGCGACAGACACTAGTGTAAGTGAGTTTACTGTTGCCCCACAAACAGCACCTTCAACGGGCCTACCATATCACGAATGGTTTATTGAGTTTGAAAATCCACCTTCAGACCTAAACACGTTTGCTTCTAAGATAGATACCGCTATGCAACTCCAAAACAGTTACTATAAAGACCTTATACAGGGGAAAGTATTACAGTCACTAGTTGTTACCTCAGTACCCAAGGCTGGATTTCAAAGCTATATGAAGAAAATAGGTAAGCTTGGGGGCCAGAATAAAACACCCCGTCTGTCTAATGATCGAAAAATTGCGGATGCTTTGACAAAAGCACTTTAGACTAATTACTGTATATTTGTATTATATATGAAGCAAACCCAAACTAAAAACCTAACACGTACACGGGCTCAAGAAAGCTCAAATGCTATTGAGCGATTGTATCTGACTATGCGTCACTTATTTAACCGAGGCTTCTACAAGCCAATGGGGGTCTCAGGAGAGACCTTAAGACAAGCGTTGCTGCAACTGCGACCAGAAATATATGGCTCTATTGCCGGAGAAAAAACAGAATTAGAAGGTCTCCTTTATGTTGTTGACCGACTTCCTATTGGAATTGAAGAATGTGTGTTGATAAACCTTACGAGTGCCGAAGGGTTTGGAAACTCCCATTTTGAGGTTATTGTACCTTCAAAACGCCGTCGAAATTGTTATCGTATTGATTTTGAGCAAATGAACATTGAGATTACTAGAGGCCGCTCAGAAATTTATGATATTTTGACACACTTAACGTTCATGTTCATAGAGTCTCATAAAATTGCTAAGCGAGTAATCATTGATGATATAGGCACTACTACCAGAGACTGGGTAAAATTAGAAGCTGCGGTACTATCTAAGAAAAAGTTAAGCCAAAAAGACAAGGAACTAGCCATTACACATACAGGGAATATTCTTGGAAGAACTTTTGAAGAAATTTTAGAAGTATATGATCAATTCTCAACTGCAAAGCGTCCTGATCATTTTTTACATCTTATTTATTGGCTAGGGAAACGCGCTATGGGCGAGATCATAGACAACTCAAAACGTGTAATTAATTTCAGTCCGGTACTTAGAGAGCGCTTAGGGCATCATATACACGGAGAGGCTTGGGCAAACACGATTAAAAACACCCTTCAAAAGCATAAACTATTAGACCGGCCGATTCATATTATATCGGCAAACGTGCACAGCGTCATGAACACGCTTCACGCCCCTAAAGCCTTAAAAACCCTATGTGCTAAGCATGATATTTTTACAGTTTATGAGCTTTTAAGTAAGGAAGAAAACGACTCTCTTCGCAATAAAATAAAGCAAACAGCGTTGCAAGAGGGAATGATTTTTATTAAAGACAGCTCAGGGACCAACATTGACGTACAAATATTTGATTCATCCAAAATAGACTTTTCACACACAGAGATTAATCGTGAAACTTCAACAAGTGATCCGGTTGTGATTGTAATGGATTATGCATTTGGTGAACAGGCCTATGAGACCATAGATGAGCTTTTGAAGCCCTTTAAAACAGGGAAAGACAAAACGCATTTAAACGTAGATTCTATTTCCGTTATGGGTAAGGCGGGTATTTTAGAGGGCTCTAAAGGAGATATTATGATTCCTTCTGCTCATATTTTTGAAGGCACTGCTGATAATTACCCGTTTAAAAATGAACTAACTGTCGAAGATTTCGACACCAAAGACCTCCAAGTTTTTGAAGGGACTATGGTAACTGTTTTAGGGACGTCTCTTCAAAACAAGGATTTACTTAAGTTTTTCCACGACTCTACTTGGAATGTTATTGGCTTGGAAATGGAAGGAGTGCATTATCAGAAAGCAATTCAAGCAGCTTCAAAAATACGCCGTAGTATTAACCCAGATGTCAAAGTTAGATACGCCTATTATGCAAGTGACAACCCTCTTGAAACAGGAGGGACTTTAGCTTCCGGAGGCCTCGGATCTAGCGGCGTAAAGCCAACCTATTTAATTACCCAACAAATTTTAAAACAGATTTTTAACTAATATATTATGAGTACAAACTCTAACAAACCCAACACGAATGAAGAAGTTGACTTGGGACAACTTTTTAAGCTAATTGGAAATGCCTTTGATCGTTTCTTTAAATTTATCTACAACATTTTTAAAAGCTTTTTTTTAGCTTTTGTATGGCTCGTTTTTTTTGTAAAAAAAAGAATTGTTATTCTTGTATTGGCGTCGGTTTTTGGTTTTGTTTATGGGCTGTTAAACAGTAAATCGGCAGCACCTAAATATGAGTCTTCAGTGACCGTAGTGCAAAACTATCAGACAGGTGAAAACCTGTATAATTCGGTAAATTATTATAATGACTTGGTAAGACAAGGGGATTTTCAAACCCTAGGAGCAGCTTTAAATTTAGGGGAAGAGAAGGCCCAATCTATTTTATCCTTTGAAGTTGAACCTGTGGTAAGTGAAAACGACAAACTTCTTGCGTTTAACAATTACGTTAAAAAACTAGACTCCTTGGCGTCGACCAAAATTGAGTACGAAGACTTCTTACAAAACAATGAAGACCACACGCACAAATATCAGCAAGTTAAAATAAGTTCGACCCAAAGAAATAATTTTAAGTCTGTTTTTGAAAGCATTGTGGAGACCATTAATTCAAACCCATTTTTCATAAACGAACAATACAAAGATATTGCAGGGCTTAATAAAACTAAGGAAGGTTTGGAGTTAGCGCTGGTGAAGTCAGACTCCCTTCAAAGCACCTACAAGCGTGTTTTAGAACAAGGTCTGAATTCGGATAAAGCTTCTGAAATCGGGATCACTTTTGAAGGCTCAGGCGAAACAGACAAAACCAAAGAATACGATTTATACCAAAGCGATTTGTTGTTGAGGAGTAAATTGGTAGAGGTTGAAAGAGAATTACTCGATAAGCAATTTATAATTGAACCCATTTCTAACAAGCAGGACTCAGGGTTTGCCTCTAACACAAAAGAATTTTTTGGAAATCAACTTAGTATTAAACTATACTTTACCGTCGTCTTGTTTTTATTAACCTTCATTATTTTATTAGGACTTGAGTTTTTTAAATTTTTAGAAAAATATAAGACGGCTGTATGATTATTTTAATAACGGGAGGTGCTGGTTTTATAGGCTCTCATGTCCTAAATTTATTTGTAGAAAAGTATCCAGAGTATCACGTTTTTAATTTGGACGCATTGACCTATGCAGGGAATCTCGAGAATTTAAAAGCGATTGAATCCAAGTCAAACTATACCTTCATTAAAGGCGACATTACTGACGAGGACTTCATTAATGAGCTGTTTAAAAAACACAAGTTTGACCGTGTTATTCATTTAGCGGCCGAATCACACGTAGATCGGTCGATTAAAAATCCTTTAGCGTTTATTAAAACCAATGTTATAGGCACTACGATTCTTTTAAACGCATTTAAAAACACTTGGGAAGACGATTTTCAGGGTAAATTATTTTATCATGTAAGCACCGATGAAGTTTACGGAACATTAGGGCAAACAGGATTGTTTACAGAAACCACGCCCTATGATCCTAACTCACCTTATTCGGCATCAAAAGCGAGCTCAGATCATATTGTGAGATCTTATGGAGAAACGTATAACATGCCGTATGTCATCACCAACTGCTCAAACAATTATGGACAGAATCAATTTCCAGAAAAGTTGATTCCGCTGTTTATTAATAATATTATAAATAGAGAAGCCCTTCCAGTTTACGGAAACGGCGACTTTACAAGGGATTGGCTGTATGTTAAAGACCACGCAGCAGCCATTGACTTGGTGTTTCACAAAGGAATAAATAAAGAAACCTACAATATCGGTGGATTCAACGAGTGGAAAAACATAGATTTAGTAAAGATATTGTGCCAACAAATGGATGCTAAATTAGGTCGACCGAAAGGCGATTCAGAAAAACTAATCAGCTTTGTAAAAGATCGACCAGGGCATGATTTGCGTTATGCGATTGATGCTTCAAAGATAAAAAATGAATTAGGATGGGAGCCATCCGTTACCTTTGAACAAGGACTAGCCATCACCATTGACTGGTATTTAAACAATAACGCTTGGTTAAAGAACGTTACGAGCGGAGCCTATCAATCTTATTACAATAAACAATACAATAAAGCAAAATGAAACGAGCATGCTAAAATTAGTATTCTCCAAGGGAATGACTCTTAGGGAATAGCATGTGACCTTTTTAAAAATAATAGATATAGACATATGAAAGGAATTATTCTCGCAGGGGGGTCTGGAACACGTCTACACCCTTTAACACTGTCCGTAAGTAAGCAATTGATGCCTATTTATGACAAGCCAATGATATACTACCCGCTGTCTACATTAATGTATGCGGGGATTAATGAGGTTTTAATTATTTCAACCCCCAAAGATTTACCACTGTTTAAAAATTTATTAGGAGATGGTAAAAAATACGGTTGTTCATTTGAGTATGCGGTACAAGAACATCCAAATGGTTTGGCAGAGGCCTTTTTAATTGGCGAAGATTTTATTGGAGAGGACAAAGTAGCTCTAATTTTAGGAGATAATATTTTTTATGGGACGGGTTTAGAAAAACTTTTACAGGCAAACAACAACCCTGAAGGCGGTATTATTTACGCCTATAGAGTTAACGATCCAGAACGGTATGGAGTGGTTGAATTTAATCAAGAAGGGAAAGTGGTCTCCATTGAAGAGAAACCAAAACATCCAAAATCGAATTATGCCGTCCCAGGGATTTACTTTTATGACAATACGGTCGTCGAAATTGCGAAAAACATTAAGCCGAGTCACCGAGGGGAATTAGAAATAACAGACATTAATAAAGAATACCTCAAACAATGTAGGCTAAGCGTCAGTATTTTAGACCGAGGAACGGCATGGTTAGACACGGGGACGTTTCAATCGTTAATGCAAGCTTCGCAATTTGTGGAAGTCATAGAGCAACGCCAAGGATTAAAAGTAGGCGCTATTGAAGGGGTTGCTTTTGAAATGGGATACATAGACGAGGCTCAACTCAAAAAACTGGCAGAGCCCTTATTAAAAAGCGGCTACAGTCAAAATTTAATGCAACTTTTGAATAAAATTTAATGACAGCTACAGAAACAAAACTCAGAGGTTGTTTTATTATAGAGCCCAAGGTGTTTAAAGACCCTAGAGGCTATTTTTTCGAAAGTTTTAATCAAAACAAGTTTAATGAATTAATTGGAAAGACTGTTGATTTTGTTCAAGACAACGAATCCTTTTCATCAAAAGGAGTTTTAAGAGGGTTGCATTTCCAGACTGGGGCGTATGCACAGGCTAAATTGGTACGCGTTATTGAAGGAACGGTCTTAGATGTGGTCGTAGACATGAGAAAAGAGTCCCCTACATTTTCTGAGCACTTTTCAATTGAATTATCCGAAGATAACAAAAGACAACTTTTTGTTCCAAAAGGATTTGCACACGGGTTTATAGTGCTTAGTAAGACCGCTATTTTCTATTATAAATGCGATAATTTTTATAACAAGGCTTCAGAACAAGGACTTCGATATAACGACCCTTCTCTGGGGATCGATTGGAAGCTACCCGCTAATGAGTTTATTGTTTCTGAGAAAGACTTAGTATTGCCAACCCTTTCAAACATAATTCTATGATGAATGTATTGGTGACCGGAAGTAATGGGCAATTAGTAAGCTGTATCAAAGACCTTGCGAAACGGGATACAAGTTTAAATTTTATTTATACAGATTACCAAGAATTAGATATTTGTGATTTAAATCAGGTCGAGGGTTTTTTTAAATCCAACCCAAAAATCCATTACTGTATTAACTGCGCCGCCTATACGGCTGTTGATAAAGCAGAGTCAGAGGTTGAAAAAGCGTTTGAAATCAATGCAACAGGTCCCAAAAATTTGGCTCAAGTTTGTAGTGAATTTGACACTATTTTAATTCAGATTTCAACCGATTTTGTGTTTGATGGTGAAAAGACTGAACCCTATACTGAAACAGATGTTGCCAACCCCATAAGTGTTTATGGCGCGTCTAAGCTACAAGGCGAAGTTGAAATTAAAAAGATAGTTAAAAAACATTTTATTATTAGAACATCTTGGTTATATTCCGAGCATGGAAATAACTTCATGAAAACGATGCTACGATTGGCTGAGACACGTGATGAAATTAGCGTGGTATCAGATCAAATAGGAACACCAACCTATGCAGGTGATTTAGCCGCAGTGATATTAAAAATTGTGAGTTCTAAAAACACTAACTTTGGACTGTATCATTACAGCAGTGAAGGGGCGGTAAGCTGGTATGATTTTGCAAAAGCTATTTTTGAAGAAACGAACATACAAATAACGTTGTCTCCGATCAATACAGAGGCCTACCCAACTCCTGCCAAACGACCTTTTTTTAGCGTGATGGATAAAACAAAAATTACAAGTATTATGGGTATTGAAACACGAAACTGGAGTGAAAGTTTAAAAAAAGCAATTGAAAACAGATAATACAATGGACCAAAAAAAAGTAGCACTTATAACAGGCATTACAGGACAAGACGGTGCTTATTTAAGTGAGTTTTTACTAAAGAAGGACTATATTGTTCATGGATTAAAACGGCGTTCTTCGTTAATTAATACAGACAGAATTGATCATTTATATCAAGATCCTCATGTAGAAAACCAAAACTTTTTCCTTCATTACGGGGATTTAACAGACAGTACAAACCTTACAAGAATCATTAAAGAGGTACAGCCTGACGAGATTTATAACCTTGCAGCGATGAGCCATGTTCAAGTTTCTTTTGAAATGCCCGAGTATACGGCAAATGCGGATGGCATTGGAACCTTACGCTTATTGGAAGCCATTAGGTTTTTGGGCTTAGAAAAAAAGACAAGAATTTATCAAGCTTCAACTTCAGAACTCTATGGAAAGGTTCAGGAAGTTCCGCAAACAGAAACAACACCATTTTACCCAAGAAGTCCTTACGCTGTTGCAAAAATGTATGCGTATTGGATATCTGTTAACTACAGAGAAGCTTACGGTATTTATGCATGTAATGGAATTTTATTTAATCACGAATCTCCCGTTCGTGGGGAAACTTTTGTCACTAGAAAAATCACTAGAGCTACATCCAAAATTACTTTAGGTTTACAAGATAAAATGTATCTAGGCAATTTAGATGCCCAAAGAGATTGGGGGCATGCTAAAGACTACGTTCGAATGATGTGGATGATTCTGCAAGCTGATGAAGCTGAGGACTGGGTAATTGCTACTGGAAAAACGACTAGTGTTAGAGATTTTATTAAAATGTGTTTTAGCCACATAGGAGTTGAGTTAGAGTTTAAAGGCGAAGGAGTCGATGAAAAAGGGTATGTAAAATCTTCTAAAAACGATAGGTTTTCAATAGAAATCGGCAAAGAAGTAGTGTCTGTAGATCCTAAATATTTTAGACCAACGGAGGTTGATTTATTAATAGGTGACGCCACCAAAGCGAAAGAAAAATTAGGATGGGTTCCTAAGTATGATTTGAAATATTTAGTAGAAGATATGATGACTAGCGACCTGAATCTGATGCAAAAACAACAACATTTAAAGGACGGCGGGTACACTACATTGAATTATTTTGAATAAAAGTCATTTTAAGTAAGGTGGACGTTGAGCGGAGTCGAAACGAGATGAAGTAAAGAACTAAAGTAATCTGATTATCCGTAAGAATAAAATAAACAAATGAAAAAGGATTCTAAAATATATATAGCTGGTCATAGAGGTATGGTTGGCTCTGCAGTTTGGAGAGCACTAGAATCTATAGGCTATACCAATTTATTAGGTAAAACGAGTAAAGAATTAGATTTAAGAAATCAGGCAAAAGTAAATAAGTTTATTAAAAACGAAAAACCTGATGCCATTATTGATGCTGCTGCGAAAGTAGGAGGGATTTTAGCCAATAACGATTTTCCATATCAATTTTTGATGGAAAATATGCAGATTCAGAATAATTTGATTCAAGCCGCACATGAAAATGAAGTTACTAAATTTATTTTTTTAGGAAGTTCTTGTATTTACCCAAAATTCGCTCCGCAGCCATTAAAAGAAGCGTATTTACTGACAGATAGTTTAGAGCCAACGAATGAATGGTATGCCATCGCAAAAATTTCTGGAGTAAAATTGTGTGATGCAATTCGCAAACAATTTGGAAAGGATTTTGTGAGTTTGATGCCAACCAATTTATATGGTTCTCATGATAATTTTGATTTAAAATCGTCACATGTTTTACCAGCCATGATTCGTAAATTTCATGAAGCAAAATTGAATAACAATGCTCCAGTTGAATTATGGGGCAGTGGAACACCAATGCGCGAATTTTTACATGTAGATGATATGGCCAAAGCAGTATTCTTTGCATTAGAAAATAAACTTCCAGAACATTTGTACAATGTTGGAACCGGTATTGACGTTACAATTAAGCAATTGGCAGAAATGGTCCAAAAAGTTACAGAGCATAAAGGAGAAATTCTTTGGGATAGTTCAAAACCTGATGGAACTCCTAGAAAACTGATGGATGTTTCTAAAATGTATGAAATGGGTTGGAAGGCTGAAATTGAATTGAATGAAGGGGTTACAAAGACTTATGATTGGTTTTTGAACAATACAGAGAAAATAAGGAAGGTGATGTTGTAATTTGGATTCAATGAACTTATTAAAAGCCTTGTTTAAGAATAACAGGAATGATATTTTGAAACGAAAAAGCATTTATGATTAAAACGAAAAAAAATCAGATTTTAGGCACAAAAGCAGAGACCTTAGTTAATCTCTCTGAATTGGGATATAACGTGCCATTAATATATTATTTTTCTGTAGAAAACTGGAATAGAAATTTTAATGATATAGTAAAAAAAACAATACATCTATTCCCAGATAAATTATTGGCTATTCGGAGTAGTACAAAAGCAGAGGACACAAAAGATTCTTCAATGGCTGGAGCTTTCGAAAGTCTTTTAAATGTTAAATCTGAGAAAGAATTTGTTGTTGAAGCCATTAAAGAAGTTATAAATTCATTCGATGATGATTTAACTAATCAGGTTTTAATACAACCAATGGTCACCAATGTTGCAATGAGCGGTGTGGTTATGACACATGTCTTAGATGATGGCTCTCCTTATCATGTAATAAATTATGACGATAAAACAGGCCTAACGGATACAGTAACCAATGGCTCTTCAATAAATAAAACGGTTTATATTTATAACGGTGTAGATAAAAAGGATTTTGATTCGCCATATTTAATTTCTGTTTTAGGGTTAATTAGAAATTTACAAAACACATTTCCTAAAATCCCTCTTGATATTGAATTTGCTGTAGATAAAGAAATGGAAGTACATTTATTGCAGGTTCGAAGAATAACGACAATTAATAATTGGAAAAAAGATATTAATAAAGAAGTTTCTTCAAGAATGCTCTTTTTAAAAGAGTATGTAAGTCAAATAATGAAACCGCGTCCAAATTTATACGGCGAAAGAACATTATTGGGTTTTATGCCAGATTGGAATCCAGCTGAAATGATAGGTGTTGTTCCACATCCATTATCTATGTCTTTATACAGAGAATTGATTACTAAAAGTACATGGAGGATTGCCCGTGAAAAAATGGGGTATCGAAAAATGCCAAATGTAGATTTAATGATTTCTTTATTTGGTAGAGTATATATTGATGTACGTAATAGTATTAATTCCTTTTTACCTGAAGGGTTGAATGAAACAATCTCGTCCAAAATTGTTGATGCTTATATTAAAAGGTTAGACGAACGTCCTTATTTACATGATAAAATAGAATTTGAGGTTGTCCATACTGCCTATGACTTTGATTTTGACACTAACTTTAATGATAGATATAAGGGTTTGTTGACTGAAGAAGAGTTTTTAGTATATAGAAGCTTATTGAGAGACATTACTAAAAAAGCTCTCGATAATGATTACAATAGCAGTATAAATACAGCTATACGAGATATCGATAAGTTGAAGAAGCTTCAAGAAAGAGATACGATTAAATTTAATCAAAAATCATTTTCTATAGCAGATAAAATAAATTCCATGATGGATGAGTGTATTGAATTTGGAACTTTACCATTTTCAATTCTTGCTAGGCATGGATTTATAGCCGAAGGATTGTTGAGGTCTGCCGTTAACAATAAAGTAATAACCGAAGAAAGGCTTATTGAGTTTCGCCGTAGTATTATCACAGTTGCCGGTGAGATGAGTGATGATTTTAATAGTGTTTATAATTCCGAATTAAGTAAGGAAAAATATATTGCTAGGTACGGTCATTTAAGACCGAGCAGTTATGATATATTATCTCCAAATTATTCTAATCGGGATGATTTATTTGAAGGGAAAGCAAGGACGGGACATGATACAATCCAAAAATTTAATCTAACGGCCGAAGAAAAATCCTCTATAAATATTTTACTGGGACACCATGCACTTGACGGAATAACGGCAGATCAATTATTTCAATATGCAGAAAAGGCAATAAAGGGGCGTGAATACGGAAAGTTTATATTCACGAAGCATTTATCTTCTATTTTAGAATATGTTGCAGAATGGGGTGTACTAAAAGGATTTGACAGAAATGATATGTCAATGCTTAAAATAAATGATGTACTAAATCTTTTATTTGCACCATTAACTAATGATGTAAAATCCTTTTATCAAGAAAGGATTAATAAATCAAGAAATAATTACGAAATAGCCTCATCGTTTAAACTATCTTATTTAATTAGATCGGTGAGAGATGTACATATAGTTCCTATGCAAAGGAGTTTCCCAAATTTTATTGGGAATAAACGAATCGAATCAGAAATTATAGAATTAACTCCATATATGGAAAAGATTCCATCACTTGAAGGTAAAATAGTATGTATTGAAGGAGCAGATCCTGGATATGATTGGATATTTACACGAAATATTGCAGGATTAATAACAAAATATGGCGGAGCAAACTCTCATATGTCCATAAGAAGT
>MDSY01107425.1_pt1 | contig 13068 bp, 8 predicted proteins | sample 811131 | NCBI WGS metagenome assembly MDSY01 (sample SAMN05326643, study PRJNA326480) | marine metagenome | isolation source: seawater | place: Atlantic Ocean: South West | collected 2010
GGTACGCCGCGGCGATCTTCGCGTCGTTCTTCGTCCTCCTCGCCGCGGCACCGTTCCCCGCGCGCGCGTCGTCGTCGGCCCGAGCTCCGATCACCGTCGACGCGTGCGATGCATGCGCGGCGTCTGCGTCGGCGTTCCACGACGCCCTCGAGCACACCCGTGCCAGTCTGCGCGCGAGGTACGGCGCGGAGGTCACCCTCGGCGACGCCCCGGACTCCACGGCCGCGGCTGAGGTCGCGGTCGAGGCGGCCTGCGGGCCCAGAGGACGATGGCTGCGCTACGAACTCAAGAGCGTCGGGGTCGGTGACGCGTCGGGCGGCGGCCTAGCCTTCCTCGCGCTCTCGGGACCCGGCCTGGACGCCGAAAACATCCCGGGGATCACGCGACCCGACGGCGAGGAGGGCAAGGTGATGCTCTCACGGCACCTGCGGGAACGATGCCTGGCGGAGGCGGACAGGATCGGACTGGACCATCTCATCGCCGCGTTCGAAGCAACTTCACAAACGTCCGTCGTCTACGGACAAACAGTCTACGGCGACGATCCCACCGAGCACGGTGCCGAGGGTGCCGAGGGTGCCGACGACGCGGCGAGCGCGTTCGCGGCGAGGGTGTGCGTCGAGGGGGAGGACGCGAAGGTCCCGGACCCGCCGTGTCCGAAGGAGAGAACGGCCGCCAAGGCTCGCGCCCTCGTCGCCGCCGCCGACGACGCGAGGGCGTTGGACGAACGATCCATGAACGGACTGAACGACCCTACGAAGGTACGCGAGTCCGTCGCGAGGTGCGAGAAGCACGCGGTGGTCCTCGAGGAGAAGATGTCCGCGTCAGTGGATGCGAGGGCGAGCGACGACGACGGCATTGTCATCATCGGGGAACCGGACGCCGCCCTCGGGTTGGAGCCCGCGGAGATGTCGTCGGCGCGAACGTGCGCGTCCCTCGCGCGTGCCCTCATCGCCCGGGGCAGGTCCACCGTCGCGGCCGACACCAAAGACGTCACCTGGGTCAACGCGATCGCCGACTACGCGTCGGCGGCGAGGGCGTGGCCGCGATTGGAGCCCGAGGCCATGTACTCGACCGCTCGGGCACACGCAAGGTCCGACCACGCCGGCGGGTTCGCCTCCACCGACCCTGAGAGTAATAAGACGGTGGGTATAGACAGGTACGGTAGGCTCGAGGAGGCGAAGGGGTCGGCGACGAAGGCTGTCATGCTGGACAAGACGGACCCGGATGCGAGGCTGACCATGGCGGACGTCTCGGCGCTCATGAGGGACGATGCCCACGCTATGGAGCAGTACATGTACGCCATCGGTCTCCTACAGCTGTACGGTGAACGACCGGCAGCCGCGGCGACGTCCAGGGCGGCTGCCGCGTCCGCGGTGGCTAACCAGTTCGCGACGTACCTGGGGCAGATGGAGAGGTTCGAGTCGCTGGCGGTGAACAACAGCGAGCACAACCAGACCATCCTCGCCAAGATGCGGGAGACAAAGGCTGAGGCGGAGAAGCTCGGTAAGAAGAGGGCGCTGGAGGCTTCTGAAGACATGCTGACCGCGCTGATGCAAAGACCCACCAGGCGCAGGCACGTGGGGATGGCAGCCGCGGCTGTGGTGTACAGCGCGTGGACGCAGAGCCCCGTCGACGTCGCCGCCGCCGAGGCTGGCCCGGCGGTGTCCACCGAGTGCGACGACGATAGGCCCCCGGTGGGTTGCTACGGCGTCATGCTGAACCACGCCCGGAACATGATGGAGCTGGAGCTGTGGGAGCTGGCGAGGCAGGCTGCGCACTACGCGGTCAGGGCGAAGGGGGAGAAGTGGAAGAAGAAGAAGGACGCGGCGGAGCTGGCGGCGGAGGCTGAGAGGAAGATGGAGGCGGCGAGGGGAAGATCGAGGAGCACCTTCGACCCAACCGCCGGGAAGCACTGGCGTCAAAAAATGGAGGATCAGCTGGGTGCCGCCGGGGGGCATAACCTGCACACGGCCATCCACCGTGACCTACTTGACGGCGACAAAGATGAGCTGTGATGAAAGCTTTGTAACGTCCTGTCGTGTTCAAATCAATCGCGTTCCAATCATCGCCGGCATCTCACGCGGATCTCTTGCAGCCGGGATCTCATCTCGTTGACCTCGGCCAAGGCGCACATCACGTCCGCCCTCGGCAGAATGAGCTCCACCGCACTGGATCCCTGCAGCGCGTCCCTCAGGACCGCCGCCGCTCTGTCCCCGAGCGTACCCTCGCCCCCGGTGGATCCTCCCTCGACCTCGTCGAACAGCGGGTTGCACACGCCCGCGTCCACGGAGGTTCCGAAGGATCGACCGAAGGACTCGAGCCGCGTGGGTACCAACGGCGACGGCGCCGGGAGCCTCGGGTCCATCCCCCGTCGCGCGGTCTGCCTGGACGTCCCCTCGAACACGACGGTGCCGGGTGTATCGTCCACGCCGCCGTATTCATCCCCGGCGAAAGAGTCGACCCTCTTTCTTTTCTTGACTGTGGCTGATACGAGCGGGGACGGGAGGCACGTGTGTCGCGGGGGCCGGGCGCCGCCCGTCGCTTGCAGACCGCGGGTGAGTTCCTCGGCGAGCTCGTGCCTCTCCGGGGCGAACGCGTACACGCGGGTGACGGTGGATCGGCTCACGTCGTGGCCCTTCTGAGCGCAGAGTCCGCGGTCGTCGACCGCTCCGAGGGAGGAACCGCTACCGACCGGCGCTAGCTCCGTGCTCGTGAAGCGGAGGCGGTCCATGATCGTCGCGGCGTTGATCTGCTGCACGGGCGACTCCTTCGAGACGGACAGACGGACCACGGGCGCGGCGGGACGCGCGAGGGTGAGCGGGGGAGGCTCCCCGGCGACGACCATGACTCTGCAGTCGTCGCGGGTTTTCTCTTTTGGCTTTGGCGCCCTTTTGGCGCGCTTCTTCTTGGCGTCGTCTCCGCGCGGCTCATCCATGTTGAGGGGCTTGATCCACAGCGAACCCGCCTCCTCACCATCCACCTGCTCGTCATCGTCCTGATCCGCGACGGACGGGAGAGTGAGGACGAGCCCCGCCCAGTCCATCGAGGCGTCCGAGCGGTCGCCGCATATCAATACGACGCCTACCTCTGTGGAACTTTGGTCCAGAGGGAAGTGGCGCCCGAGCTCGACCACGAGCGCGCGGCGCATGGCATCGAGGTTCGGCGTCGCCGCGGCGTCGTTCCAGAGGGGACGCTGCGCCACCGCACCGTCGGCGGGCGCGGGGGTCGCCCCGACGACCTTCGCCCTTCGCCTCTTCACCACGGTCTTGGCCTCGCTGTCGCTATCGGAGCCCATGTGACAAATGACCGAGGCTGGCGTCGGGTCGATGCCGTGATGACATGATGTTGACGCTAAATCGTGTTTGAAATCGTTTTACAATAATAGTGCACGGGTCCGCACCCGTGTGACGCTTTCGTCTGGTCTCCGCCCACGCCTCGGCGCTCACCCTATGCCAAACCTGCTGAACAGCCCCTCCGCCACCGCCGGGGGTGGGTACGACGGTACGATCTCGATGTGCTGCGCCTTGCTCCAGCCCATGTAAGTGATGAGGTGGTCTATGAAGAACACCGCCACGGTGAGAGGCACCGCGAGGCCGACCACCGTCCCGACCAAAAAATTCTTAAAGTTGACGCTCGACAGCGCCAGCATGTAGTTCACCGCCGGCGCCATGAAGAACAGGAGCCTCAGCACCACCACCGTCTTGACCGGGAACTCATCCAGCTTGCTCATCAGCCGCTGCACCCACGTCCACTCCACGTTCGCCAGCGCCTGCCCACCGATCCGCCTCACCACCAGGAACGACACCGAACACGACAGCGGCGCCATGATCACCGCCATGGCCCAACCCCGGAGGTGGCCCCAGCACAGCACCCCCGCGGTGATGAACACCAAACCTGGCAGGTGGAGCAGCTCCGCGAGACCGAATCCGATGACGTAAACCACGATGCCCATGTACCCGGCGTTCTCGATCGCCGTGTGCACCTGCGGAGGGGTGAGGGGGGGGGTGGAATTTAGGAATAATTTTATCGGCACGATCTTGGGATTGATTGCCGCGATTCGCCAAGGGGCGCGGGGTGTCGAACGGGTCCACCCGCGTTATCCGCGCTGCGTTGGATCGTGAAACGTGCACGAACCTTGACGGGATCGATGTCCGGAAGCCCCTTCTTGGCGATCAGCGCCGCGACCCCCGCGACCGCGCCCAGGAAGACCAGTCCGAGGAGGACGTGGAGTCTGCTTCGAGCCTTCCCCTTGAGTCGCTTGCCGTGCTGGAGGTTGGCCATGGTCACCTCCAGGTTGGTCGCCGAGCCCTTGGTCTTGTCGACCATCTCGACCGTACTAGTCTCGCGTTGCAACGAGCGCCCGCGCGGGTCGAACCCACCGCGCCAGCTGCTCGGCGCGCCTTCCAGTGCAGGCGGCCCAGGCCCGGGGAAGATTCTCGGCCAAAAGTCTCGGAGCCAAAACTTTACAACTTTGTCGGCGTGGATGGGAGGCGGTGGCTCACAACACGACGCCGCTCGCCGGCGACGGGACGTGAAGGATGGCGGTCGCGAGCGAGGAGCGGTGGGAGGCTGAGCTCTCAAACCGATACTCCGACTCCGAGGATGAGGACGCGCCGCCGCCCGCCCCCGCCGCACCGGGCACGGCCGCCGCCGCCGACGACCCGATGGACGTCGGCTCGCCGATGGATGATGCCGCCGCCGACGCCGGGAACGACGACGAGCCCGGGGAACGAGGGTGGAGCTCACGCATGGACGAGTTCGAGGACGACGACGGGCAGGGCGAGGACTACGACGAGGACTACGACTACGACGACGACGACGATGACATCATGAACGCGCTCGAGTCCCTCGACATGCGCGAGAACCTCGCGGCGAGGGGCGCGCACGTCGGGGGCGGCGGTCTCGCCACCACCGGGCACAGGCCCAACGCCAACGGAGGCGCGGGCAACCACGGTAGAAACCAAGTCGCGGGCAAGGGTCCAAGCAAAGGCAAGGGTCCCAAGGGATCACACGCCAACATGCAGGCCAAGGGTGCGCAGGCCATCCAGCACAACATCGCGCACTTGGAGAAGAAGATCAAACTGGACGCGTACGGCGGCGGCGGCAACGTGGGCCAGCGCGTGGGCAACTCGTTACGGGAGAACGAGCGCAAGGTTGGTAAATCGGGGAACATGGTCAAGGACAAGGCGGACAGGGCCACGGTGGAACAGGCGCTGGACCCGCGGACCAGACTCATCCTCTTCAAGATGCTGTCCCAAGGCGTCTTCGCGCAGATCAACGGGTGCATATCCACCGGCAAGGAGGCCAACGTGTACCACGCGGTGACCGAGGACGGAACCGACCTCGCGGTCAAGGTGTACAAGACGTCCATCCTGGTGTTCAAGGACAGGGATCGGTACGTCAGCGGGGACTGGAGGTGGAGGAACGGGTACTCCAAGAAGAACCCCCGGAAGATGGTCCAGACGTGGGCGGAGAAGGAGATGCGTAACCTGATCCGTCTAAGAGAGGTTGGCCTCCGGGTGCCAGAGGTGAAACTGCTGCGATCGCACGTGCTCGTGATGGGGTTCATCGGGGATGACGGCGTGGCGGCGCCGAGGCTGAAGGACGCCGCGGGGCTCAGCGCCGGCAAACGCGGTGAGCTCTTCCGCCAGCTCCTCATCGACGTGCGGCGGATGTACCAGGAATGCAGGCTGGTGCACGCGGACTTCTCCGAGTACAACATCCTGTACCACGACGGTAACGCGCACGTCATCGACGTGTCCCAGTCCGTCGACCTGGACCACCCGCGGTGCCTCGACTTTCTCCGGGAGGACTTGCTCCACCTCGGTCAGTTCTTCGCAAAGGCGAAGGTGGCGGTGCCCACGGTGCGGGAGATGTTCGACTTTGTCACCGACCCCGCCATCACCCCGGCGAACATCGACGCATGCCTCGAGGCTCTCAACGCCAGCGCGCTCGCGAGGGAGGTGCGGCGGGGACGGGGCGACGGCGGGGAGGGCGCCTCGGAGGTTGGAGCCGACGGGCAGAGGCTCGGCGTGGGCGTCGGCAACGTCCACAAGCACGGCCACGCGGGTGACCTGGTGGATACGGTGTTCCAGCAGGCGTTCATCCCACAGAGGCTCGACGAGGTGGACACGTTCGAGAGGGATCAGCGGAGGCTAAAAGCTGGCGACGGGAGCAGCGAAGGGGTGTACTACCAGAACATCACGGGTATGAAGGCTGACCTGAGCGGGGTTGAGACGACGCCCAAGATTCTTCGAGCCGCCGCCGAGAACTCGTTCGGGATGATGGCCACCACGGTCGCGCGGACCAAAGCCAAGGGCGGATCGCGACCCATCGCGGTCACTGACGACGCCGACGTGACGGACGGGTCCGAGACGGACGAGGAGTCCGACGAGAGCGAGAGCGAGAGCGAGCCCGAGCTCGACGAGGACGGGAACCCGATACGGAGACGGCGGAGGAAGGAACCGGTGGATAAGGAGGCGCTCAAGGCTGCGGCGAAGATTCACAAGGCGAAGGTGAAGGCCGAGGCTGCGGAGAAGAGGAAGACGAAGATCCCGAAGCACCTCAAGAAGAAGGCCACCTCGAGGAACAAGAAAAAATAGCACCGACTCGCGCGTTCAAAGAATGATACATTAATGAGCTCAAAGCTTGGACCCGCCCCGGGGCTTGCACGCCTCCTCGTAGTCCCGTGGGTCACGCTCGTCCGCCATCGCCACGAACTTGTCCAGCGCGCACAGCCCGCCCCTGTGGATCGGATCCTGTCCCGCGCACCCCGGCAGCGGCAGAACCTCTCCGTTGAACAAAACCCTGACCATGTCGCCGTCCTCGCCCGCTTTCAACGCGCGGCTCGACCAGTGCGGCCGCCCCAACCCGTCCCCAACCTTCCACGTCTCCACGACCACGGTGGACGCCACGGGCGGCCACTCCCCCTGGAACGCCCCGAGGACGGCGAGCAACGCGATGATCGTCGAGTCGTGACCGCTGTACAAGCTCAACTTCTGAGTAGACTTACCGTTCGCGACATCCGCCGCCTCGTTCGCCAGCTCCCTTAAGAGCCTACCCCCGGTCAGACCGGCGCCCTCCATGTTCGTCGCGCGGTTGATGTACCGGACCTCCGCCGCGCGTCGAATGAGCGCCACGTCGGACGCCGTCACACCCTCAGGCAGAGATAAACCGTGGTTAGCCCGGGCCTGCAGGGGCTCCCACACCGACGTGCACGACGGGCGTCTCGGGTCCCGCCCGAGGTGCGCCGGTAACTCACCCTTAGATGCGGACGTCGGGACGGGCTCCACCTGCTCACCACCCACGGTAGACTCGCCCGCGGTGGACTGGGGTATACTGGACATGGTGTTACCCTCCGTGCTCTTCTCGGCGTTACCATCCTTGACGGCGTTGAGCTCCCGGAGAGCCTCTTCGCGTTGCCGTCTTCGCTTGTCCACGTTCCGCGCGTGCACCAAATCCCTCACCGCCGCCAGTGTACGTCGTCCCCACGCGTCCTGTTCCGCGGTCTTCACCACGTGATCCCCGTCCAACGACTTCATCAGCTCGATCTGTCGCCGACAGCTCATGCCCGGGTTGGGAAACATGGACTCGTTCATCCTATCCCTCACCTCGACCCTAAGACCATCAGATGAGCTCGGATCCCTGACGCCGTAGAGACCCTGCATCATGGCCTGCGCGGACTGGACCGTGCGCCTGGTGCTGGTGGACCGGATCCTCACCGCGCCGGACGCCGCAGCCTCCTCCAGCGTCGGCGGCAAAACGGAGACGCCCTCGCGCTCCACCAGCCATTCCCTCAGCGCCGCGCCCGTGTCCCTCATCTGGTCCACGCCCTTGGTGGTGAGCTGGCCGTGCCACGCCGCCTCCCTCTTGGCGTCGAGTAAGGCTGGATTGGGCGGGTGGGGCGCCGCGGACGCCGTCATCGACGCGCACGCGTCGGAGCTCGGCAGCAGCTTCGACCATTGCTCCCTGGTCTCCATGGGCAGCGGGTTGATGGACGTGCGGTCGCCGTGCCTGGTGAGCAGCTGGACGAACGCGAGTTTGGCGTCCGGCCTGGCACGCGGTGGCGGTGCCGTGAGGAACGGTACCGCCGCGCCTCTCTCGTCCAGGGGCGCCCCGGCGTCGGACGACGCCAGGGAGGTACACGTGGCTGCCATGGTGGCCCCCGCGGCCGCCAGGAGACGCGCGCGGACGGCGCTCATCCCTCCCACGGAAGTCGCACCCCGAGGACCCGGGCGATGCGGACGCTATCGACTCGACCCTGATGCGATGTGCGAGCGCGTCGTCGTCACCTAATTCTCAGACGGTGATCACTGCTGTGCGACCACGGAAGTGGCGAAGATGTGCATGATGATCGCGCCGAACTGAACTGCCAGAACTTCTAGGGATTTGCTCACTGTGAAGGCGCGCGCCCAGAGGAGGGGGTCAGCGACAGCCATGGACGAGCGAGCGCTCAAGTCGTGGGTCAGCGACAAGCTCCACGACATCCTGGGCTTCGCCGAGGGTGCCCTCGCATCCTACGTGCTGGCGCTGGGCAAGAAGGCGTCCGATGCGGGATCACTCGCCAAACAGCTCGCGTCGCAGGGCCTGCCCGACGACGGCGGCACGCGCTCCTTCGCCGCCGAGCTGATGTCGCGGGTGCCGCGGGCGGGCGGGGGCGCGAGCGCGTACAAACGCGAGGAAAAAGAGGCGACGGAGGCGGCCGCGCGGAACAGGTCCTACGCCATGCTGGACGACGATGAGGACGACTATGTTAAGCCCGCGCCCGCCGCGAAGGAGAAGGATCGCGGATCGTCCAAGGAGGAGAAGCGGCGGGAGCGGCGCCTGCGCAAGGGCGGCGGCGACGACAGCGACGAGGACGAGGAGGCCATCGCCGCGAGGAAGCGCGCGAGGGAGACCACCGGCGCGAGGCGGCGGTGGGAGGAAACCGAGGGCGGTGACGAGGAGGACGAGGAGGCTCGGGAACGAAGGATGAGGGAAGAGGAGATGGAGCGCGACATCAAGGAGAAGGAGGAGTTCGAAGAGCGCCTGAGACGACGAGACGACGAGAAGACTAAGAAACTCACCGAACGTAAGCTCACGCTCGAGGAGAAGATGGAGGAGGAGAGACGGGGCGTGAACAAGACGGAGGAGGAGCGCAACGAGATGGTCCCCGAGCTACGAAAGTTTTCCAGGCAGGAGTACCTCAAGAAGCGCGAGGTGTCCAAGCTGGAGGAGCTCAAGGGCATGATCAAGGACGAGGAGTACCTCTTCGCGGACACGGAGCTGACGGAGCAGGAGAAGGCGGACCACGAGTACCGCAAGCAGATCTACAAGCTCGCCATGGAGCAGGTGCGGGACGTGGACGCCATCCTGGACGACCGGTACAAGATGCCCGATACGTACGACGAGGGGGGCAAGGACGGGAACGATAAACGGTTCAACGCCATGACCGCGAGGTACAGGGACACCAAGGACGCCGACGATACCAACCCGTTCAAGGAGCAGGAGGAGTGGGAGGCGCACCAGATCAACCAAGCCAAGGCGCAGTTTGGCGCCCTGGACAAGAAACCCGCGGGGAAACAGTACGACTTTGTCTTTGAGGACCAGATCGGGTTCATCAAGGACGAGGTCATGGGGGGTACCGGGGATTTGAGCTCATCGTCCAGCGATGACGAGACCGACGACGAGGACGGTAACAGGGTCAAGAAGGCGAAGCAGAGGCAAGCGTCGGCGAGGGAGCTCGCGGAGGTCAAGAAAGCGGAGGACCAGCTGAGCGAGAGGGAGGCTATGGCCAAGGACCGGGCGTCTCTGCCCATATACCCGTACAGGGAGGACCTGATCCAGGCTGTCGAGGATCACCAGGTTGTGGTCATCGTCGGAGAGACCGGGTCGGGGAAGACCACCCAGATCCCCCAGTACATGTGGGAAGCCGGCTTCGCTAAAGGGGACTCCAAGATCGGTTGCACGCAGCCGAGGAGGGTCGCGGCTATGTCCGTCAGCGCGCGCGTCGCGTCGGAGGCTGGCGTCAAGCTCGGGAACGAGGTTGGCTACAGCATCCGTTTCGAGGACTGCACCACCGAGAGGACCAAGCTCAAGTACATGACCGACGGTATGCTCCTGCGTGAGTTTCTGGGCGAGCCCGACCTCGCGTCGTACTCGGTGATGATGGTGGACGAGGCTCACGAGCGCACGCTGCACACCGACGTGCTGTTCGGGCTGGTAAAGGACATCGCCAGGTTCCGGCCCGATATCAAGCTCCTCATCTCGTCGGCGACGCTCGACGCGGAGAAGTTCTCGGAGTACTTTGACTTTGCGCCCATCTTTCGCATCCCCGGTCGAAGGTACCCGGTGGACATCATGTACACCAAACAGCCCGAGGCTGACTACCTGGACGCCGCCATCGTGACCGTGCTGCAGATCCACGTGACCCAGCCGCCGGGTGACATCCTGGTGTTCTGCACCGGCCAGGAGGAGATCGAGAACATGAAGGAGATTCTGAAGAGCAGGATGAGGTCGATGGGCTCCAAGGTGCCCGAACTAGCCGTCGCGCCCATCTACGCGTCCCTGCCCTCGGACCTTCAGGCTAAAATCTTCGATCCACCGCCCGAAGGCGGCCGCAAAGTCGTGCTCGCGACGAACATCGCCGAGACGTCGCTGACCATCGACGGCATCAAGTACGTGATCGACCCCGGGTTTTGCAAGCAGAAGAGCTACAACCCACGGAGCGGCATGGAATCGTTGATGGTGACCCCAACCTCCCAGGCGTCCGCGCTGCAACGCGCCGGTCGCGCGGGAAGGACATCCGCCGGTAAGTGTTTCAGGCTGTACACGGCTTGGTCATTCCAGAACGAGCTCGACCCGAACACGGTGCCGGAGATCCAACGGACCAACCTCGGGAACGTGGTGCTGATGCTCAAGTCGCTGGGCATCAACGACCTGATGCACTTCGACTTCATGGACGCCCCACCGGCGGAGACCTTGTTACGGGCGCTGGAGCAGCTCTACGCCCTCGGCGCGCTGAACGACCGCGGCGAGCTCACGAAACTTGGCCGCCGGATGGCCGAGTTCCCGTTGGACCCGATGCTGAGCAAGACGTTGGTGGCGAGTGATAAGTATGGGTGCTCCGAGGAGGTGGCCACGATCTGCTGCATGCTGAGCAGCGGCAACACCATCTTCTACAGGCCCAAGGATAAGATCCAGCTGGCGGACCACGCGCATCAGGCGTTTCACATCGGGAACGTCGGGGACCACCTCGCCTTGCTCAACGTGTACAACCAGTGGGCCGACACCGATTACAGCACGCAGTGGTGCTACGAGAACTTCGTGCAGGTGCGGTCCATGAAGCGCGCGAGGGACATCAGGGACCAGCTCTTGGGGCTGCTGGAGCGCGTCGAGATCGATTTGGTGTCGGACAGAGGCGCGCTCGATTCGATTCGTAAGTGCATCACGGCGGGCTTCTTCTACCACACCGCCAAGCTGCAGAAGAACGGGAGCTACCGCACGGTCAAGAACCCGCAGACGGTGAACATTCATCCCAGCAGCGGGCTGGTCAAGGAGCTGCCCAGGTGGGTCGTGTACTTTGAGCTGGTGTTCACAACCAAGGAGTACATGCGGCAGGTGATCGAGATCGAACCAAAGTGGCTCATGGAGATTGCGCCGCACTACTACAAAAAGTCAGAGATCGAGGCGGAGATGGCGAAGCAGCCCAAGGCTGTGGGCAAGGCGGCGGGGGCGGATTAGACGAAGGGGCAACACGAGGTTCGTATGAAAGAATCTGTTGATATACTCGAGTCAGCTGTATAACGCGTTACTTAGAACTTGCTCTTCTTCGCGTACACCTCGACACCACACCCTCTCTAAGCGCTGCAATTTGCTATAAAGAATATCGATGAAGCATGATGAATGCTTAAACGGCGATGTCCTTGATGGCGGACGCGAGGGAGAAGAGGGTGGGGGGGACGGCGAGGCAGGCGCCGATGGTGGCGAGGGCGACGCCGGCATCCTGGACACCCTCGATGCGGCCGTTGAGCGCCTTGGTGACGGACATCTCCATGGCGGTGTCAACGGTACCGTCGATGGGCTTGACGATGAAGGGGATCGCGGCGATGCCGGCGACGGTGGGGATCGCCTTGGCGACGTTGGCGCCGACGGAGGCGTCGAGGTGCGCGGCGGCGACGGCGACGGCGGTGGCGTTCACGACGCAGCGGATGAAAGATCCGGGCCAGAACACGGAGGCGAGCATCTGCCAGGTGAGGGTGTCGAGGGCGACGATGGCACCACGCTTGGCCTTGTTGTCCTCATCTGTTGGTTCGACGAAGGAGGGGGAACGGGTCAGTCGGAAGTCGCGGGGTTTTTTTTGGCAATTTAAAGCCAAAAAACAAGATGTGCCGTCAAAAAAATGGAGGAGGCTGGGCGGCGCGGTCTCGGGGGGAAACTCACCGGGCTCGACCTCGGAGGCGCGCTTGCCCTTGTCGAAGGTGTCCGCGAACACGTAGAGCGCTGTGGAAAGGGGAGAAGAGGGGAGGAAGAAGGTCAGCGGGCGGTCCAATTGCGGGGCTTATCCATTTTCAGCCGGGAGGGTTGCCGTCCGTTTGAACCAGGGACCGCGGGGTTATTTTCGGGGTTTCTTGATCACTCACCGGCGACGCCGTAGGAGGCGGGGACGCCCCAGCCGGGGAGGAAGGCCGCGAAAGCCTCACCAACCTCGTTGGAGTAGCCCATGTAGCGGAGGGGGGACTCGCGGTAGATGTCGAGCTCGCCCTCGGCGTAGAGGGGGGGACCGTCCTGGACCTTGTCGGAGTTCGCCTGGACGGAGAACGCCCTCTTGGACGCGACAGCCTTGGGGGCGGCCGCGAGGGGGTTGAACCTCTTGGCGCCGAGGCGCGCGCGGAGCGCGGAGGCGGAGACGGTGGTGGTGGTACGGGCAACGGCGTTCATTTTAGTTGATGGCGGTGTAAAGTGTGCGGGAAGTGACGAGGACGCTGATCGGATCATCGTTCATAAAGGGTAGACTTGGAGCCACCTTGGCCTTGCCGGCTGAAATTTCGTGGCCCTGAGAGCCTCTCGGCTGCCGCGAAAGCCCAAAAC
>MDSY01109231.1_pt1 | contig 13068 bp, 11 predicted proteins | sample 811131 | NCBI WGS metagenome assembly MDSY01 (sample SAMN05326643, study PRJNA326480) | marine metagenome | isolation source: seawater | place: Atlantic Ocean: South West | collected 2010
ATGGAGTTCCCTATGTAAATCATGCAACGAAGGTGATGCTGGGTGAAGCAAAGCTCAAAGATCTGCCGCATTCACCTCAACTGGAAGGATATGCTGTAAAAATACCTGTCTTTAGTTATGAGAAATTTCCTGACGTCAATAAAGAGTTGGGTCCCGAGATGAAATCTACTGGAGAAGGCATTCGTTTTATCAAAGACCTACGCGATCCGTTTTTTCGCAAGATTTATTCTGAACGCAACTTATATTTGAGCAAGTAATAACAACGAGTCCCGATGTTGAAGAGTCTATTTTATATTGTTGTGGTTTGGATTGTTTGGCGATGGCTAGACAGGATGTTTGGTAGAAAACAACGCCCTGTCAATCTGAACGATCGTCATCAATCACCACCCAGTAAATCGAGTTCTAAAAAACCCAATGACGATCGAATCGGTGATTATGTTGAGTTTGAGGAGGTTGAAGAATAATACTAAACTCCTACTTGTTATCTTGCTCCCATGCATAAAATTCTACCACACGCAATAGCTGTTTTGCTTCTTTTTTGCATTTCTGCGGCCTTCTATTCCCCTGCTTTTATCAAAGGAGAAAGAATGCTTCAAGGAGACACTGTCAATTTTAAAGGAATGTCTCATGAGGCGAAGAGCTACAGTGAGATGTTGGATTCAAAAGAGCTGCCGTCTTGGACAGACAGCATGTTCTCTGGGATGCCCACAACTCAAATAACAGGCAGCGGATTTACTTCTCTTCCAAAACTTATTTGGTTGTTCCTGAAATTGTTTATGTCGCCAGAGATTATGACTTTATTTATGGCGATGCTCGCAGGTTATGTCTTAGCTCTTTGTCTGAAAACCCCTCCTTGGATTGCCTTTATAGTGGGTGCAACTTATGGTTTGGCCTCTGTAAACATCCTCTATCTTTCAGCAGGTCATGCGACCAAGGTGAGAGCTATTTCTGTTATGCCTGGAGTCTTAGGGGGTGTTGTAGCTGCATTTAGGGGAAGACGGGCTATGGGCGTAGGAGTTTTCACGTTATTTCTCTCGATTCATTTGTTTGCGAACCACCTTCAGATGACGTATTACTTGCTGTTTCTAATAGCCTTTGTAGGTGTTTCCGAAGTCATATTGATGTCTAGTAAAAGTTCTATAAAGCAAGCATTACACACTTCTTTAATTTTGCTAGCGGGCGGATTTTTTGCCATCCTACCTCAATCAGCTGAACTTGCATTAACACAAAATTACGCACATCATACAACACGAGGTGAGTCTGTTTTGTCGGATGATATGGGAAGTCAAGATGCGCTTGATGCGGGTTTGTCAGAAGACTATATTTTTGAATACAGCATGTCTCATGGTGAGTGGTTGTCTATGGTGATTCCTAATATAAAGGGAGGAGGTGATCAATTGTATTGGGGTGAGCAAAGGTTTAGCGGGGGAGCTTTTTACTTTGGAGCGATAGCTTTTGCTTTGATGCTGGCGTTTTTCTTTGTCGGGCGAGATCCACTTAGATACCCCCTGATTCTTATTTCTTTGATTGCAGTCATTCTTTCCTGGAGGGAAGCATCTTTCTTGTCAGATTTTTTCATCAACCACGTACCACTATTTAATAAATTTCGAGATACGAAAATGATGCTTGTCCTTGTTCAGGTTGCGGTTGCTGCTGGAGGAGCCTTGGCATTAAAAGAAATGTGGGAAGATGCTTCAACTGGAAGATGGAAACCATGGGTGTTTTCTCTTTTGGGGATTTCGGCTTGTTTATGTGTTTTCTATCTATTTCCCACAACATTCTTTGATTTCACTTCAAGTATCAGGACTGATCAAGCTTTAATTCAGCTCGGTAAACAGAGTGTTACACAACTGCGCATCGATTTATTTCAAGTTGATGTTTTGCGATCTTTTGGGTTAATTATTGTTGCATCAGCTGCATCTTTTTGCATTCTGAAAGGCCTTGTAGACAAGAGAATCGTTGTTTCAATACTTGCTGTTGTGATGATTTCTGAATTGGCTTTAGTAGATAAAAGATATCCTGTCAAATGGGTTGATTCATTCGAGGCTCTCTATCCGTTTGAGCCCAATGCTTCCGACCTTGCCATTCTTCAAAGTGAATCAGAGAATGTAAGTGGATTTACAGAACTAGAGGCCAAGCATATAGCTGTTGCGGAAGAAAAGCTTGGACATAAACTTTCACGTCGTCATGCCAAAGCAAGTTTTGCAGCTTCTTTTTCGGCATTAAACGCATTGACTCATTATCGCGTGCTCGATTGGGGAAACCCTTTTAACGATGCACGCACATCCTATTTTCACAAATCTATTGGAGGTTATCATGGTGCCAAACTTCGAAGATATCAGGATTTTATAGATAAGGTTCTTGTTCCAGAAAGAAGTGAATTTGCCTCTATTGCGGGCACTTCGGGCGTGGGTTTAGCAATGTCGAGTCTTAAGGCTTTGACGATGCTTAACACCAAGTACATTGTTCTACCTGGTGCAGAAACTCCATTGCTTCTTCCTGGCGCACTTGGACCTGCTTGGATCACACATCAGATTGCTTGGATAGATTCTCCAGAATCTGAAATCGAACGTATTCGAAATGTAGATCTTGGATCAACAGCAATTGTTAGTAGAGAGTTTGAATCGATCATATCATATGAATCCTCTGAGACTGAAGCGAAGTCAAATGTTACATTGTTGAACTATCACCCAGAAGGTTCAGTTTACAAAACCCAGTCTGAGAAGGATGGTATGTTGGTGATCAGTGAGGTTTGGTATGCAGAAGGTTGGACAGCTTATGTTGACGGTGAGGAAACCCCACTATTCAGAGCGAATTATATTTTGCGAGCTATTGAGCTTCCTAGTGGTGAACATACTGTGGAGTTAAAATTTGAATTGCCGGGAAGAAAGTTAGCCGGGCTTGTCAATGGGATAGGAAGTCTTCTGCTTTTAATGTTTTTACTGAGCACGGTATTTTATGCATTCAAAAAATGATTGTAGCATCGAAATTGGAGGATTGGGGAGATGATATTTGGCACAAGTGGGATGCTTTTCTTACGCTAAAATCACACAGTTCTTTTCTAGATTCGAGATCTGTTAAATCAGCTCTCAGTGTTGAAAGCAGATCTTTCATGTCTGTGTGCTGGTTCGATGATCAAAAAGAGGTAAAAGGAATTGCCATGATCGAAGATACCGTAGCAACGAGTCAAGCTCGAGGTCAGTTCCTGAAAGCAGACAGTCCTTTTTTTAACTTGGCCCAATCTTTTCTGTATCGAAATCAAGGCGTATTTAGTTTAAATATTCGTGTAATGGGTTCCGTATTGTCCAGTGGAGATCATGCATATAGATTTGATGATCTTGTTTCCGAAGCAGAGAGGCGATCTATGATTGATGAAGCACTTGCTTTCACAATAGATCAAAAAGAGGCCAAAGCCTTGCCCCGAACGTTTATGGTTAAAGACCACTATTCAAGTGTTCCATGGATCACACGTGTTTCAGGAAAATCCAATTGGGATACCAAGTGGATTGATGTCGAGTTTGACCCTGTTATGGAGATAGAGCTGAATCCAGAATGGAAGAATTTAGACGATTATAGCGCGGCGCTTAGAAAGAAATCTAGAGCAAAACTAAGACGCATTGATAAAGATTCTTCTTCTTTAGTATTGCGTGAATTAAGTTTTGAAGATGTTGTTGAAAATGCAGATCAACTTTTCAACCTGTATTCAAAGGTATATGGCAGAGCGGGTTTTAAGCTCGGAATGCTCCACAAGAACGACCTTGTCTCACTTAAAAAATATTGGAAAGATGATTTCCCTGTCTTGGGGTATTATTTTGAAAATAAACTTGTTGGCTTTCAGTGCGGTATTGTCACTGATGAATCTGTAGAAGCTTTTTTTGTAGGCTTCAACTTAATTGAGAATAAAACTCATTCAATTTACCAGCGCATGTTGTTGGAGTTTATTCGGCAAGGTGTTGCTAGAGGAGTCAAGAAAATATCCTTGGGAAGAACAGCTCTTGACATCAAGTCTTCACTCGGGGCTTGTCCCAAACGACTGGTCTGTCATATGAAGGTGAATCGCAGACCTGTCATTCACACACTGATGAGGGCGGTGGCAAGCTCTTCTTCACCAAAAATACCCAAACTTAAAAGAGCTTGGGATGATGAATTAACTTCACCACTAGGTATATCTTCGCACAACGTAGATTAAAGAAATCATGAGTAATAAATTTGTTTTAGGAGTGATTGGAGTTTGGCTTGTCGCTTTAACCTATTGCCAATTGTCTCCAATACAACCTAGACTTTCAGATCAATCAGGAGTTGTTGTGGCTTATATCCATGGAGATACACTTCGTCAAGAAATGGATTTAATTGTATCTTTAGAATCCACATTGAGAGAGAGTATGTATGAGTTGGATTCTTTGTTAAAACAAGATTCTGAGCCATTGCAATTGGAGGCTCAAGAATTAATCGTGTTTGCCAACTCCGGGAGTGCTACTGCCAGTGAGATTGACATTGCAAGTGTTCGAGTGAATGAGATCGAGCAAATACTTCAAAAAATGCAATATGAAGCGGAGCAAACATTTGCATTTAATGAATCAACTATGCAAGCTGCGATTGCGGCTCACCTTACAGAGACTTTAAGAGTATTTTCAGAAGAGCAAGGCATCGATGTTGTCTTGAACTGGGGGCTAAGTGGAGAAGGGGTGCTATACGGTACTGAAGCTATCGATGTCACCCAAGAGGTCTTGAGCGCTTTAAATAAAACCATTGATTAGATTTGAATATGACACTTTCTGAAAAAAAGAAAAAAGAACATATTGTTGAATACATTTTGTTTTTATGGCAAATTGAAGATTTAATAAGAGCTTCCAGTTTTACTCCAGAAATTTTAGAACGTTGGGCGGAAGAAACAGCAGAGAGAGAAGGTACGAACCCTGAAGAAGAAGAAGATTGGATCGTCAGTATCGCTAAAGAGATGAGGTCCCAGGGAAAGGAGGAGTCAGGTCATGTTTCGACTGTAAATGAACCTGTGATTGAATTGGCTCATTTGCATGAGATGTTACTTGGACCTTTAGAAGATTTGAGATACAAAGATGCTTTTGAAGCATCCAATACGATGCTTCAGGATTTAGCTGCCAAGCAAAAAGAAGATGTGAATCATCCTGTTGAGCAGCTTTTAATCGGTCTCTATGGATGGATGTTGTTGCGGATGAGAAAACAAGCGATTTCACCAGAGTCAGAATCCGGTTTTGTAGCCTTAAGGAATTGGGCGAATGAACTTGCAAAAGGCCATTTGAGAGTTTATTACAGCACATAAACTGTCATTATTTAGTTGTTGAGAACTCAACGAGAGTTATGTAAAAAAAGGAGAACTATTTCCGACTTTGCACTATGTCCTCTAGTGATTTATATGCCGATACTCTGAGCTGGAAAGCGGAAATAATTGACCCTTCTTCAGTTTTGGGTGTCGAGAGGTTTGCTGAATTAAAATTAAACGGTACGATACGAACTGTCAGTGACACACTTGAAAATCAGGTCGCGGAATTGGCAGTTATTCGCAATCCAACTTTGAAGCAAAATCCGACAGGACTTGCAGAGGCGATCGGTTCCATATTGCATGGAAAAGATTGGGATACATACGGATGTTGGGTTGTCTTTCATTGGAATGGTGCAGCTGTAAGGCTTCTTGGCGAGGGTGAATTTATTGAAGTGAGAACAAATCGCAATAAAAACAGAATTACAAAACAGGAACAGGACGAGTTGTCCTTGAAAAAAGTTGGAATTGTGGGTCTTTCTGTAGGTCAAGCAGCAGCTTTTACCATTGCGATGGAAAGGTCAGCAGGAACCATTGTTCTGGCTGATTTCGATGATCTCGAGTTGTCAAATTTGAATAGAATCAGAGCAGGAATTCATGAATTGGGAATGCCTAAGTGGCTTGTCGCCGCGCGTTCAATTTCAGAAGTAGATCCTTTCATCAATATTGAAGTTTTCCCTCAAGGTGTTACGGAGAATAACATAGCCTCTTTTATGCTCCTTTGTGATGTCGTCATTGATGCGTGTGATGGCCTTTCGGCAAAGGCGATGATACGTTTAGAAGCTATGGATCGAAAAATACCTGTTATTATGGATACAAGTGACCGAGGTATGTTGGATATCGAGAGATATGATGTCCTTACCCAAGGTGACGGATTTCTTCATGGTAGAATAAATTTTGAAACGATGGTTTCTCTAAGATCACGTGAAAACTGGACTCCTGAAACCCTTAATTTGTTTGTTGATTTTGCTTCTGCTTCTGTAAAAGGAAGAGAAAGCTTGGCGTTAATGGGGTCAGAACTGGTAGGTTGGCCACAATTGCACTCTGACGTTGCTTCAGGGGGTGCTTTTGCCGCTGAATCATGTCGCCGCTTAATGCTGGGAGAAGATTTACCAGATACACGATTATACCTTGAACTCGATGAGCAGTTATCTGTCCAAGACGCTAACGTCTAAGCTCAGCGAAGCAAAGCCCGTTGATGAAGTCGTCCTTAAAATTTTAAGGGCATCTGAGGATGTGGGGCTTTGTCAAGCTATGGTGGATGGCCACAAGCGTGTTTTACATGCTTATGGAATAAAAAACATTTCATCGTTTAACACCGACTGGATTGGTAGAGATGATGTTGTATTAATTGTAGCGATGTCAGCCGATGGAGAAAAAGTACTAGCTGGAACAAGACTCCAGTCAGGTGATAAGCCAGAAGATTTCCCGTTGTATCAAGCTGTAGGCGCTATGGATGATAGCTTGAAGCCTTGGCTTTCTTCTTTGATTAAAGATGGCACGATGGAGCTCAATGGCATGTGGAACTCGATTGAATTGGCAGGTATGGGGCTTGGAGTCGAGTGGATGGTTCAATCTGCGATGGCTTCCATGTCAATGTTAGATTTAAGAAACATACTTGCTCTGACATCACCAGTTACGAGAAGGATGAGAGATAAAATGGGATGGAGTATTCAAGATCAGTTCGGTGATGGTGGATATTTTAAATATCCGAATGACAAATTACGAGCAAGCATTGAACATTTTATTTTTCCAGACGATCTACCTAAGACTCACAAGGATGTGAAAGTGTTTATGGAAGAAATTTGGGCAGATCCTTCAGGTTATGTGATGAATATAAAAGGTCCTAAAGGAAACTTGAAAGTGCGTTTTAATATTTCTGTATGATTCTTAAAATCAGACAGCTTCTTTTTTTCACAGTTGCTTTTGCAACAATGTGTCATACAAATGCTTCACTTGCCCAAAAATACCTGGGCTTAGAAATTGAGCTTTTGGAATTGACTGATAGAAATGTTGCTGCTTTATCGCCAGATGATTTGTCTGATGAAGTTTGGGTTAAACCCAATGTTAGTGTGCCTAATTTAGGGAATACAAATACTTGGAGTTGGGCCCGTTTAAAACTTAACTCTGAAACAGATCCCGGTTTGTTCGTTGAGATTGCCTATTCAACGATTGATTCATTGCAAGTGTTTATGGTGTGCGACGGAGTCATTATTTCTGACCAACTTGTCGGAGTTAACAACACCAACAACCGCAACAGACTCAACATTGGTAATTACCCATCTTTCGCCATTCCTGAGTGGGAATGTTCTGATCTCACCTGTTACATGAGAGCATGGAGTGGCAAACAACTTCTTTTGCCGGTTCGAATTGAAAGTGCAGAAAAGATTCTTTTTGATGGGCACATTCGTGATGTTTTATTTGCGATTTATTTAGGAATCGTGATGTCCCTTCTTTTGTACAATCTCTTCTTATTCTTTAGCGTTAAGGACATCAATTATTTGCATTATGTCCTATTCATTGTTGCAATAGGTGGGACTCAACTTGTGCTTAACGGTTATGATCGTGTGTTTAATTTGGTCTCTATACCATGGGTTTCCCTCAGGATGACCCATATTTTTGGGATTTTAAGTGGGGTATTAACGATTTTATTTTCCCGCAATTTTTTGCACTTAAAAACCAAAGCGCCATTTTATCACAAACTCTTTGGTTGGCTGTATATTCCATACTTAGTTGCCTCTTTTTTGTTGATTTTAGGGTTTTATAATTCTTCCTACGATCTGATTAATTTTTCAGCTCTTTCTATCATTTTACTAATACCTGTGTCAATTAAAGTCTGGAGGAGTGGGGATGTTTCTGCTGGCTATTTTCTTGTTGGGTGGCTAGTATTTATCATAGCTGTTGTCATTTTTGCCCTAAAGGATTTCGGATTGATCCCATACAATGAAGCTACTATTTACGCGCTGCCTATGGGTAGTGCTATTGAACTTGTGGTTCTTTCGTTGGCCTTAGGTTCTAGAATCAATCAACTTAAGAAGGACAGGCAACTTGCAAATGAAAAAGAGTTACGTACTTCACTCTTGAATGAGAAGATCCAAAGAGAACAAAATGCAAAACTTGAATTGAATGTGGAGGAACGTACAAGTGAGTTGACGAAAACAAATGAGTCATTGTCTGAGACACTTCAAGATTTACGTTCTACTCAGGAACAATTGATACAGTCAGAAAAGCTAGCATCCATTGGTCAACTTACTGCCGGCATTGCCCATGAGTTAAACAATCCGATTAACTATGTTTCTTCAAGTGCTGTTTCCTTAAAACGTGATTTTATTGATGTTAAGGAAATATTGTCGTTGATTGTCAATCTTGATCCAAAAAGCGAATCTTTAAGTGATTCTATCGAAGCCGTTAAAATTAAGTTGCTAGAGTTGGATATTGCTTTTACAGTTACAGAGATTGACGAACTTCTTGAAGGGGTTGAGGACGGTGCCCAAAGAACAGCAGAGATTGTGAGAGGTTTGAGAATATTTTCAAGAATGGACGGAATTCAAGAGATAAAAGCCAACATCAATGAGCTGCTATCTTCGACGTTAATTATTTTAAGAAGCAATCTAAAATTTGTTGTGGATGTCGATGTTGATTTGTCGGATAATCTTCCCAACATTAATTGTCAGCCAGGTAAGTTGAATCAGGTTTTCATGAATATTATCACCAATGCTGCACATGCTACGATTGAAACAAACCTAAAAAGATCTGAACGATCAGTCAAGGTGAGTACACGTGTCGTCACGGTTGACAACGCTGAGATGATTCAGGTTGAAATTTCAGACAATGGTGTTGGTATGTCCAAGCAAACACAATCTCAAATATTCATTCCTTTTTTCACCACGAAAGATGTTGGAAAGGGAACGGGTCTCGGTTTGAGTATAGTTCAAGGAATTCTTGAAGATCACAATGCAAAAGTAGAAATTTCTTCAGTGATGGGTGAGGGTACTGTTTTCATCCTTAGCTTTCCAACATGATAAATGTGTTGTATTTAGATGATGAAGAGCACAACCTGACCTCCTTCAGGGCGGCTTTCAGAAGGGACTTTAAGGTTTATGTAACGACAGAGCCTTCGGAAGCTTTGTCAATACTCAGAGAACATCCCATTGAAGTTGTTATTTCAGACCAAAAAATGCCCTCCATCAGTGGTGTGGAGTTTTTTGAGTTAATTATGCCAGATTTTCCCAATCCAGTTAGAATGTTACTTACCGGCCATGCCGATATTGACGCAGTGATAGATGCAATCAACAAAGGTCGCATCTATAAGTATATCAGTAAGCCTTGGAATGAAGCAGAGCTTCGTAAGCTTGTGGAGGAAGCCAGCGCCCTGTATAAAAACAGAACTGACTCAGAAGCTCAAGCTACTGATTATGGATTGAAGCTTTATGAGTCCCAGGAAAAATTAATCGCTTTGTCTAAAGATTTAGCATCATGCGATGAGTTGTCAGAAGATTCTCGAAAATCATACGCTCAAAGAGTTGATGAACTCATTAAAATGTTAGATGTCCCTAAGATGATTTGAGAAGCGGATTTCAGACTACCTGCTTACAAGTACTTAAAATCTTCGCCTGATTTTATTTGAAGAAGGGTCTCATAGATGAGTTTGATGCAACTTTCAACATCGTCTTTGTGCACCATTTCAACTGTTGTGTGCATGTAGCGCAAAGGCAGCGATATGAGCGCGCTCGGTACTCCACAATTTGAATAAGCAAATGCATCAGTGTCTGTCCCAGTCGATCTCGATGCAGCCATTCTTTGAAAGTCAATTTTCTTTTCTTTTGCAGTTTCAATGATGCGCTTGAGAAGATTATTTTGAACAGCTGGTCCATACGTTAAAGCGGGTCCTTTCCCAGCAGCTGTGTCACCTTGTTCTATTTTATTCAGCATTGGTGTATGTGTGCAGTGGCATACATCTGTTACAATAGCAACATCTGGTTTGATTCGCTCTGCGATCATTTGAGCCCCTCTAAGACCGATCTCTTCCTGAACTGAATTTGTAATATATAGCCCAAATGGCAACTCCACATTGTTTTCTTTCAGCATTCTCGCTACCTCAGCAATCATAAATCCACCTGCACGATTGTCTAGAGCTCGACCAACATACCACTTCTTGTTTAAAATCATGAATTCGTCAGGATAGGTGACAACACAACCTACATGAATCCCCATCTTCTCTACTTCTTTTTCATCTTTTGCTCCCACATCTAGAAACAGGTTCTTTACCTTTGGAGTCTCCTCTTTTCCTGGCGTTCTGGTGTGAATTGCAGGCCAACCAAAGAGTCCTGTCACAAGTCCTTTGTCGGTGTGAATCACCACTCTTTTTGAGGGTGCAATTTGATGGTCACTACCTCCATTTCTCCTCAAGTAAATAAATCCCTGTGGATTGATGTAGTGTACAAACCAACTGATCTCATCAGCATGAGCTTCGATGACAACTTTGTACTTTGCTTTGGGGTTAATTACACCAACCACTGATCCATAACTGTCAACAAAATGCTCATCGATATAGGGCTTCAGATAATTCAGCCAAATTTTTTGTCCCTCAGCTTCAAATCCAGTAGGTGAGGGGTTGTTTAAATATTTTTCGAAGAATTTCTCCGACTTTTTCGTGATAATATTTTGTTGCTTTGCCATGTCGTAAAAATAGGTCTATATGTACATAAAACCGCCTCTTAGATCTCGAAATCTTAGAGGCGGTTTTCATGTTGTTATTCTCTGAAAATACTTATTCTAGACTGCAGTTTCTGCTAGAAGCAATAGTCATTTTTTTCAAAACAAGCTAGGGCAACTCTTCGTCTTGCTTCTTTACAGTTAAAGGGTTCCACTTTCGTGAAACGTTTCATTCCGATCATCATCATCTTTAACTCATCACCTTCAGCAAAGCCTATGAGAGCATCTTTTCCAGCAACGTTGATTTTGTCTGCTACAGAATAAACATAGGTTTGCATCGCATCAAGTGCAAGAGCTGCAGCATCTTCACCTTTTGCTTTGTGCAGTTTTTGGACTCTAAGAACAGTAGATTCCGCACAATATGTCCAGTTCATCATGTCAGCAATACTCATCAATACTTCTTGCTCTTTAGCCAGTGTCATCATGAGTTTTTGAGCCGCAGAACCCGCAACCATTAGTATTGATTTTTTAAAGTTTTTGATGTACGAAAGGTGACGCTCGTAGACATCAGAAGAAGGTGTTGAGAAATCTGGAATGCCTGTCAATTCGTTTGCCACTTCCATGGCAGGTCCCATTAGATCTATTTCCCCTTGCATTGCCTTTTTGAGAATCATGTCAACGGTAAGCATGCGGTTGATCTCATTTGTTCCTTCGAAAATTCGGTTGATTCTTGCATCGCGGTAAGCTCTCTCAACTCGAGTCTCCATGCTGTAGCCCATGCCGCCATGAATTTGGACCGATTCATCTACAACATAGTCAGCAACTTCGGAACAAACAACTTTCATCATGGCACATTCTGGTGCGAATGATGCAATACCTTTTAATGTTGCTTCTCCATGGTCTACTCCCTCAGCTTCTAATGCAGCAATGGCATCATCGATGTTCTGTGTCGCTCTGTATACTGCTGTTTCGGCAGCGAAAGTTGTGATTGCCATTTCTCCTATTTTGTGACGAATTGCACCGTACTTGGAAATAGATCGACCGAATTGTTCTCTTTCGTTGGCGTACTTTGTAGATATTGAGATCCCTTCTTTACATGCTCCAATCACAACACCTCCGAGTTTAATACGTCCTATATTTAAAATATTCACAGCGATTTTAAACCCTTTTCCTCTTTCGTAAAGGAGATTCTCAATCGGAACTTTAACGTCATTAAAAAACACCTGACGGGTGCTAGATCCTTTGATCCCCATCTTTTTTTCCTCAGGATTCATTGTGATTCCAGCGTACTCTTTTTCAAGAATAAACGCGCTGAGATTCTCGTCATCATCAATTTTCGCAAAAACGATGAATATATCCGCGAACCCAGCATTCGTGATCCACATTTTTTGACCATTAAGGTTGTAATGTTTACCGTCTTCGGTTAAGATTGCTCGAGACTTTGCGCTGTTTGCATCTGATCCAGAACTGGGTTCGGTAAGACAATATGCTCCTTTTATCTTGCCTGTTGCAAGACCTGGAATGTACTTGTTCTTTTGATACTCGTTTCCGTAATAAAGAATAGGAAGTGTTGCAATACCAGTGTGTGCACTGTAGCTTACAGCAAAGGAATGGCCTGCACCTGTACCTTCTGTGATGATCATCGAGGTTTTAAAGTCCATACCCATACCTCCAAGTGATTCAGGAATGGAACTGCTTAGCAGCCCTAGGTCTCCTGCTTCCTCAAGGAGAGTAGCCATGAGACCTTCCTCTTGAGCATCAATAGCATCTAGGTTAGGCAATATCCGTGCGCTAATGAAATCTTTCGCTGTTTGTTTCATCATTAAATGCTCCTCCGTCCACTCTTCGGGTGTGAAAATCTCATCGCAGTTTACATCTCGGATAATAAATTCTCCACCTGTAATCGGTTTTTCAATATTTTTCATTTCGTCGCTCATCCTATTTTATTTCAAGTATTCAAATACACCAGCGGCTCCTTGCCCGGTTCCAACACACATGGTTACAATACCGTGCTTTCCTTCTCTAAGTTTTAACTCATCTAGGAGTTGAATGGTAAGCTTTGATCCAGTGCAACCGAGTGGGTGGCCTAGTGCAATTGCACCTCCATTGACATTAAC
>MDSY01131561.1_pt1 | contig 13064 bp, 8 predicted proteins | sample 811131 | NCBI WGS metagenome assembly MDSY01 (sample SAMN05326643, study PRJNA326480) | marine metagenome | isolation source: seawater | place: Atlantic Ocean: South West | collected 2010
AAGCATGCGGACGACGTGGCGAAAATCGACATGTGTGCCATCGCGAAAGGCGAGGAGCGCGCACGCGCGGGGGGTCCCTATGCGCGACGACGATTGGATACACGGCAACCCCGATTGACTTCAAAAAGTGCTTTTGCGCGTCGCGACATTCCGCGTGACAGAATGCCGAATCAAACGCGACCAATCGCTTGTCCCTCTTTTTAGACCAAGACTGCTTGAGTTGAAGCCGAGATCGACTAGAAAACTCACTTTTTTACCTTTTTCCCCCAGCAGCCGCCCCAAAAGGTTAGGTTTGCTTTTCCGAATCCGATTCCATTCGAACGAGAGGCGCCTTCGTGCGACGGCGGTTTGCCTGCTCGCGTCGGCGACGGAACTGCGCACGTAGTGTCTCAGGCAGTACACGTGGATCACAGGTCACCTGTTCAGAAGCGTTGACCGTGAGCACAGGAAAGGCCACGCTCGGTCGTAAGCGCGTCTTGTTGAAAAAGGGGCGACTGCAATGTCGAGCGGTGCGCTTTTCGCGACGTCAGCCATGTCGGCCGCTCCCGGGACAGGGTTGGCAGTCCCACGAAGCATCAGAAGTGTGGCTGGGAATGCGGGGTTCAACAGTGGTGGTGTGACGCGACGCCCCATGCGTTTAACTCGCCCTTCTCTCTATCGCGCGCCGCGGACCGCGCGTCCCTCGGCGGCGGCGGCGGCGTTCGCCCCTTTGGTGAACCGTCGGAGGTCTGATGCCCTGGACCTCGCAGTGAACAGACGCGTGCGCCCTACTACTACGCGAGGATTCATGGTCCCATCCGCCGCGGGTAAGGACATCGACGACATCGACGACGACGAGCTCGCCGCATTGGAGGCGCTGGATGAGGTGAATGGGTGGGAGGACGACGACGACGAAGCCATGGCGGTGGCGGCGGCGGTCGCCGCGCGAGCGGTGGGAAGCGCGGACGACTTGAGTGACTTGGAGGCTCTGGGGGATGATGACGAGCTCGACGAGGGGAGCGGAGACGAAGAAGGCGTCGCGTTGCTGCGAGAGTTGTTCGAGTACGGAGGCGTTGAGGTCCAAGAGTGGGTCAATCTGGGGGACGACGAGGACATTGAAGTCAGCGGCATCGCGAACGATTCAAGGGCCGTGCTCGGTGGTGACGTGTTCGTGTGCTGCGTCGGTACGGAAAGCGACGGGCACGCGTACGCGCTGGACGCGGTGGCTGCAGGCGCGGTGGCGGTGGTGTGTAGCGAAAGGATTCCGGGTCTATCCGAAGACACCCCGCAGGTTGTCGTGTCTGATGCGACCAACGCGTTGCCAAGACTCGCCGCCGCGTTCTACGGCAACCCGTCCGCGTCGCTCACCACCGTCGGCGTGACCGGCACGAACGGAAAAACAACCACCACGCATTTGGTTCGCGCTATTTTGGAGGCTAACGACGGTAAGTGCGGCGTGATTGGAACGACCGGTTACCTACTCGACGACGTGAAACTCACCCCCCACGGCGGCGTGTGGGAACCTGAGGAAACAGACCCTACGGAGCAAAGGGAATGTACCGCCCCTGGGTGGCTTGCCCCGTACAAGGGCAAGTACGAAGTCCCCAACACCACCCCCGATGCGTTACAGTGCCAGCAACTCATGGCGGGTATGTTGGACAACGGGGCGGATTCCGTCGCGATGGAGGTTTCGTCTCACGCGTTGGCACAGGGCAGAGTGGATTGCGTGGATTACGACGTCGCCGTGTTTACGAACCTAACGAACGACCATTTGGATTTTCACGGGTCGATGGAGAATTACAGAGACGCGAAGGGTGAGCTGTTCCGGAGGTTGGTGGACCCGGAACGCCAGAGAGCAGTAATAAACCTAGACCCCACTACCGTGAGCACGAAGAAGAAGGCCCAGGATTCAGAAGAGGTTGAAGAGGATGAAGAGTCTACGCCTTCAGAAGTGAGTGAATCGCAATTCTTCATCGACGCAGCCGGTGGAGGTGACAGAGTGCCGATCATCACCTACGCCACGCACAGCTCCTATTCCGCTGATGCGGACGTGTTTGTAGAAAAAGCTGAGCTGTCGTTATTCGAGACCGTGGTGACGATACGAACCCCGGCTGGGTCGTTCTCAGCGGCGTGCGGGTTAGTGGGCGAGGTGAACGTCACCAACATCGCCAGCGCCGTTGCGGTTGGGGTGGCGCTTGAGATCCCGCTGGACGTAATCGCCGCCGGCGTGGAAGCCATGGAACCCGTGCCAGGCCGCATGGAGCTCGTGGATGAGGGTCAACCCTTCCCCGTGATCGTGGACTACGCACACACCCCGGATGCGCTGAGACGGGCTATTAACAGCGTACGAAGAACAGGTGCGGCGAATGTGATTACTGTCTTTGGCTGCGGAGGGGATAGGGATGTCAGTAAGCGGTCAGAAATGGGCAAAGTAGCGGATGAGCTATCAGACATCGTGTTCGTTACCAACGACAACCCACGAACAGAGGATCCGTATAAAATTCTGGACGACGTCGTCTCAGGGTTCAGAGACAGGGTGTACAATCTCGACCCAATCAAGGACGAAGCCATGTTCCCGTTCCTGAAGGATATGTATCTGATCCACCCGAACGCGCGGCACGAAACCATGAAGCTGCAGAACATGTGCCGGCGGTACGTTATGGTCGATAGGTGGTTCGCCATTCGGGGCGCGATCGCGATGGCCACGGAGGACGACGTCGTTTTAATCTGCGGTAAAGGGCACGAGGACTACATCGTGGTTGGTAACAAAAAGCACTGGTTTGATGATAGGGCGGAAGCGCGCGACGCGTTGAGAAAAATCGTAGGCGTGCAGGAGAGCGGGATGGACACCACCAACTTGCCCTGGGGACGCGTGGGCGCGATCGCGGGGAACGGGAACGTGCTGGACGCGTAGGAGGGGATGAAGAGGCTCTTGTAACAAAGGTTTTTGGTTTCCATTCGCGTGGTATTGAATGATGCTTGTGAAAATGCTCATCAGAAACAGCAGAAATCATTTCCTCGCCGTCTCCAAAATATCTCGCCCATCCCATTCCATACTGTTTGCCTGTAGGAAGGCCTGCTTTCCCGTTTGCGTTTCGATCTCTGTGTGATGGATGACCTTGCCCAACTCATCACACCTCGGCACACTCACCTCGGCGGTCGCCATGGCGAACCGTGTGATGTTCCTTACGGGGATCTCCCGACGCGCGGTGCACCGCGCGTGCCCTGGCATGACTTCGTTTGCCCGGCCCTACGCCGCGAACGTCGCCACCGTGTCCGAGGAGGATTCCTTCCTCAAGTGGACAACCCCCGAGCCGCAGCAGTTCACGCATCAGTCGATCTTAGCAGCGTCGGTCACCAAGGTGAGGCGATGACTTTTTGGAATACCTCTATACGGACGCGTTGATACGACGTCGCAGGAAAGGCACAAAGCCCCGAACGGACCAAGTGGGAACGCACCGGCGGCCTTTGATCGAACGCCCGCACATCTGATCGGGCGATGGAAACCCTCCAAACGCGCTTCCACACATTCTTAAGACTAACAAGCCATACCCATTCCCCCCATTTACCTCAAAAACAGGTCACCACGCTTCCCAACGGCATGCGCGTCGCGACGGAGACAAACCCCCACGCTGAGACCGCAACGATCGGTGTGTGGATCGACGCGGGTTCGCGGTACGAAACGCAAGCGAACAACGGCACCGCGCACTTCCTGGAGCACATGGCGTTCAAGGGCACTGCTAAACGCACGACGAGCGGATTGGAAGAGGAGATTGAAAACATGGGCGGCCATCTCAACGCGTACACGTCCAGGGAACAGACCACATACTACGCCAAGGTCTTCAAAAAAGATGTCCCGAAGGCGGTTGATATTCTTCAAGACATCCTTCAGAACAGCTCGCTGGACAAGGCGCATGTTGAGCGTGAGCGGGGTGTGATCTTGCGCGAGATGGAAGAAGTTGAGAAGGAAGTGGAAGAGGTTCTTTTTGACCACTTGCATGCTACTGCTTTCCAACAGACTGGACTCGGGCGTACTATCCTCGGGTCTGCTGAAAACGTCCGGAGCATTACTCGTGATGACTTGGCTAAGTACATCTCGGAGCACTACACTGCGTCGCGCATGGTGCTCGTCGGTACCGGCGCGGTTGAGCACGACGCGCTTGTGAAGTTGGCGGAGGGCGCGTTCGGTTCGCTTCCCACCAACGGCGCCGACGTCAAGTCGCTGATCAAGTCCGACCCCGCGCACTTCACGGGGTCGGAAGTCAGGATCAGGGACGATGACATGCAAACGGCGTCGTTCTGCGTCGCGTTCAAGGGCGCGAGCTGGAACTCACCGGACGCGGTGCCTTTAATGGTGATGCAAGCTATGCTCGGATCGTGGGACAAAGCTGCGCCCGGTGCCGGGCACAGCGGCTCACCCCTAGCCCAGGCCCTGCACGCCAACGACCTCGCCAACTCGTTCATGGCGTTCAACACGAACTACGCCGACTCCGGGCTGTTCGGCGTGCACGTCTCGTCCGACAACAAAGAGCACCTGGACGACGCGGCGTTTTGCGTGATGCAGGAGCTCCAGGGGTTGATTTACGACCCAAAGGCGGAGGACGTGATTAGGGCGAAGCAAGCGCTGAAGAGCTCGCTGTTGCTGCACTACGAGTCGTCAACCTCAGCGGCGTCTGAGGAGATCGGGCGGCAGCTGCTGACGTATGGCAGGCGCATTCCCAGAGCAGAGCTCTTCGCCAGGATCGACGCCGTGACCCCGGAGACGGTGAAGCAAACCGCTTGGACCTACATCAGGGACGAGTGCCCCGCAATCGCCGCCATCGGCCCAGTGCAGTTCCTGCCCGACTACAACTGGTTCAGGCAGTCCACGTACGATAACTTCTACTAAGCAGATGTTTATCTGAGAGAGGGGGGGTAAAGAGTGCGTGGCACAGTGAGCGGCAGTCAATTTGAAATGGCAGTGAGCATCATACGATCAGCGCGTCGAGAAAACTTCCTCCTCTCTCGTCACTTCCGATGCGACTGACGGTTCACGTCACGTCCGAGAATCAACAGATTTCCACACACATCCATCCACTCGCGCACGCCCACGTACCGTCACCAGCTTTGGTCTCCAAACCTCGTTCGTTTAAACTCGCTTGACTTGTACGTGCGTAACCCGATACCCCACCTCGTCTTCGTGGTCGTCGTCGCCGTCGCCCGCTGTACGCGTGCCGTACCTCTCGATCGAGATGACAAAGAGAGTCGTGGTTGACACGACGCTCGAGAAGCCCACCCAAACTCGAGCCGCGGATACGACATGCGCGCGATGCGCGCCCGTGTCTGCCGCGGCTCGGCGACGTTCGAGTCACCTCCCTACAGTTGACTTGTCGGGCGCGACGTGCGAGTCCTGTCGCGTTGCCGAGCCCAGAGGGACTACTCGCAAAACACGGGACGCGACGTGCTCGAAAAGTCTTGACGTTTCGCCTTCGAAAGCCAAAAAACGAAGGGGGGGCCTTGGATCTATTGACAAGGCTTCCAAGGTTGAGGCTATTAAATCGGAAGATGCATCCGAAAACGAGGAGACGGACGAGACGTGGAGAGAGGCGTACGATCACGCGGTGGTACCAACCGTGCCGGGCAAGTGGACGCACTTCACGGACGAAGTCGTTGAAGGTTTCGAAGGCCCTAAAAGCTTGCACCCAAACAGAGTATTTTTTCACCTCGTCAACGCCGATGCGTCGAAACGAGTGCAAGCAATCGTCGGGGTCGTGTCGAACGACGACGACACGAAATCAATCGAGTACACCGTGAGCAACGCGTTGATGGACATCGCCACGGATCACGTGGGACGGCCGTTTACGCATGCGCCCACGTTTCAAGATGTCGCGGAGGTGAAGGAGTGGTTGGAGACGGTAATACGAAGAAGTAAATAAAAAGTTGAAAAGAATTGTTTCACAAGAAAAATACCATCACAGTGTCGTGGGCATCATCCTAATCTCTTTCATCACGAGCTTCATCAGTAACAGTCCCGCAATCAAGTCCGCCATGTACAGCATATAAAACACGTTGTTCCAGTCATCCGTGTGCGATGAGATCCACCCCGTTAACATCGGTCCCACCGCCGCGCCGATGGAGCCGGTGCCGTCAATGATGGCAGTGACGGTGGCCAGGGCGCGCGCGTTTCCTTTCAGGGATTCGTGCGTACCGAGGTCTGCACTGACTGCAGTAGTGATCAAGGCATAGGGCCCATTGACAAGCATACCCGCGAGCATCATGAGTAACACGTTGGCGGTCATCGACGAGGATCCGTATTCCCTGTAGCAGTAGAGAACAGGAATACTCAGATACACAAACCCGGCGGACGTCAACGAACGCGCATTGAACCTGTCGCTGACGTACCCTGCTAAAATCCCGCCTGCCACGCCCCCGATGTCGAACAAAGTTGACAATCGTCCAGCCTGCGCCGGTGACAAATACACCCCCCCAATCTCCGTCCGCTCGATGTAGAACGGCAGCCAGTACAGAAACGTGTACGCCACTAGCTTCGTGAAAAAAAGACAAAGCGAAAACGTAATCACTCCGGGGATTTTAAGAGCCGCTTTGAACCCCGCGGCCTGGGGTTTGCGCTTCGGGGACGGGGGGTGGTGGGACTTTGTTTGGATCGAACCAACGCTACTTCCAGTAGCAGTGTCTTCCATACCGGATGTATCAATCGGGTTATCCAGAGACTGTTTTCCTAACACGTCTCCTTCGCCAGCACCTCCGTGCGGCGACGGATGCCCCGCGTCTTCCGGCGCGACGACTAGGAACTGGTGCACCAGCCCCCCGCACAAAATAGTCAACAGCCCGTTGATAATAAACGCGTTACCCCAGTCCCCTCGGCGAAGCATGGCTGCCGACAATAACGATCCTAATATGTTCCCTACACTTGTATGAGCGTTCCACACCCCCATTATCAGCCCGCGCTTACTTTTTCCGAACCAGTTCCCCATCACCGACACCACTGAAGGCCACCCCGTGGATTGAAACACCCCCGCCAGTACCTGTACGAACACGTAGTACCACATGCTGTGTATGTTCCATGATTGGCCCATCCCGAACGCGCACACGAAGATTCCAGACCCCACCATGCCGTAGGTCAGGAACACGCGTAAATCCATCGAGTCGCCGAGATGGCCGGAAAAAAACATCCCGACGCTGTACGCGGCTAGGAACGCGACGTCGGTTTGGCCGAGCAAGTGGTTCCCGTCGGGGCCGTTGAAGGGGGGCCAGCCTAGCACGCCTGCCATGCGCTGCTCCTCAGTGGGGTTTAACACGGACTTGACGATGCTCGGCGGCTTTCGGGAAGCATGGTACATCATATAACTCAAAAATGTGATCGTCAAAACGCTGAACCGGTATTGATGCGCGGTGAGGTTCTTCCCACGGGAGGTCACCAAGCGCGAAATCCCGGTGGGGAGCCGGGGCTGGGACATCGCGAAGGGTTGGTTTGGTAGCTCTCGATACCAACACCCAATGTCACCCGCACCGGCGGCGAAGAGTGAAGGGCGCAACCTGATCAGAGGAGAACGTCTTTGATTCAAGTTTTGTGGCTGTCTGGCTGGCTGGTGGAGGGCCGCGCGAATCGCTCAAGTTCGGGTCGATCTGCTTTTTGGCCAAACCTATCCGAATCCGCCCCGCAAAGGCGGCGGTTGGCGCCCTCGCTCCAGTTTGCACTGCACCGCCGTCACACTCCCCCCCGGCATTTACGTAATGGCCACCGTTTGCCTTACATCCTCCGTCGTCGTCCGCGGGACGCCCGTCGCGTCTGTCGCTAAGGGAAAGCGCGCACTGAACCGCCCCGTTCGCGGACAATCTTTGGTAGTCAGGGCGGAAAAGGAAATCGCAGGCCTCACCGAGTGCGGCAAGTTCCAGGAGCTGTGCAAGGCTGAAATCCCGGGCAAGATCCCTCGGTACGTTTAGACGATAGTTAATTGAACCAACGCGAACGGACGGACACCAGAAAACGTGGGGGGTACTGCAAAACCGGGTTCACGAGGAACACGAACGCGAACCGACATGGGTCCATTGAGACACTTTCCACGTCGTTCTTTTCATCCAAATTTACTTTTCCTTCCGTATCGCGTCTGACCTTCTCTCATCCATCCACACAACCCACCCCCAACCCTACCCTTCACAGCCACGACTTCCTGAAGCAGATGTACCGCTACATGGCGATTTCGTACGGCGACAACGGCCTGGCTCAGTACGGCAAACGCATGCAGGTTGATTTGCTTTCAAACCACTTGGAAGGCGACGAGGAGCTGACGAACGGCATGCTCGTGACGCTGTTCGGAAACAAAGACGGCGAGGAAGTGGAGATCTGCGAACTTTTATGTGAGATGGACACGGAGAAGGTACCTACGTTCGACACCCTGATGCCGTCTCCGGATGGGGAACTTATTAAATCCAACAGGAGCGGCAAAGACGAGTTCGTCACCGGGCGATACTTCGTCATCAAGCGACCCGTGCCCATCGACGAAACCGCAAACCCTGCCCTGAAACAGATGATCAAAGACATGACCCTGGCGATAAACAAGTACTACGCCTTCGGGTCGTGCTTCTCGGATGATAACTAAAGGGGGTTAGGGTGATACAAAGACGTTTGAGGAATGTTTTGTGGAGGAAGTCGTGAGAGTTGAGTGAAAAGCTTTTCATGCGAGAAATTGTTTAATCATATCATTCGCCTATGCATCTAATCGTAATAAGTCGTTTCACCTGTGGTATTCTACACACAAAACCCAAGCAAACCCTACATCTCTAAGCGATCCCCTTCATCCTCTTCACCTGGTCCACCAGCGCTTTGAACGAGTACGGCTCGCTTTGCGCGAGCTCGGCGAGGATTTTTCGATCGCACGCGATGTTTTCCGTCTTCAGCCCGTGCATGAATTCCGAGTACTTCACCCCGTGTTCCCGGGTCGCCGCATTTATTTGCTGGATCCACAGCTCCCTGAACTCTCGTTTTTTAGCCTTCCGATCCCTGTACTGGTACTGCAGCGCTTTCTCTACTCTGTTTCGAGCCGCCCGAATCGTGTTCTTCGCCCGGCCCCGGAACCCCTTCGCCAGCTTGAAGATCTTCTCTGCACGCATCGTGGGCTTTTCCTATTGTCTCCCGTGCACGCAACTATATACTCACCCCAACGTAACCCCGTATTGTTGCGCCTCACCCACACGCACGACTGCGCCTTGTCACGGTGGAAGCGAACCCGGCGCCTGTCACTCAGCCGTCCACGCGCGTCACGGTCTGACAGCAACCTCTTGAGAGACTGTGTTTTCAGGGCGCTGCTGATTTCGTGTGCGTTTCAGTCAGACCCGAGATTCCAGGCTAGAAATGAGGCCCAGGAAAGTCCTTTTTCAGCAACAGACCCTAAGCCGACGCCACTCATTGCCGCGTTGCCTCGCAGACGCTCGGTCTTTTCTACACGCACGGGAACGTCGGGTAAAGGGATACAACATGGGTATGTTTTGTGACTAGTTCGAGGTCACGTCTAAGTCACCGCGCGCGTTTCGCAAACGTTGCGCACGACGCTCTCCGGCTCGATGCCAGACCGCCTTCATGAGATTTCTCAACCGCATCAACCACTCATCTGACCTTTGTTTTCCGATCCCCGCCGTCCGTACTCTAGGTATCTCTCGCGACTCTCTCCACAAGCGCCGCAACACCGGTGGCAAGCAGAAGCCCTGGCGCAAGAAGCGCAAGTAAGTACCCGAAATGACTGCCCGTTTACCGCGCACATGATGCGTACCGGCGTCGTCCGTTAACGAATGATACATAGGGTTTCGGCAAAAACGCGAGCGATTTGCGGTGACCATGCGCGCCGGTTTCCCCGGATCGAGCGTAGCGCGAGTAATTCAATCGAGTGTTTCGTGTGTCTGTGTGTTGTGTGTGTTACTAACCATCGTATCCCCCTATTCCCCCCCTCTAGGTACGAGCTTGGTCGCCAGCCCGCGAACACCAAGCTCGCTGCTTCGCACGCCAAGGACAAGAAAGGCGCTGATGGCAAGTTGCACAAAGTCACAACCGGCGACGTGCGCCTGGTGCGGTGCCGCGGAGGGAACACCAAGTTCAGGGCGCTGCGCCTGGACCACGGTAACTTCTCCTGGGGCTCGGAGAACGTGACCCGCAAAACGCGCATCATGGATGTCAACTACAACGCGTCCAACAACGAACTCGTGCGCACCAAAACTCTGGTGAAATCCGCGGTAGTGCAAATTGACGCGGCGCCTTTCCGCGCGTGGTACCAGCAGCACTACGGCAAGAAGGTTGGCATCAAGGTGAAGAACGGGGAGAAGGTTGAGTCCGAGGACATCGACGACAAGCGCTCCAACGCGCTGAAGAAGAAGCTCAGGGAGCGCAACAACAAGCACGCCGTGGCAGAGAACATTGACGAGCAGTTCGTCACCGGGCGACTCTTCGCACTCGTCACCTCCCGCCCGGGCCAGTGCGGCCGGTGCGACGGGTACGTCCTTGAAGGCAAGGAGCTCGACTTCTACCTCAAGAAGATGCAGAAGAAGAAGAGCAAGGCGGCGGCCGAGTAAACTGTGTTCGGTTTGGGTGGGGTCGAGGCGGAGCGAGTAGCTCGATCGTTGTGAAGATTTCTCCGTAAATAAAACTCCGTTCGTCCTTCTTTTATCCATTCACTGTAGTGCCTTCCCAGCGCGAGGTGCGCGCTGCCCCGGTGCGATGTCCTCGCGGCTCCTCCTTGGCGCGCGCGCAAGCCTCGCTCCCCACCCAACCCCGTCGGTACGAGAACGACGCCCGTGCCGCGGTTTGTATCGCCGCACAGCTGTCGCCCCGCGTTCGTCCAAGATGAACGCAGCACGCGCGTCATCGTCTTGGTCTGATGTGCCCTGTTCCACGACGCACGACGTGGTTGTGGTGGGCAACGGCCCGATCGGCAGCGCTGTGGCGCGGCACGTCGCGGAGAGTGGTTCGTCCGTTTTGGTTGTGGACGCCCGGGACACGCTGACCAGCGCACACGATGACATGGGCCGAATCGTGCGTCCGTTAGATGCGGAGGGACGGGAACGGTGGCAAGGGTGGAACGTAGATTCGATCAACGCGTTCCCGCAGATGGAACGACAATCAGGCATTGTTTTTTTCCGCAAGTGTGGCAGCTTGACGTGCGGCACTGAGGCGTTCGTGGAGAAGCCATCCCGGTTGATGACGGAAGCGGGTGTGCCGTTTGTCCGACACGAAGACGGGAAGGACGTCGAGAAAAGTTTCCCGTACCTAAACGTCCCGCTGACGCACATAGCGGTGTCGGACAAGGTGGGAGGGTTCGTGGACCCAAAGCGGATGATCGACGCGCAGAATAAATTGATGCTAAGTGATCCTAAAAATGCTGTGGCACGAGAATCAGCTGTTTCCGTGGATGCGGCTTCAGGGGAGCTCGCGGTGGTGCGTACGAGTGATGACGCCACGCGAAGCGCCAAGGTCATCGTCCTGTCGGGCGGCGCCTACACCAGGTACCTCGCGGAGACTTCAGGATTATCTGTAGCGAAGGATTCTAATGCTGACAGTACAGATGCAAATACCGTCTCCCCTGATGCCTCTTCCGGTGTCCACAAAATTCGTTTATCGCGCCGAACGGTTTTACTAGCGGAAGTAACAGACACGGAGGCGAACGGAGCGCTGCGAGCCATGCCCACGGTGAAGTACCAGTTCGCGCCCGAGAGTAAACCCGGTGACGGTTCAAATTTCAGTTCAAGCGGAACAAGCGCACACTCGAAAAACGAAGCCATGTCCGTGTACGTGTTGCCCCCCATTCTTTACCCCGGCCCAGACCCGCCAACCGGGTGGTACGTCAAAATCGGGGGGGGGCCGAATGACTTTTTTGAAGAAGAACGAACAGGGAATGCAATTGAAGATTTAGATGAATGGATGCGAAGCGAGGGTGACGAGTCAGTGGCGGACAAGCTGCACGATGTGTTACTCTCCCTGATGCCTTCCACGAACTTCCTCGCGCTTCTGTCCAAACCCTGCGTCACGACGTGCACAGACGACGGCGAGCTTCAGTGCGACGCGCTCGGCGACGGCGGAAACGTCATTGCCGTTTCCGGGTGCCAGGGGAAAGCCGCAGGGCCGGCGGACGCAATCGGTAAAGCAGTCGCGAGTGAGGTTTTAGAAACACTGAGAGGTAAATGAGGGGTAGAGATGAGAGAGGGGTAGATGATTGATTATGAAATCGATTCAATTATTATATCACGAATGTTTTAACAATGTTTGAGCCGGGTAACACGCTTGGCTCACCCGTGGCTTCAAGAATTTCTAGTTTATGTATATTCTGCTATTTTTTCGTGTCGTCGCCGCTTGGCGCTCGCTTCCTCCCTCCACACTCTAGGACACCTCTACGCCTCTTGGGCGGGAGGCGCCTCAGGGGCGGGTGGCATCGCGGGGTCGGCCGCGTGGGCGGCGGCGGCCACCACGGGTTCCGCCACGGGCTCGGGCGCGGGGGGTTCCGGAGGGGGCAGCGGTACAACGCGCTCCGCGCGCATCACAACAGACGCGCGGTCCATCACGGTGTAGCAGTTGGACGCGAGTTGCGGCTTGAGCATAGCCTCCGCCGCGGCTTTGGATTGCGCAGGGATGTCATCCGCGTCCAGAAAGTCGTACGGGGGCTGAAGCGCGGAGTCCGCGACCATTTTCCACGCGCACCCATCAGGCGGGTTGGGAAGCACCACCTTCGCCGGGAGGTGGTACGCGTTGAAGGCGCAGTAGATTTGTTCGCTGTTCCCCATGCCTATCTCGGCGCCGGGGTCGTGGCTCTGTACCGTGAACGCCACGAACCTGTTCTCTTCGTCCCAGGACGGTTCGTTGGGTTCCACGCCGTGCCATTTGATGTTGTTTTCGTTGGGGAAGTCCATTAACCGAAGCGCAGGCTGCTTGGCTTTGAACTGCCTCATCAAACGGCAGAATCGGCTCAACCCCGTGTTTTTAACCGGGTCCTTCGCGGAATCCCAATCCACCCAGTTCAAGTAGTTGTCGTGGCAGTACGTGTTGTTGTTCCCGCCCTTGGTGTGGCCGTACTCGTCGCCTTGGTACACCATCGGGGTGCCTTGCG
>MDSY01098643.1_pt1 | contig 13063 bp, 14 predicted proteins | sample 811131 | NCBI WGS metagenome assembly MDSY01 (sample SAMN05326643, study PRJNA326480) | marine metagenome | isolation source: seawater | place: Atlantic Ocean: South West | collected 2010
AGATCATGAGAAAAGAAGGATATCTTTAGGTCTTAAACAAACTAAAGCTAATCCTTGGACTGAATTCTCAAATAAATATGGAATTGGAGACAGAGTTGATGGCCAAATTAAATCTATTACGGATTTCGGTATTTTTGTTGGTCTAGAAGGAGACATAGATGGTCTAATTCACCTCTCTGATATATCTGAAGACGATGATCCTAAAGAAGCATTAGAAAAATACAAAAAAGGTGACAAACTAGATTGTATAGTATTTGCTGTTGATGCAGAAAGGGAAAGAATTTCATTAAAGTTGAGTGAGTAGTAATAAGCAACACACTTTCAACCGCTCGGATATTGAGTTAGCTTTAACTAAAGAATTTCCAAGCCTTAGTAAATCAAAAATTTCATTAGCAATTGATTCTATTTTAGAGTCAATTGTTGATGCAGTTGCTTTAGACGATAAGGTTGAGATTAGAGGGTTTGGAACTTTCTCTAAAAAATATATTAGACCTAGAAAATTCATAAACCCAAGAACTAAAGAGGTTTCTTATCTTGGAGAGACATCTACGATGCATTTTAAACCTTCCAAATCATTGATTTACAAGTAAGCTATCAGTTTAAGATTAAAAATTATGCCAAAAACCATCATAGTAGCTGTTGATGAGTATCATTTAGATGCTTTTAAAAAAATTATAGATTCTCTTGATTCAGATCTTTGTATGATAAAAGTTGGAAGTGTAAGTTTTAATGCCTTAGGGCATGAATCTATTCTATATGCATCTAAAAAGGGCTTTGAGATTTTTTTAGATTTAAAGTTACACGATATTCCAAATACAGTAAAAAAATCAATCAAAGGGCTTAGATTACTCCCGATTGATATGCTTACAATACATATTTCAGGTGGACTGCAAATGATGAAAACTGCTATGGATGCTGTTAAAGGAACAGATATAAAAGTATTTGGCGTGACTGCTCTTACAAGTCTTACTGATGATGATACAAATCTAATATATCAGCGAGATGTGAATTCTCAAGTGGATGCAATGCTTGAAATTGCATTGCAGGCTAAAATTGATGGAGTTGTTTGTTCTCCCCATGAATTACATTTAGTTGCTCAAAAAAAGTCACTTCTTTCTATTACTCCTGGTATTCGCTTGTCTAATTTGCATGATGATCAAAGAAGGATAATGACTCCTCAAAAAGCTATTGAACTTGGAGCCAATTACTTAGTAATAGGGCGCCCGATCACTGAAGCTAAAGATCCTAAAATGGCACTTAATAATATTCTAGATTCTTTTAGATAATATGAATATTAATGAAGAGCTTCAAAAAAAGTCTCAAACTATTAGTGGCGATTTGTTTGATTTCTCTTTTAACAGTAAGGCTTTAAATTATAAATCTCTCTTAAAAGACTTTAATAAAGATATATTTGATTTATTCAACCTAACTTATAAAAACTTAAAACTTGACAAAAATATTGATAATTTATTTCATGGAGAAGAGATTAACATAACAGAAAAACAGTCCGCGCTTCATCATGTATATAGAGACATTTTTTCTGATAACCCTAAAAAGTTTCAATCAGAAGAGTTATTACAAAATTGTAAAAATTCCATTCAGGAGTGCATTGAGCTTAGATCTAAGCTGCTAGACAGAGGCATAAAAAACATTGTAACTATAGGTATTGGTGGTTCTTTTGAAGGCCCTAAACTGCTTATAGAAACTTTAACTAATTCAAGCTCAAGATATTTTAACCATATCTTTTTAACTGGACCAGATCATATAGAGTTCAACGAAAATATTGAACCTTTAATACAAGAAGAAACTTTTTTTATTGTTTCATCAAAGTCATTTAGTACAGATGAAACACTTCAAAGTTTTGGTCTTTCAAAAAATTGGATATTACAAAATTGTAATTTTGATGATCATTTTATCGCAATAACTTCTCAGCCAGATAAAGCAAGAGAGCTTGGATTTAATAATATGATAACTTTTCCTAATGAAATTGGTGGACGGTATTCAATATGGTCACCTATTTCACTTCCTGCAATCTTAGAGCTTGGTAATGATTTTTTAGGATTCTTAAAAGGCGGAGGTGAAGCAGATAATCAGCTTCTATATGATGCCGAATATAAAAATTTTATTAAAACCCTTTCATTTAGTGATCTTTGGTATAGCAATTTTATGCACAAGGAGACAAGAGTTTTACTTACTTATAGTTGGAAAATGAGATTCTTAAAAGACTATGTTCAACAGCTGGAAATGGAATCATTAGGGAAGCAGCCAAATAAAAATTCAATATTTCAAAAAACTGGTCAAATAGTTTTTGGAGGATTTGGCTCCACAGCACAGCACTCTTACTTTCAATTATTACATCAAGGCACATCTTCTTTATGCGCAGACATATTTACCTTTGAAGATTATAAAGATAAAAATCAACTACTTTTTGCTCAATCTCAGGCTCAAGCTAATTTATTAGCGGATGGAGACAATACCAACTTAAAGGATCATGCAAAAGTAAATTCAAATATACCTACAAATTTATTTTCTCTTAAAACATTAAATCCATTTAATTTAGGGTATTTGATTGCCTCTTGGGAGCATAGGACTTTTGTAACATCCCAAATGTTAGAAATAAATCCATTTGACCAGTATGGAGTAAGTGCAGGAAAATTTTTTACCAACAAATATATTGATGAGAATAGTTGCTGAACTGTTCATACCAAAGATAAGTATTATTTTTTAAAGCAAAATTTAATTTTATTGTTTATACAGAATAGTTTGATTAAATATTTAATACTCTAAATCATAAACTTATTGAAATTTACTATAGTTGTTAAGGCTTATCGTTTCTAAAAAATAAATAAGCAAATCCAAATATTAAAACAGGCATTAAAGGCAATAAGTATCTCATATGACCAATAGCTGATATCGGGACAAGTATGTAAGTAAATAATATTAATATAAGAGTTTTCTCACTAATGGAAAATTTAATAAGTCCATATAAGCCAATGAAATGTATTAATAATAAACAAATCTGAATTACAAGTGATAGGTAGTCTAAAGTTTGATTTCCAGCAATAAACACCCCTGAGTTTGATAATGCCTCTCTGAAGCCAAATGTAAATATGGTATTAGATGCAATTTTATATAACAAACCCAAGTCTGAGTTAATTTGAGCAAATTTCATGCTGAATTCTATGACTGGTAAAAGTGAGCTAATTGAAAATATAAGAAGAATTATTGCCCTCAAAACAGAATCATTTACAGTAAGTCTTTTGTATATTTCAAGAAGAGAATATATAAAAAAGACTGGAATTAAAGCAATTCTAAAATTCATTAAAATTAATGCACTTAAAATAAAAAATGTGTCTACTTTTTTATTATTTATTATGTAATAGAACATCAAGAAAATTCCTATACATGCAAAAAGATCTGTGTAAAATCTAAAAAAATAAATATTCATATATGGATGAAATACCACAAGGGTAATAAATAAATACTTTCCATATTCATTAAGGTATCTCTCAAAAATTTTAAAGTAACCTATAAGAAGCATCATGTTTATTACCATGGCAATAAAAATAAAAATTGATGACCTATGTGAAAAATCATTACCTGTAATGTAATTCAATTTGCAAAAGAATTCACCGTAAAATATGTTTGAATAACCGTCTGAAAAGCACTTATTGTATACAGCATAAAAATCAGGATAAGTGAACATGTCCCAACCAAGATATATTGCAAAAAAATATAAAGTAAATACTGCAATGAATGTCTTTGCAATGACTAGTGTTGAGATATAATTTTTCATAGTCTAATTTTTATAATCTCTTTTTTGAATAGGGTATCCATGAATCTTTAACCATATCCTTAAGGTTTCTTTTTGACTTCCATTGCATCAATTTATTTATTTTTGAAGTATCAGCATAACTCGATTGAACATCTCCTAATTTTTTTTTTGTGAATTCATAATTGATTGGAATCTTATTATTATCAATAAAACTCTTAGTTAAATTTAAAATAGTGATTGGACTACCCGTACCAACATTGAAAACGTCATATCCGCTCAAAGAATTTATATAATCTATAGATTTTATATGAGCATCCATCAAGTCATCAATATGAATAAAATCTCTCTCACATGTTCCATCTTTTGTTAAATATTCATTCCCATATATTTTTAAAGTTTTATTTTTCCTTAAAGCAACTTTAATTATTTCTTGCATTATTGTTCCATCATCTTCATTTAACGCCTCTTTAAATAATTTGCTTGAATGCATACCAATTGGATTGAAATACCTTAACGATATACCATCTATAAAATTTGAATTGCATGCATTCTCTATTAATTTTTCACAAGCCAATTTTGTATCTGCGTATGTTGATATTGGTTTTAAATGTGTATCTTCTTTAATGGGCTGCATTTCTTGATTGCCATAGACTGCAGCAGATGAGCTATAAATTATTTTTTTACAATTATTAGACTTCATAGAACTTATGATGTTTGCTGTAGATTCAATATTATTTCTTATGTATAAGTCTGGATTAGATATAGATTCTTGCACCGATTTTAAGGCGGCTAGATGGATTACTAACTCAGGTTTATGCTTTGTAAATATTGTATCCAAGTCTGTTGAACTAGAAGCAATATCTAATTTATAAAATTTATAATTTTCTTTATAATTTTCTTGAAGTTTTAATGTATTTTTTGAATTTGAATTAAAATAGCTATCAATACCTACAATTTTATGACCCATATTTAATAAATCAAAAGCCAGCGGGGCACCTAAAAAACCAGCAGATCCTGTTACAAGAATATTTATACTTTTATTAGCCATGAGTGATTATATCTATATAATTTGTGTATGTTTGATAATATTTATATATTAATACCTGTATTCAATGAAGAGAAAAAGATAAAAAATGTTGTTACCGAAGTAAGTAAAGTCTTTAAAAATGTTGTCGTTGTAAATGATGGCTCCTCAGATGCTACACAAGAGATACTTGAAAAATTGAATGTAACTATTTTGAAACATTCAATAAATTTAGGACAAGGAGCAGCAATATCAACTGGATTTAAATATATTCAAAATTTGAAAAATGCAGAAGCTGTCATAACTTTTGACGCAGATGGACAGCATTCTATTGAGGATGCAAAAGCATTTGCAAATGAAATTCTATTATGTGATGAAGAAATTATATTTGGAAGCAGGTTCATAAAAAATAAAGAAAATATACCATTTATAAAAATGATTGCTTTATCGATAGTAGTTATTTTTACAAATAGATTGAGCAGAATTAACTTGACTGATGCTCATAATGGTTTAAAAGCAATAAAAAAAGATTCCCTAAAAAAAATTGATATTACTATAGATGGATTTGGTTTTGAATCTGAGCTAATACATCAAGCCTCAAGAAAAGAAATCACATATAAAGAAATGCCTACAAACACTATATATACAAGTTACTCAAAAAATAAAGGCCAGAAGTTAATAAATGGACTGTTAATATTAGAAGACTTATTTAAATCAAGAGGTAAGAAATGATTTTCAAGATAATTTTTATTTCAATCTTTTCTATTTTATTGATATATAGTCTTGTAAGACCATTTTATAGTTCGGTTGCCAGATGGTTTTTGATCACTGGTTCAATATTAGGCATCCTTAGCATTTTAGGTGCTTCATATACCCAAGTAATTGCAGATTTTTTAGGAATTGGAAGAGGAGCAGATGTTTACTTATATTTAAGTTTGATAACAATATTTTTATTTGTTGGTTTTACTATAAATCGTTTTGATGCCATGAATAAAAAAATATCACTGCTAGTCAGAGAACTCGCTATTTTAAGTAAAAGTCAAAATATTAAAAAAGATTAACTTTTTGGAGAGAATTCAATTAATAAATATTAGTATTTTATTGCTTCTAAAATCTCCTCTTTTGTTGTCTTATATCTTTTATTAGTCAAAGATTTTTCCCAATTAACAGATTCAATGCTTAAGATATTAGATTGATATACCGTTTTAGAAAAAATGATTTGAAACAAAATAAAAGGTAGTAACTTTATAAAAGCTTTTCTTTCTGTCTTATATATATATGCTATTTTTAAGCAGTCAACCCAACAAAAAAAGTTATATTCTACTGGTATGAAATATTTTTTTTGGCTCTTTAACGGTCTAAAAACACTTAATGGTAAAAAGAATGTTCTCCTATAGTTATATGATGGTATGTAAGTTGGCCTAACTTTATAAGTTTTTGAGAATTTTTCAACAATCAATGCAAGAGAGTCGTGATCTGGATGGCCACCTTCAAAACTTAATGTAATAATGTGATTAATACTTTCCTCGAAATACACCTCCTCAATAAAACTATATATATTTCCTGATGAAACATATAATTTCAAGTCTCTAACCTCAAATATATCATTCAGATAAATGATATTTTCTTTATGACACCCTAGCAATTCAAGAGCAGTAACACTTTCAAATCTTCTTTTACCTCTTTTTTCTTTAGAATCAAAAATTCTTTCAGCACAATATACAATTTTTAAATTTTTAGAATTGCACTTAGTTATTTTTTTAATTAATGGTACTAGTGCATATTCATCATCTAGGTGAGGAAGAATAATTAATGTTTTATCCGTGATATTCATATTGAGGCAGCACTTTGACTATACTTTTTATTATTTAGTTAATGTTATAAGCCGACATGCAAAAAGTAAAATATAAAGCGCACCTTTCTGTAATCACATACAGTCTCTAATATTACTTTGCAATAGCATCAATAATGCTCCATAAGCTATTTAAAAAAATGTAGTATATTATCAACTTATGAACGAAATATTTAACAAAAATTATTCTTTTGAACCTATAGATACTTCTAATACCGGATTAAAGTATTTATCAAAATTTCTTTCTAAGACCTTTAAAAGTTCTAAATTCACTCCTGAATATTTAAATTGGATGTACAACCAAAATCCCAATGGATGTGTTATTGGGTTTAATGCAATCAGTGAAAATAAAATAGCAGGCCACTATGCGGTAATACCTGTAGAAGCTAATTATAAGAATCAAAAAATTAAAGCTCTTCAGTCTGTTAATACTGCAACCGGATCTGAGCATCAAGGACAAGGCTTATTTACAATACTAGCCAATAAAACGTATGTTGAGTGTACTGAACTTGGATTTGAAATTGTTTTTGCAGTTGCAAATGCTAATAGCATTAGTGGTTTTATTAAAAAACTATATTGGAGCTATATCGGTCAATTAGATACTTGTATATCTTTTACTATGCCTAGGAAAATTGAAAATGAAGGCTTAGAGAATTGTTTCACTTTCCCTTTATCTAAGAATGCGATGATATGGAGACTATCTAATCCAAATTTTAAATATTCTAAATATAACATTGGAAAAATTAATATTATTGCCAATGATATTAATTATTTTGCTCGCTCTATAATAAAAATTAGTAATGCTAATTCTTGCGATATAAAACCTTCAATACCTAAAATAAACTTTTGGGTGGGAATATCTAATTCTTACTCATGGAAAGAAAGGCCTCTGATGGGTATAAAGATTCCAGAATTTTTAAAGCCTAGCCCATTGCACTTAGTCTATAAGAATCTTTCTTCTCAAATTGAACTTGATAGGACTAACATTCATTTCGAAGCGATTAATTTTGACGCGTTTTAAAAAAATATAAAAGTGAATGAGATAGTAAAATATTATAGTTTGATAATTATCTGTTATCTCATAGAGTTATATTTATTTAATTTGCTCCAATTTTTAGAATCTATCCAACCTGAGATAATTAATTTTTTATTAAGGTTGATTATGGTCCTTTTTACAGCAGGTATTATTAGGACATTTGTATTTCAAGAAAGAAAAAATTTTTTCCTACTATTTTTTAGTTTAAGTTTAATTAATCCTTTCATTTCTAGTGTCGCACTATTCATTCTTTTTGGACTATTGGGAATCGACATCATTATTGCAAAAATTATAGGAGATGTTTTTACTTCATTACTTTTATTTTTTGTCTTAAAGACTTTTTTAAAGGGGTAAGCATTGCAAAAGCATTAATTACACAATCGATACTATGGTGAAAACTAATCAATAGCCACGCTCCTAATAAATCTGCATAATTATATAGCTGTTCGTGAACTCAAGAAGGAATTAGCTATTCATGAGTGTGATTAGTTTTAATTCCTAAATGTAAATGTAAATGTTAATATCTATCTATTAAATAAACGAGCAATAGTAAATGAGCATGTCTGGTGTTGAACTTCCCTCAAATAGAAAACTAGGCCTCTTTTTTTCAGCTTTTTCCTTTTTTTTCAGCATATATTTTTACCTGCATGAAAATATGCCAATGGCATATGTAATGTCTTCAGCAAGCATATTATTATTTGCAATATCTTTTATCAAGCCAGGCCTATTATTGCCACTTAATAAGTTATGGATGCGATTCGGTTTGTTGATAGGCATGATTGTAAGTCCTATGGTACTTGGTATTATTTTTTTTGGACTTTTTATGCCAATTTCTTTCATCATGAAGTTGATTGGAAGAGACGAATTACATCTTAATTTCAATAAAAAAAATACCTACTGGATTGCAAGAAAAGTTTCTTCAATAAAATCTCATGCTTTTACACGTCAATTTTAAAGAGGAACAAATAAATGGAATTTTTGAAAGAACTTTTTATTTTTCTTCGAGAACGAAAAAAACTATGGCTTTCGCCTATTATACTAATAATGCTGATTCTTGGAGGATTGCTTATCCTTGCCAAGGGTTCTGTAATAGCCCCATTTATATATACAATATTTTAGCAACTATCCTCATATGTATATTTTAGGTATATCTGCTTTTTATCATGATAGTGCTGCATGCTTATTGAAAGATGGCGAAATTATTGCAGCAGTTCAAGAAGAGCGGTTTACAAGAAAGAAGCATGACGCTGAATTTCCAACCAATGCAATTATATACTGTTTAAAAGAAGCTAAGATTGACCCTTCAGAGATCACCAACGTTGTTTTTTATGAAAAGCCATTTCTGAAGTTTGAACGACTATTAGAAACATACTTGGCATTCGCTCCAAAAGGTTTTGTAAGTTTTGCAATGGCAATGCCATTATGGATTAAAGAAAAGCTATTTCAAAAATCTTTATTGGTAGAAAAGCTTGAAACAGCTCTTGGCGTAGATGAAAATTGGAAAAATAAATTGCTTTTTTCTGAACATCATCTTTCTCATGCTGCCAGTGCATTTTATCCATCACCTTTTGAGAGTGCTGCGGTACTTACCCTAGATGGTGTAGGTGAATGGACAACAACGTCTTTCGCAGTTGGAGAAAAAAATGATTTAAAAATATTTAAAGAAATTCATTTTCCACATTCTCTTGGGCTACTTTATTCAGCCTTCACCTACTATACAGGTTTTAAAGTAAACTCAGGCGAATACAAGGTAATGGGTTTAGCACCCTACGGCGAACCAAAATATGCAGAAATAATTCGTGAAAAACTTATTAGAGTCGCTGAAGATGGAAGTTTTAAGCTTGACATGAGTTACTTTGACTTCGCAACTGGCTTAAAGATGACAAACAAAAAATTTAATGATTTATTTGGCGGGCCGCCTCGTACTTCTGAAACCGAGCTTACGCAACGTGAAATGGATTTAGCTGCTTCTATTCAAAAAGTTACAGAAGATATAGTTATCAAGCTTGCTAGAAGTATCGCTAAGGAGACTGGTAAAAAGAATCTATGTTTAGCCGGAGGTGTTGCGCTTAATTGTGTTGCAAATGGCATACTTTTACGAGAGAAGATTTTTGAAAATATTTGGATACAGCCTGCCGCAGGTGATGCAGGTGGAGCACTAGGAGCAGCGTTATCAGTTTGGTATTTGCATTATAAAAATGAACGAGTAATTTCAACAGATAATGATTCAATGAAAGGGGCTTACTTAGGACCGATTTTTAAAAATGATGAAATTGAAATCGAACTAAAAAAATGTGGTGCTTCATATAAAAAAATGTTGCAGAAAGATTTAATTAATGAAGTAGCTACCTTACTCTCAAATCAAAAAGCTGTAGGTTGGATGCAAGGAAGAATGGAATTTGGCCCTCGCGCACTTGGTGGAAGAAGTATAATTGCAGATCCCAGATCACCAGAAATGCAAAGACTCTTAAATCTTAAAGTTAAATATAGAGAAAGCTTTAGGCCTTTTGCACCGAGCGTTTTGATAGATGATTTGAGTGAATGGTTTGAAATGAATAATGAAAGCCCATATATGCTTCTAGTCGCAGATTTAATTAAAGATAAGAGAAAAGAAATGTCGCCAAAAGAAGAAGCTTTATTTGGAATAAATAAACTTAATATACCGCGCTCACTAGTTCCAGCAATAACACATGTTGATTATTCTGCAAGAGTTCAGACTGTTAATAAAAAGACTAACCCTTTATATCATGATCTACTTTCTAAATTTAAAGAACTAACCGATTGTCCGATGTTAGTTAACACATCTTTCAATGTAAGAGGAGAGCCAATAGTTTGTACTCCAAGTGATGCTTTTAAGTGTTTCATGGGAACTAAACTTGATATATTAGTTATTGGTGATTTTATTCTTTATAAAGAACAGCAAGACAAATTATTATTAGATAATTACAAAGATAAATATGAGTTGGATTAAAAATTTTCTAGGAAAAAACAGGGAAGAGATATTGATCTCATCATTTATTTTAATACTTCTAGCATTTGTTATCTCCATAATATTTATACTTCTTTTATTAAGGCTCACTGGAGAAGGTGCATACGTTTCTATTAGTTATTATATTTATTTATTTTCGTTATCATTTTTAGTATTAATTTTTATAAGAAGAAGAATATATAATTATTTTTTTTTAATCACTTTAATACTTGAACTCTTGTTTGGTTTAATGCCAATCGCTCTTGATAAACTGGGTATTACAGACATGCAATGGTTTGTCCCAAGAGCTCAATTTGAAACTAAGTTTGAATTCCATCCAATGTTAGGAGCAATACCTCTATCCGAATATAGTTCTGAAGAGGCAAATCATTCAAAAAAATCAGTAAGAAAAAATAAAAATAAATTTGATCAATCAAAAGATCATATAGCTATATTTGGTGGCTCAACAACATACGATATAGGTATTTATGATGAAGATACATGGGTAAGTATTATTGATGAACTTCTTCCAAGTTATAGTGTTTCAAATAATGGTGTTCCAGGATATTCATCGGCTGAGCACGTCATTCAGACGGCCTTTTATCCAGATAGGGCTGGTAAAATGCCAATATGCAATGTTTATCTTATGGGTTGGAATGATATTAGGAGTTTTGGTATAAAAGATCTTGATAGTGGCTATGCTAATTTTCATCTTTTGTCTCAGTATGGTAATCTAAAAATAAGAAGGAGTCTCAACACTCCTTCCCCTATATTGAATGTTTTATTAATGAATTTTGGGGCCAATGAGTTACCTCTTCCCATGGAAGAGGGAGAGCTAAACAAAGATATTACAAGCACTGATATGATGTTTACTTTTGCTGCGAGGAATATTGAGAATATTGTTGCGATAAATAAAGAAAGAAACATAAATAGTTTATTCATAGCACAAATCCTCAATAAATCCATGTTAGAGAAAAATGATGATATATTTGGATGGGTGCCATATGTAAAGAATAGCAATCTTTGGCCATTACAAAAAAGATTCAATAATATGGTAAATAAGATTTCAAAAGAAAAAGAATTTTTCTATTATTCTCCAAATGAAGACTTTTTTACTGATCAGGACTTTCTAGATCATGGGCATTTTAGCAAAGAAGGAGCTGTTAAATTTGCTAATCTTGTATTGCCAAAGATAAAACAAAGCTGTAATTTAAAATATCTTGATTAGCATGGTCGTTGAGCTTAAAAAAGTTCCAACTTCACCTGGGGTTTATAAATTTTTTAGTAACCATGAAATCATCTATATTGGAAAAGCTAAGAATTTAAAAAAAAGAGTTTCAAGCTATTTTGGCAATTCATTTAAAGATAGAAAGACCTCTCAAATAAAATCGCTAACTGACAATATAGAAACTTTCACTACTAAGAACGAAGTTGAAGCTCTCTTGTTAGAGCAAATGTTGATTAAAGAAAATAAACCAAGATTCAATATACTCTTGAGAGATGATAAAACCTATCCATATATTTTCTTTTCTTTAAATCATGACTATCCAGGCATATACTCAAAGAGAACTAGGCAAGCTGTTGATTCAAGATTCTTTGGGCCATTCGTAAGCTCACAAGCAGTAAAAAAATCCATAAAAGAAATACAAAAGATATTTCAAGTAAGAAATTGTAGTGATACTACCTTCATCAATAGAACTCGTCCTTGTATAGAATTTCAAATGAAAAGATGCTCTGCTCCATGTGTAAAAAAAATATCTAAAGTAGATTATTTTGAAGATATAGATAGAGCAAAATCATATCTATCCTCTTCTGATATTCAAACTATTAATAAACTTAGCCTAGACATTAAAAAAGCATCAGAAAAGCTTGAATTTGAAAAAGCAGCAGAGATCAGAGATAGATTAAAGCGACTTCAGTTATTAAAAGAAGAGCAATCTGTTATAACTTTGGCCAGAGATGTTGATATTTTTTCTGTTTATTCAGAAGATAACTATCTAGGTATATGCATCATTGTTGTGAGAAAAGGGAAAATAAGAGGCACGAAAACACACCTCATCAAAAAGGCTCATTACGAATCATTAGAAGAAGTTTATCAAAGCGCAGTATTAAACTTTTATGATAATCAATCTGATATCCCAAAGAAAATTATGTCTTCAGATCGACTCAAATCAAAAGATTTATTATGCAAAGTATTTCAAAAAAAATATAACTTGAAAGTAAATTTTACTCATACCCCTGATAAATCTATCAGACCAATTTTTAATCTTTGTAAAATAAATGCTAAGCAAGTTATACAAAACCATATAAGCAAAGAGGATAAATATACCTTTGCATTTAATGAGCTTAAAAATGCTATGAGTTTAAAAGATAACATTAAAAAAATTGAGGCATACGATATTAGTCAT
>MDSY01097284.1_pt1 | contig 13060 bp, 5 predicted proteins | sample 811131 | NCBI WGS metagenome assembly MDSY01 (sample SAMN05326643, study PRJNA326480) | marine metagenome | isolation source: seawater | place: Atlantic Ocean: South West | collected 2010
CAACCATTTGGAACTCTTAGCACAATAAGCACAGAACATCCAGATGATGTTAGGATCTATAAGTGTAATGTTCAGTATAATTCTACTTGGATTACTACTGCTATTGATAATACTGGTACAGAAGATGATGTATATCTTGCTCAGTTTGGTGGACAGTTATTCGGACAAGAATCAACAGAACGTGGTGGATCTAAACCAGGTGATTATGTAATTTTAACACGTACTACAACTGGTGATGATGGTGAGATAGTTGAACTTAAGACTACATTAGTTGAGACTGCTAAGAAATTTAGTATCAAGAGAGGTTGTGATACTCCTAATGAGGTAACATTATTTGAAGTTAATACTGTTAATGGTGATGTAACTGTTAATGGTGATCAGACATACACTGGAACACTTCAGTTGAATGGTACATGTACCACACCATTTGTTAATGCCGATACTAATAAGAAACTAACCATTACTAATGGTAGTGGTACTGAGACATTTGAAGTTGATACCTGTACTGGTGATACTAGAATTGGTAACAGACATGGTGTTGTAGTTGCTGTTGGTGAGTCTTATGGAACTACTCCTGCTGCATATACTAAGGGTGACACAGTTTATGTCTATAGATTTGATCCACAGACTGAAAGATCTGATGGAACTGGACCTAATACTACCTTACAATCTGCTATTACTTCATCAACCAGTGATATTGAGATTGCTTCAAACTTAACAGCATTTACTAAGGGCGATTTAGTTGCAATTTATAGTGGTTCTAAGATTGAGATTGTATATGTTACTGCTGATCCTTATGTAGGAACAGGTGCAAATCTTGGTAAGTTATTCTTGCCAACTGCTTCACAGGGTGCTGCTCCTTATAATGTTAACGGTAGAGGACAACAGGGTACAACTGCTCAGGCATTTGCTGTAGGTGATAATGTTGTTAAGTTTGAACAACCATATGATTATCCTAACACATACCCCAGCATTACTAACAAGACTACTAGAGAGATAAGTGATTCTTATAGAACTACAACAATAAGTCGTGATGTTCCTGCTACAAGAGCATTAAGATCTGCTGATGCTACATTCAAGTGTAGAGCACCTAACACTAGTGATACTAGATATGAGCTTCCTCTTGCTGATGCTGATTTAATTGCTCCTATTCTTGATTATACTACACTTATTAGAATTGGAAGTGAGATCTTCGTAGTTGATAGTGCAGACGGAAATGTTGATGCAGTATTAGGTACTAAGAGACCTAAGCAGATTAGAAATCCAAATGCTATTGGTGGAACACTAGAAACATTATACAATGGTGGTAAGACTACCATTTATGATGACCTTGAAGTTCATGGTGGTGCTCTTAGATTAATGGGTTCTGATGGTATCAGTATTGCTGCTGTTCTCTGTAATGATGACGGTCACGTTGGTGATGGAGCAATTGCTGACGCTAAGACAGGTGCAACTGGTTTAACCGTTTATGGACCAGGTACTTTCACTGCTGACCTTAGAATTCAGTATGAAGATTGTGTATCAAGTGGAGTGTGTAATACAGGTGATAAGATCTGGATGAAGGCACAAACTGGTTCTATTGATATGGGTGAATCCCTCTATATGACTGGTAAACTTAAGGCCACTGCTGATGAAACAGATAAGATCTTCCATGTTGATAATTTAGGTAGTGCTGGAACTAATACTGAAGGTCCTAAGGACTTTACAATCTATCAGTCTGGTGCTATTGATTCATTCGGTATTGAGAAGTACTGGACTGCAAACGGTGGTAGAAGATTCACTTACGTTGCTGCTGATGCCATTGCTGGTATAGGTCAGTTACAGACTTCACCACTGCAAGTTAACCAGAACTATATACTCAATGTTACTAGCACAAGTAACATGGTTCTATACTTGCCTGATAACGCACAAACAGGTGATATGATTAGGTTCATTGAAGTTAGTGGTAACTTGACATATAACACAAGTCTAGTTATTAGAGCACTTAAGATTTCTGGTGTTGCTACTCAGATTCAAGGTGATGCAACAGGTACTAAGATCAATTCTGGATCTGGTAATCCTTTACCAGCAGCATGGGATTCTGGTGAACTTATTATACAATCACGTAATGCATCATTTGGATTAGTATTCGTTGGAGACTATGATATCTTAGGATCTACCGAATCACAGACAATTCCTTCCTCACTCAGAGGTTGGTGGCTAATGGAGTTATAAATGGCAGTATACTACGATTCTATTAAAACAATGCAGAGTGCCAAGATTGGCACAATCCTTCCTTGGGGTGGTGATGGAGGAAATGGAAATCTTCTTTCAAATATTCCTAAGGGATGGATAGTATGTGATGGCAAATCAAAAGATGCTAAAGAGTATCCAATGTTAGCATCTGTTATAGGTGATACTTATGGTGGTGATATGACAACTGGAAATCCTTCATTTCCATATGTAAATAGCACTGCTACATTTTTTACACCTAATCTGTCAGGATCTGCCCTGATTGATTTGGAACCAGAACATCTGGATGAGGCAGAATATCAATATGGACAGACAGATGTAAAGACTATACTTAGGACAGAAGATGCAACACCACAGGATTTGGTTAAAGATTATGGAAATACAACTCTAATCAAGTCAGATTGGAATGGAACAGCAGATATTGATTTTACTCTAAATTTAGCAGGAAATCTATATTTCAAATTTACTGGAATTCAATTGGCTACTCCAGATTTCGGTGAAACAATATACACAATGCCACGTAAACTTGGTATAAACCATACTCCACCACACGGTCATACTGATACTCTTCCATCAACTAATTATAAAAGTGCTGGAGCAATGTCATTTAGAACTGATAGGGGTGTTAATATGACTGGAAGTGCTCCTTCCACTCCTTGTGATGATTGTAATAATAATGTTCAACCTGTAGAGTGTGAGAACGTAGATGCTAATCCTACACAGTGGGATCAAGGTAGAGCAGAGATAACATTTCATGGTGAATCAGCATACGAAGATACTTTACCAAGAATGGAATTTACTGGTGAATATATTAATGATAACTCTAACTCCACAGAAAACCCTGCTCCTAATTATTGGGCTACTGTTCCAGCAGGTAAGGATAACTGGAATACTCATCATGAAGGTTCTGTAAGGACTGGTGATGGTAAGGATACGAGAGGTTCAGGACATAAAGCTACTGATTACTTTCAAAATGTTTATCAGATTGGTGAAACTGGACCAATCAGTCAGACTGATCCAGTAAGTACACATGCTACTAAATGTTATACTGGAATGTTTCCTAGACCAATGGAAGATCAAGGTAGACCAAATTTCTATGGTTATACAGATTTAACTACTCAGGGTGCTACATCTCCAACACAAGGTGGAATATCTGATCATCCAGAAGCTATGACAGCATTTATTGTTGATGGTGTTGCTGTTAGTTCTGGTAACGATGAGTTTACTCTTCCCCTTGGTACAGATATTAAGAAGTTGTATGGTACTTCACCAAATACATGGTATCAGTGGGATAAAATAACTCCATTGATGTATGTTACTACTAAAGCTGCTAAGGAAAAATATAAGTATTTTCTTGAAGGTACACAAGTTCAGAAGGTTATTCAAGAGGGTAGTTTATATAAAATTATTTTGAATCAGAATATCCAACATACTGGAACTGTAGATTTGAAATTTAGATATGCTACTTATGGTATGTCACTTAATACTAATAAGGCAAATAAAGATCCTTTAAATTCTTCATTTCAATCACATACACATGATAGTTTTGAAATTGCTCAAACTGGTGGATCAATTACTGATGGAACTAAAGTTATGACAACTTATACTGCCAATAATGCAAGTGGTTCTAGTTTACAGGCAGATAGTATTGAAGATGCTCTAAATATAGTGTGTGATACTACACAACCAAGTCTAACTTGTACTTTTTTAATTAAGGCATACTAATGGCGAAATTTTACTCAAAAGAAAGAGCAAAGTATGGAAATTTAACAGGTCAAGTGATTATTTGGCCAGTTGAGTATGAGGGAAATCCTACTGAGGGTAGTAATCCAAAAAATTTACCTGCTGGATATTTGAAATGTGATGGATCTAAGTATCTCGCTGAGGATTATCCAGTACTTGCTGCTATTTTAGGAACAGGAGATAATACTGCTTTTATGAAGAAGAAATTGGATAATACCAATTTTGAAACTATAAATGATAATCAGTTTATGGTTCCTGATTTTGGATCTAAGTACCCTGAACCCACAACAGGTGCTAACTCAGGTGTATATAATAATATTAGATTAAATAATTCAAATAGTCAAGAGGTTAGTAGATCTGGTATTGCAATTGAAGCAACAAATCAGACTGGATCAGATACCGCTAGTATAACATATAGTGGAGATATAACTCTTCCTGCTCAGGAGATTCCAATTACAGGAAAACCAGGATATACTTATGGTGGTAGCACCCATCGTACTGATGAGGTTAGTGTAGAAGAGGATGCACTCCACCCACATATGCACGTGCATTCAGCAACAAGAGCTAGGAATATGACTAGGTTTGCTGAAGGATCAAATGCTACCGAAACAAATGATAATCCTAGAAGAGAAGGTGTATGTGGTAACATGAATGCTACTACTATTAATGTATATGATTGGTTATGGATGACAAGGTTTGATCAGTCTGCTAGTGTATCAGTTAAAAATGGTTATAGTTGTACTGGTGCTGGTTCTGGTAAAATTGTTACTGCAACTGCCACTGGTGGTGGAGGAGGTACTAACTGTACTACTGAAGAGGTAGCAAAAAATCCATCTGATTCAAATGCTCAAAGTACTAACCCAGCTGGTAGTAGACAGGAAGTTTGTAAAGCAATGGTATTTTGGAATCCTAATGATGGAACTTCCAATGATAATCAAGCTTGGTATTGTCAAAGTATTGTTTCTTCCACTGGTTATTATGGTGGATGTATAGAAGGTGCTACTCAGTATGAATTTAAAGCAGGTTGTATTCAGGCTGCTGATACATGGTATGACTGTGAATACCCTTGGGGATCTCCTAATAACCAGACAACGTGTGCTTATAAATCTAATGCTGTTATAAATGTTCCTTTTATTGGTTCAGTTTGTCTTCCATTTAGTAGTTCAGGTAATGGTGGACCAGCACAAAAGATAAGGCAACCAGCAACATATGTTGCAGGACTAAATAACCCAACTGTGCCAGTAGATTTTGCTAATAATAGTTTAGCTGATGTTGTACCTTTACAGTCCAATCTACAGTATCCATCTCAAGGATCTGGATTTACTGCATTAGAACATACAACATATGATACTGTTAATTTAACTCAAGCAACAGATCCAACCATACATCAGCATAGAATTGATATAGATGCTACAGCATCACACACCTATAAAGTTAGGACAGAGGCTATTGCTGTTAATCCAGAGAATTTATCCACAACTATGGATATAGGAACAGATTCTACTCCTTCAATTGATGGTGCAACAGCACCATTTATTATTATGGAATATCTTATTAAGACATAATCATGGTAGCAACCCCACAGAAATATAGAAATCCAAGACAGGGATTTTATACAGATTTGTACGTAGATACAACACCAGTTGGTGCTATTGTAAACAACCTTAAGGCAGGTCAAAATTCATTTGATCATAATTATATTAATGCTACTACAAATTCGCATAAACACACAGAAACTTCTGGTAATGCCTATGTTGGTGGTGATGATCCTGCGTACACTCATGAAGGGTATTTGTATTGTAATGGGGATGAGCATTATATTAAAGATTATCCTGGATTATTTGAAATTATTGGTAACAAATATGGTGGAACTGCGAGTGTTGGCCTTGATATAACATACGAAGGACAGATAAAAACATTTACACACGACGGTGTGTATTCTTCTAATAGACCAACTGGAACATATCTTATTCAAGGTATAACATTGACAGGTAGTGGAACTGGTGCTTGGTTTAATGTTGTTGTTGCTGGTACTGCTGCTCCTGTAGTTACATTAGATAATCCTGGAAAGGGTTATGCAGCCACTGATACTATAAAATTACCTAATACTAAACTTGGTTCAATAGGTGGTGTCGCTGATATTACTGTTACTGTATCTGCAATTGAAGGTGGTGGTGGAACTGGATATACTGTTAATGATGTTGTAAATATTGGTGCTCCTGCTGGAATAGTTTGGAGTAATTTTCTATCATCCACTGTAAATATTGAGACTAGTGCTGGATTCAGTAAGAATGATGGAACAGTATGGAGTGATATAACATATGGTCGTGCTGGAGTTGCAGTTACAGGATTTGAAACTGCTAATCCTGTAACTAATGCATTTGATGGTAGTCTTACCACATTTGCACAGGGTACATCAACTGGTACAACAGCAAATATTACAATTACAGGTATTACAACAGTATATGATCCTGATTCTATTCAGGTATATGTTGAAGGTGGTGGATCTGCCACTGATAAATGGGATATAAGTGGAACTAATCTTACCACAGTAGAGACTAATGCGTCTATAGGTTGGCAGACAGTTCTTTCAACTGGTAGAGTTAGTGATATAACAATCACAGCAAAAGCAGCTGGACAGAAAGCTAAGTTAACTGCTATTAGGGTTAATGATACAACCTTAGTTGATTCTCAGGATGATGATTCTAAGAAACTTGGATTTGATGCTGATGTCACTGTTGGTAGATCAGAGAGTAAGGGTGTATTTACGTTTACACCACCAACTCCAATTGATTTAAATTCTGGTGATAAGTTAGAAGTAACAGATTTAGCACCAGGAAATACTAATACTAGGTCAAGAGTATATGCAACTGGACCTATAATTTATAGTAATTACTTATCAGCAGGTGTTGATGGTAACGGTGGATTTACATGGGATCCAAACTGGGTTGATGGTACAGCAGCAACTACTGTTGGTGGTACTGGACCTGGTGGTGAGCATGTAGTAAGAGATGCTACATTAGCATTTGATAGTAACACTGCTACTCCTACTGGTAGAACTGTTGGTGAATTTGGATTATTATTAGATTTACCAGTTCCAATTAAATTGGGTGTTGGTGATAAAGTACAGGTATATGATACTGATGGAACTGCCAATACAAAATCAAGAGCATATTATGGTACATCATGGTCAGCATACACTAATCATGGTACTGGATGGACAACAATATTAACTGGTAGTTCATCAATACAGGATCTAAAGAAGATATATGCTTTAAATCATGCTGGTGGTAGAGATGCTGGATGGATGGGAATAAGGATTGAATCTGCTGCTGGAGCCATTACTTATTTTCAGGATGGAACATTACCATTTAATTATAGTTCTACTGATTATGCATTAGGTACTAGAGGAGCTTGGGTTAATCATGCTGGTACTTCATATACAACCATAAAGACTGGTAGTGCAACAGTTACCAAATTTATTAAACTTGAGACAGAAAGATATGATACTGAACTTGGTAATATATTTGGTACTGGTGTAAATGCTGCTAATAACACTTGGAATATTGGTTCGCATGAGTGTTATACTGGCGATAGAGTGCAGTATTTTAATGCACCCAAGATGATTGGTGGTAATGCTCAATCAGGTGGTCCTGTTTCTGGATTAATGAATGGTCAAATATATTGGGTAAGTAAGGTAGATAATAATACTATTAGATTTCATAATTCATATGCAGATGCTCGTGGATTAAGTAATCCAGTTAATTTAGGTGGAAATGTAGATCAGAAACATGGAATACGTTTCCTTGATTATCAAGCAGGTGTGATGGGTGTTAGAGTTCAGTATCAGGATGGAACTAATGTTCCATTTGTTGATGGCAACTTACCACCAAACCCATCTAGTACAAATGTTTTAGCACAAGCATCAATTGATGCAGTAGATACAAATGGTAAGATAACTGCATTTAGAGTTACTAATTTTGGTAAAGGATATACAGCTGTACCACCAGTAACAATTACCAGTTCAACTGGGAGTGGAGCAAAAATTGTAGCAAGGATTAATAGTACTGGTAATCTCCAAAATATTACTCAGGCAAATGTTATGGATTATTTTGGTGACACATACCTAGGAACATTTAAAGTTCCTGATATGATTACCAAAAAGGTAGTTGGTAATGGTCCTGTATATGGTAGTAACTCACCTAATATTGGTAACAGTGCTCTTGGAGTAGGAACTACTGGTGGTAAATGGTATCTTGATAAGTCACTACAGGATAATTATTTCTCACTTGGTAGGATAGTTACTTCTGGATATGATAATGTAACAGAGACAGTTCAATGTCAAGTTATTGGACAGCATACTGTTAAGTTTACTATGAGAGAGACAGCATTGGCTGGACCACCACAGCATAGTCATACGGTTTATAATACTATACCCGAAAATACTTCACAGATTGTTAGAGCAAGTGATGATAGATATCTTAAACAGTATACAGCAGGTAGGGGTAAGATTAGAAAGTGGTATCCAACTGACGGTGGACAGAAATTATCTCATAAGCATGGTTTAGTAAGAAGACCTAACCCTGATGGTACTGTTGCTACTTATGATGTTCTTGATGCATGGGGTGGTGCAGGATCATGTGGAACAATTCAAAATCCTGAAAAGTTTATTCAAGTTTTAGCAACAAATATCAATACTGGTGCTGATCTTATTAATATTGTTGCTCATGGACTTTCAACTAAAGCTCCAATAAAATATGTTCAAGGTGCTGGTGGTGCTATTGGTGGTTTGGTAGATGGTACTACCTACTATATTATTAAAGAAGATGATAATAATATTAAACTTGCTACTACAGCAGCTAATGCAGAAGCATCACCAGTCGTTGCGATTGATTTAACTGGTACTCCTAGTGGTACTTATGAATTTGTTATTGATAATCCAAACGCAAATCTTAATTATCTTGCAACTGGTAGTGGTGGTACGTATCAATTCCAAACTACTATTCCAGCACCAACATTTAGAAAGTTTGTTGATGCTTCTGAGATTGGTGGTAGAAGAGTATTAGTAAGTGAAGGTGATCCAATAGTTGAATATACTGGTGGTACATGGGAGCAAACTACTTCTGGAAGTAGTTCTTCTATTAGTCTACCAGCTAACTCTACACATATACAGTACACAATTATAGGTGGAGGAGGCGGTGGTGCTTCTGGTGAAGTTGCTGGAGGTGCTGGAACTGCTAGTTGGTTAAAACTTGGAGATGGATCTGTTCTTACATTGACTGCTGGAGGAGCTGGTGGTGGTTTAGCAGCAACTGCTGTATCAGGTGGTCAAGGTGGTTCAAAAGGTCTTAAATCAAAATCAGGATCATCATCTTCTACACCACCAGGCGGAACTGATGGTATTCTTGGTACTGCTGGTACTGGAGAGAGAAGAACTGTTGGAGCTCCAGATAACCAAACAAGTGATCCAAATACAGGTGGACAAGCAAGTATTGCTACTCCTGTTGCCAATAAGGGTGTTGGAGGAAATGGTATCAATGTTAAGTTGGGTCAAGAAAATGAAAATGTACAAATAAATGCTGATTCAAGTGGTGTTATTCCTCTTGCTACAACAGTAGGAACTGCTACTATTACTGCGTTATCATTTACTATTAAAGCTGGTGAAGGTGCAACTGCTGCTAATATGGTAGGACACCCAGGAGATCCTGATGCGACTCCTGGTGGTGGAGGTAGTATTCTTACAACTACTATGATTGATGACCCAGCAATATATGCAAATGCTAAGACAAAAAACTGGGTAGTTGTTGCAGGTGGTGCAGGTGGTCTCCAAGGTGGTCATGGTGATTTACGGCATCAAGGAGTAGGAATAGGAAGTTCTGCTGTATCTTCACAACAAGGTGGACTTGGTGGTACTGGTAACACTAATGGTGGTTCATACGCTGTCAGTGTTACTTCTTCTGGAGGTGGTGGTGGTGCATCAACTCGTTTAGAAGCTAGTGGAGAATTAGTTGCTGGTGCAGGTGGTGGAGGTGGTGGTGGATCTCATGGTCACAACGCAAGTGATGTTGGAACCACTGGTCAAGCTCCACCAACAGGTGCTACAGGATATACTGCATTAGCGGTTGACGCTGGAACCTCTGGTCAAGCTTCAGGATGTGTCGGTGGTGGAGGCGGCGGTGGTGGTGCTGGAATTGGACCAGGAAATGCTGGTGGATCTGCTGGTGGATCTGGAGACGCAGACGGTGGCGGTGGACCAGGTGGTCACGCTGGTGGTGGCGGTGGACAAGCAGGATGTAGTGGTTGGAAAACTTCATGGTTTAATGCTGGATCTGTTACCAGAACTCACACTGGAAATGGTACTGGGTTTGCAACTGTCACTTATGATGATTCGTATTGGACTGCTGGTGGTGGTTCAGGTGGTGGTGGTGCTGTTTGGGGTCCACAGAATTTAAAACTTTCTGATTATGGTGATCCAACCTCATTCCAAATGCACTCTGGATCTGGTGGATCTGGTGGTAGTATTCCTGCTGGTGGACAAGGAGTACCTAATAATGGTCAACCTGGATATGTTAAGGTTAGAGCAGGTATTAAAGTAGGTGAAACTGGTGCTACTTATAGAGATACTGTTGGTGATATTATTGAATCAGCATCAAAAGATATAGATACTTGGGATGTAGAAATTGTTAGTAATGGTGCTGGTGCTGGTAATGGTGCAGGAACATTTAAATTACCATCTACACAGGTTCCAATAGTAATATTCAGAGGTGGTGGATTGGCAGATGGTTCTGCTAATCATGCTGAAGCAAATGTTACTGTTACTGGTGGTAGAGTTACAGGATTTAATCTAACTAATGCTGGTAGTGGTTACACAGAAGCACCAGTTATTCATATTGTTCATGGTGCAGGTGGTGGTGCATATGCAACTGCTACAATTGATGCTGCTTCTGGTTCAATAAACAATATTCAATTTAGTGATAGTAATACATACCGTCTTGATTCAGGTAATCATAAGAGATTTTTGAAATTTGGTAATCATCATAATAACAGTGATACAACAGATAGAAATCGTTGGGTTGTTCTTAAGGCACAAGACACTAGTAATGTAGATTTATTCTCTATTAAATGTTGTAGAGGTAATACAAAGAATGGTGGTGATGATTCTGAGGAAGTTTTACGTGTATCTTATCAGAAGGCTGGTCAAACTGGATGGACATTAATAGATCCTATTATTACACCAGGAACTGCAAGACAAACTGATCCTATATTAAAGGCAGCTAAAAATTCAGCAGATAGGATTGTTCCTATAATTGACACTACTACAACTACTGGTAATTATGATGGTGCTAGTGGTGATACACAATGGTATACTTATTCAGTTACGTTACCAGATGATGCAAAAACTACTGCAACTAAACTTAAGATAGAACAACCAATGCCTAATCCAAGTGGTGCTAATGATACTGATGATGATAAGCAACATTTTGGAATTTGTGAGTTTATCTTCTGGAGACCAAAAACATCTGGATTAGTATTTGTACCAAACGCAGGTGCTGTATCAAAACCAACAGTTGATGAATTAACATATACTATTCAAGGAGAAACAGGACCAAATGTTACATATAGTTCTGGATTAACCGCTGGTGATGCCACTATAACATTAAAACGAACAACTAAAATTGAACCAGTAGCATCTATTGATCCAGATAAGCACATACCATTGATACATACTTACAAAACATGTAAGTACCTGATCAAGGCATACTAAATATAACAGGAGAGTGTAGCACAAGATGGCCAATGAGACACTAGTAGAACTTCAGTTAGATGTTCTCAATCAAGTAATTGAATATAAGGGTGTTACCAAAGTTATTCCCGAAACATATTGGAGGGATACTTTACTTCCTTTTCTGTATCCAACATGGGATACTGATAAGGATAAGATGCTGTTGTATCAATACAATGCAAATGGATCATACATTATTAAACGTAGGAAGTATGTAAAGGATTTTACTGCTAATACATTTAAATGGCAAGACTATGAGATGGAAACTGCTGATGCTACTGCATTAACAGCTCTTCAGGATAAATTGAAGGAAGGATTTTTTAACATTGATTCTATTGAAGAGATAGAATATCAAGATGAACTTGCTAGAATGTATGCAAAGCAAGGTACAGTTTCTAGACAAACTATTAGGATTACCAGAGATTTCTTGTTAGATGAGACTGATTGGGTATTTGTAGAGGATTCACCAATTAGTGCTGATGATAAAGAACTCTACAAAAAATATAGAACTGAACTAAGAGATATAACTAAGACACCTGAATTTGCAACTGATGTTACATTGGTTAAGTTTCCTATATCTCCAATGATGTATCAGAAAGTATTCTTACCAAAGAATAGTGGTGTGGCATATCTGTCAACTACATCACAATTCCTTGAGCTTGGTGCTCATTATCTGAAAGCATTTAGAGATAAGATTGCTCATTATTTGATTGCTAAGTCATTTACAGAGAAATCATACTTTGAAATACTGTTGGATGAGTATAATAAAGTACCAGCAAGCGGATTGGCACAAGGTACATATAGAACATTAACTGCTGAAGAGAAGACTAACAGGAAAGAATTCCTAGATGAACTTATTGTACAAGCACAGGCAGAAATAGAACGTGAAGCACAAAAGAAGGCAGAATAAATTATGATTACTAAAGGCATAAAACTAGAGCAAGCAGACATGATAGAAGCATATTGTGTTAAGAACAATGTTGCTTGTTTATATTTTGATCTAAGAGGGTATAATGCTCTTGCAACTGCTAAGAAAGCAACTGTAACCACATATTATGATACTATATTTGGTGATGATGACGATTATGTGTTAGAAGCAATGCAATCTAACGAAATCTATAATGTATTATCATTCTTAAGTGCTGATTTAGCATCAACCAGTGCAAGTGGATGGTTTCCCAAGAAATCACTATGTCCTGATGCTGACCATTTTATTAATGCATACGTCATTGACCATAAAGGTGATATTATATGGCAGAACGCAGAAGCACCACCCAAAAAGTCCAGTTAAAGAACTGTCAC
>MDSY01091263.1_pt1 | contig 13056 bp, 11 predicted proteins | sample 811131 | NCBI WGS metagenome assembly MDSY01 (sample SAMN05326643, study PRJNA326480) | marine metagenome | isolation source: seawater | place: Atlantic Ocean: South West | collected 2010
GGAGGTTCTGGTTCGGGTTCTGGTTCGGGTTCGGGTGGTTCTGGTTCTGGTTCTGGTTCTGGTTCCTTATAAGTTATACCATTTCTATAATCAACTAACTGATTTAATAATTGATTAATAGTATAATTATTTGATATATCATTAAAAGAATTATCTATCAATCCTGTATATGAATGGTTGTATTCCAGGATTTTATATCTAATCATTTTAACTATTAAATCATCCACATCACTAAGTTCTTCAACTGCTGTGGTATAAAACCTACCATAAATAGATGAATTACCTGATATAAACCAATCATTCATATCACTAGAGTATCCATTATTATCATCTCTAACTGCACCTAATTCATTGATGTATATTGTAGCTTCCGATATGTTGTTAATAGAATATGAATTATTGTTAATTAGCTCGAAAGATATACCTAAATAATGTAAATTATTCACAGTTTCAAAAGATACTCCTATCAAAGTTTTTGATAAAGTTTTAAAAGGAATACTAAAATTTTGTGGTGTAGAATTAAAATAGTTATATCTTCCAGATGGACCGGTTGTATATTGATTTCTAACAGCTATATTTGTTACTGGAATATTTAAAAAGTTAGAATCAACGGTAATATTCCATTTTCCAGGAACATTACTGGCACTTGGCGAAAAAAATTTAGGCTGTACATTGTCACAGTTCCTTACAAAAGAACGTCGATTATTAACATTAGAATATTGTTGTGCTTTGGTTAGATTAGATTTATTAGCTGAATGTTTCAATACCTCATATTTTCTTCTTTCATCCAATTTAGTTTTGCCAAACCTTGAAAAAGCATAGCAATCTGATTCAGTTCTATACCAATTATTATTTGGTATAGAATCCACAAAATATGGGTTGTTTTTAATATTTTTCATATATTATATATATACTTTATACTAATTTCCATACCATTGATTTGATAAATTTACAATTTTCTCAAATTCAGGCTTTATATTTTTACTAACAAACTCAGTTTTTGGACCTTTTGCATATATATCTTGTATTTCAACAGCAGATAATGCTTTATTATCATATTTAAGTCTTGAAATATATCCGTCAAAACCACCATTTTGACCTGTATGTACATCATATGTGTTTTGTTTTATTACACCTGAAGGGTAATGACGATTAGTTATAACACCATTTACATATATATCTATAACATTATTCTTAACTCTTAAAACTAAACAAATCCATTTATCTAAAGGGACGTTTGATATATCTATTTCTTCTTTAATTATTACTTCGTTTTCATCGGTACTCTCGCCAACCATATTGATTTCTTTTGAGTCATGTGATGTTACCATACTATTGGTGTTATTTATCATTGGATATGTACTTAAAACAAATCTTAAAGTGTTATTAGTTGTATCTAAATATAAACCAGGTGAATTGTTTGGCCATGCCATTCCTTGTTCGTAGTTATAATCATAATTTATCAGATAATTATTACCAAAATTCTTAGATTCATAATAATACAAACTTTCACCACGATCATAAAGATGAGTAGGGCGTGCATCCGATATGTCGGTAATTATACTATCATTTCCTTTGTGGAAGATATGTTTCCATGATGGGGAATCGCTATTAATATTATTAAAATTAGTTTCTCCACTTCTAACCCATAACCATATGCTCCATGTGAATTCCATACCACTCATTTCATTTTTAGATTTATAAATCGTTACAGAATTATTTAATGCAGGATTTTGCTGTATTGTTCTAGCTTCGTTTCCTGGAATCATACCATCTATTAAATATGGTGATTTGTTGGGGGTATTAAAGTAAAAAATTGTAGCAATTCCTACTCTAACAAAAAAAACAACTACTATAATCATAATCAATATTAAAACCATTTTCATAACAAACCCTGGTGCATTATTTTTACTCATATCTATTTCAATATCAGGTACTTTTGGCATATTTTCCATTATAATATATTAAAATAAAATAATAGTAATGTATTATAAACTAATAGTGTTTGTAACTTTTTCACCATCCATAAAGTTTATGTTGACCCCTCTGTCACCAAGTATATCCCCTAAATACGAGGTTCCTGGTCCATTTTTATATATATTATATGCATCTTTTGGACTTAAAGATTTGTTATAATAAGATAATCTAGATGTGTATCCTTTAAATCCAGTTGTTACATTGGATATAGTAACTTCACCGTCTGTTAATGTATCAACATAAAATGGGTTTCCTAGAGAAACTAAAACATCCTCTGACATATCGATATCTACATTGTCATCTATAACACTCTTTATTAATTTACCATTTAAATATAAATCAATTACATTTTGATATACTGAAAATGTTATGCAAACCCATTTTTGTAAAGGAAAGTTTCTTACACTTATAAAATTATCTGTCGATGGGTCTTTGAATAAAGGATCTTTATTTTTTGATATACCTAAATTCATTATTGGATTATTCGAATCCATCCAAAGAACTATTGTAGATTGTGTTTCCGAACTTGCCATATCCAATATATTTGATGCTAGTAGCAGTTCTCCGTTTGTATAATTACCGCTGTCGGCCGCACTCAGTTTGTTATTAGAATCATAAGCATTATACACATCGCTGCCATTGCTCGCACTCTTCGGTCCCATATATAATATTATTCTATCACTACCGTCAACATATTTCCAGTCCGACACATAAACCCAAACTGATACTGCCATTTCGGAAACACTACTGCTGTTGTTTAAATCCATACTTGAAGTATCTACCACGTAATATTTTTGTGCATCTCTAATTCCTGTAGTTAATGCTTTCTGTTTATTAAATAAATAATAAACAAACATTAATATTAATATTACCACAACTAAAATAGCAATCATTTGAAGAGTATCCATATAATATATAAAAACAAATTATATTATTGGAGGATTTTTATTTATCAAATTCTTGTAATTTTCCTTAATCTTATTTATATCAATATTTCCATAGTAATAGAAGAAATTACATAAACTTCCTCTTATACCATTATTTTCACCAATTATTATTTTGCTATTTTCCCTACTAATTTTAATATTATCATTTGAACTTACTAGCTTAGCGTTTAAAAATATATCCATAATTAAATCATTATAAATTAATACAAAATTATTCCATGATTGAGACTTTATATTTGCATGTACATAAATTACTTCATATTCATTGTCATCATTCAAAATTTTAAATTCCAACATATTTTGATTTGTTCCTATCATGTTATAACTTACCTTAATCTTATCGCCAAAATTTATAATGTTTGTCCAGTAATTATTTATATTCTCTTGTGTTGGTTCTATGTACAACCAAAATGAAATACTATAATTGTTAATTATTTTATTAATTACTTTTTTATTATTACCTTTATCCTCATCTTTATCAGATTCCTTATCTTCCAAATCTTTTTTCAAAGATTCTTCATAATTAGCAGTTAATTCATCTTTTTTCGAATGAAGATCATACATTTTACATTTCATTTCTTTATACTGTATATCGCTTTCGTTATAATAATTAACATTCATTATAGAATATGATGGATCTGTTAAATTCAATAGCTTGTTGCATGTAGTATCAACCTGTTTAGATTTCAATGTTGCTTCTTTCCAGTCATTTATTCCACATGCAACCGGTTGAAGGCCACTGTTAAGTTTAAAAGTATATGGTATATTATTTGCTGATAAATCCCAACATAATTCAGTTATTTCTTCATCAATATTATCTAATTCATTTTTTGTTTCAAGCGTTTTTTTACTATATATTTTTTTTTTCTTATATGTCTTTTTAAATGGATTTTTGGACTCTTTATGTACTTTTAAATCTTTAGTATGTCCTAATTCAGTAATATAATTTAAATCCTTAGGTTTGTTTAATAAAAGTGTACTATTCCTATAAGCAAAATTTTTATAAATAATTGGATATATAAAATATAAACCACATAATAATAGTAGTATAATTAATAACAAAATAGTTTCATTTTTTGCAAGTTTAAATTCTTTATTCAAAAATCTAAATCCATCTAAAAATAAACAAGGTACATAAATAACAAACAAGTAAATAATATTTAAATATGAAAATTTGTCTGCTTTTATTTTATTGAAAATATTCTCAAACTTTGATGCAATTAATGCTAAAAAAATTATAAAAATAAGTAAAACTATCATAAATTTAACATTACTTGTTTCATCTTCTTTATCATCACCAAATATGTTCCTAAGAAAACTTTTTTTACTTCTATCAATTCTTTCGAAATCTTCCCCTAAAATTTTTTTTAAACCATAGCAATATATTTCATCTATACTACTATCATAGTTAGACTTATCTAAACAAAATATTTTTGTTTTTGAATATCTGTTACCTATATATTCAATAATACCATAAAGTGCATACATTGAAAAAATAAATAAATTTAAAAATACTAAACTTCTAATATAAAAATTATTTTTAGCTTCCTTATAATTTTTTGGATATAAACAAGCTATTATAATAGTGACAAATCCCAAACTCCATAAATAATATGAAAATATTGAATTGTTTACTCCTGTTAAATATTTATTATCTTCAACATTACTAAAAAGAACTGCAGATATAGCATAAAAAGTAAATATCAAAAATTTCAATATTCTATTTTGATAACCTTTAATAAATGTGAATATATACAAGAAACATAACGATAATAGTAGAGAAAGAAAAAAACCAAATAAAATAAGTGATTTAGATTTTACTAAAACATAAAGTATACTTAAAAATACTATAAATAAAAATATCAATAGTTTAGTGTTCATTATATTAATATAATATTTATTATTACAAAGTTTCTAGTGTTGTTTTTTTACCATGACAATTTCTACATAAAGCCACCAAATTTGTTACGTGATTAGAACCACCATGTTCTAATCTGATAATATGATCTACCTCATACCATGCATCCAGTTGACTATTACAATGTTTACATTTCCAATCTTGTTGTGCTGCTATGTATTTCTTTTTTGTACCACTTACACTTCTGCTATTAGAATTTCCTGATTTTTGCATTCGTTTAACTTGTGGTGGAGTAGTCATATTAAACATAGTCTTATCTCTATCCGCCATCGATAATATAGGGCTAATTAAATCTACAGAATCCTTATTAATAGGTAAATACTTAATCATTCCATTCATATGAGATACAGTACTATATGTATGTTCTGGATGTTTTTTTGTAAATAAATGCATTGATAATCCAAAAAAAAGGACAACAATTATTTTCATATGTTTATTATATTTTTTTAATTTTTTAGAATATTTACCATCATTATAAATATCTAAAACCAAAAATGCTATGGTACCAAAAACTACCAATTCTCTTTTCATTATATAGTATGCATATATTTAATACTTATATAACATATCGAGAATAACAGCCTTCTTACAAAATATGTACTGTTGTTTATTAGTAAATCTAAATATGAATATGAATTATTTTCATATTTATTTATTGCATCATTTATACTAAAATCTGATGATACTTTTTTAATTTCTGTTTGTATTTTTATTTTATCATCAATATTTTCTTTAATAGGTTTCCTAACATTATTTTTAGGTTTGTATTTTTTCGATTTATCTTCATAATCTATTATAACGAACTGATCCCAATCATTATCTGATTCTAAAATTCTATTATCCATTTTATTCATTTATATATCAAATACTAATTTTTAATTCAATTTAAATATAATTCAATTAATATTATTAATGAAGATTGAATATGACCTGAAATTAGATTTCAGTGATGTATTAATTAGACCCAAAAGAACTACCTTATCTTCTCGAAATGATGTTACTCTTGAAAGAGAATTTAGGTTTCCACATTCCAAACAAACATGGAAAGGTATCCCTATTATAGCTTCAAATATGGATACAGTTGGTACGGTTGAAATGTATAAGGTTCTAAATGTATATAATATGATGACTTTTTTCCATAAGTTTATTAATATTGAAGATATTCCAAATAAAAAACCTGATAATACTAATAATAATTTTTGCTTAACAATTGGTTTAAGAAATAAAGACATCATGACTACACTTAAAGAGATTAACCATAGAAATCCTAGTGCATGCAACATAATATGTATTGATGTAGCTAATGGTTATATGAATAAATTGGTTGATGCATGCATTGAATTACGTAATAATTTTCCAAATGCGATAATCATAGCTGGTAATGTAGTATCTAGAGAAATGGTAGAAGAACTAATTATTAATGGTAAGGTTGACATAGTTAAAGTTGGAATTGGTAGTGGCTCTGTTTGTACGACACGCCTCCAAACCGGAGTAGGTATGCCACAATTATCAGCTGTATTGGAATGTGCGGATGCGGCACATGGTTGTGGAGGACATATTATATCAGATGGTGGAATAACATGTCCAGGTGATGCAGCAAAGGCTTTTGGTGCTGGTGCTGATTTTGTTATGTTGGGTTCTATGCTTTCCGGACACAAAGAATGTTCAGGTGATTTGATAGAAGAAAATGGAATTAATTATAAAATGTTTTATGGTATGAGTTCCGACACTGCAATGAACAAACATTATGGTGGTGTTAGTAATTACAGGTCTTCAGAGGGCAAAACTGTTAAAGTAAAATACAAAGGACCTGTGGAAAATACGATAAAAGATTTACTTGGAGGATTACGTTCAACATGTACTTATGTTAATGCAAAAAAATTAAAAGATTTGTCTAAATGTGTATCATTTATGCGTGTTAATAATCAAGTAAATAAGATATATAATTGAAATATAAATAAATTCTTTAATTAATATAACAAATGACCGATTTTTCTAAAATACTTTGTTGTATTAATGATGGTACTTTATCTAATAGTATTGATATTCATAAGGATGATGATTATGATAAATTATGTGGAATATGTATACGTCCTTTAGAACATAAGACAACTATAACAGAATTGAAAAATAGTTGTCGGCATGAATTTTGCCAAGCATGTGTTGTAACTATGGTACAATACTGTAAAAGTAAAAATACTATATTGCGTTGTCCATTATGTAGAAATGAATAATATTTAAAATTGAATATAAATATTTTTTAATATTATTATTAACAATGTCGCATAAGCTCGTAATAGTCGAATCACCTGCTAAATGTAAAAAAATAGAAGAATATTTGGGTAGTGGATATAAATGTATTGCCAGTTATGGTCATATACAAAATCTTGCTACCGAAATAGGATTAAAATGTATTGATATAGAAAATAATTTTAAGCCTACATTCTCTGTTTTGAAAGAAAAAGAAAAACATATATCTAAAATGCGCTCTGAGATATCTAAAGCCAGTGAAGTCATTTTGGCTACAGACGATGATAGGGAGGGTGAAGGTATTGCATGGCATATTTGTCAATTATTTAATCTTCCTGTTAATACAACTAAACGGATGATATTTCATGAAATCACTAAATCTGCATTACAAAATGCTGTCGGTAATTGTGGAACACTTAATATGGATCTTGTTAATGCTCAACAAGCACGCCAAGTATTGGATTTGCTGGTAGGTTATATCATAAGTCCTATTTTATGGCAGAAAATATCGAGAAATTCTAAAACAGGACTAAGTGCAGGAAGATGTCAAAGTCCTGCTTTACGTCTTGTTTATGATAATCAAAAAGATATTGATTCTTCTCCTGGAAAAAAAGTATACAATACAACCGGATATTTTACTGATAAAAACATTTTATTTACATTAAATTTTAACCATAATGATGAATCGTCTATGGAAAACTTCTTGGAAGAATCTGTTAATCATGATCATATTATAACATGTCAAAAGCCCAAGACTGTAACCAAAAACCCACCTTCACCATTCACTACTAGCGGTTTGCAACAAAGCGCTAGTAGTAATTATAATATATCCCCTAAAGATACTATGAAAATATGTCAAAAACTCTATGAAGCAGGTTTGATTACATATATGAGAACCGATAGCAAAACATATTCCCAAGAATTTATCGAGAAGGCTAAAGAACACATTAAAAACAACTATGGAGAAGAATACATACATAAAGATGTAAATAAATTAAGCGAAAGAACCGAAAATAAACCTAAAAAAAAATCAAAGAAAAAAGAGAAAGAAAAGGACAAGGTTGAAGCACAAGAAGCTCACGAAGCCATTAGACCTACTAAAATAGATGTCATCGATGCACCTGATGCTTTTGAGCCACGTGAAAAGAAAATATACAAACTTATTTGGAAAACCACAATTGAAAGTTGTATGGAAGCCGCAAAATACAATTCTATTACCGCAAGTATAACTGCACCCGAAACCCATTCATACAGAAATACAGAAGAATTGGTAATGTTTCCTGGTTGGAAAATTGTCGGTGGGTATGATAAAGAAAATCCTATATATAATTATTTGCGTTCTATTAAAAATGACTCTATAACAGAGTATAAAAAAATTAATTCTAAGGTTAGTATGAAAGAATTAAAATCTCATTACAATGAAGCCAAACTTATCCAAATATTGGAGGAGAAAGGCATCGGTCGCCCATCCACATTTGCTTCTTTGTTGGATAAAATAATGGAACGAGGTTATGTTAAAAAAGAAGATGTTAAAGGTAAAAAAATTAATTGCATAGATTTTGAACTAACTGATGACACTATTGAAGAGAAAAAACACGAAAAAGAATTCGGTAATGAAAAAAATCGTCTTGTAATTCAACCTGTTGGGTTGTTAGTCATCGAATTCTTAATCGAAAATTTTCAACAACTATTTAACTATGATTATACAAAAAATATGGAAGATAGACTTGATTTTATTGCTAAAGGTGATATGATTTGGTATAACTTGTGTGATGAGTGCCATAATGAAATAAAATCTCTTACATCTAAAATACCCACCATCGAAAAAACTTCCATCAAAATTGATGATCAACACACATATATCATATCAAAAAATGGCCCTGTTATTAAGTGCACCAACGGAGACCAAACTACATTTAAATCAGTAAAATCTGATATTAATTTAGACGACTTAAAAAAAGGCACTATTGGATTGGCAGATGTTATTAGTGATGTTCAACACGATGATAAAGCACTTGGAGAATACCATGGAGAACGACTGATTTTAAAGAAGGGTAAGTTTGGATACTATCTCTCATGGGGTAATAATAAAAAATCAATTTCGTCAACAGATTTTGATGAAAGTAATTTTACTATTGAAGATGCTATCTCAATTATTGAAACAAAAGATTCTAATATTATTAGAAAAATAGATGATAATTCATCGGTTAGAAATGGTAAATATGGACCATATATATTTTATAAAACCAGTGTCATGAAAAAACCTAAATTTATAAAATTAAAAGCATTTAAAGAAAACTATGAAACATGTGATTTGAAAATCTTATTGGACTTTGTTGAGAATAATAAGTAAACCTATCTTCTTCGGCTGCCACCTTTTCTCTTTTTAAGTCTTTTTCTTTTAGTTCCTTTTCCTGGCGAAGGAGGATAAACATATTGTAACCACGCGTCGCGAGCTGCCTCAGGATCATTAGGTTTAGTTCTTTTTTTATTACATTCATAGCATAATCTACCCGGTTTAATTGGACATTCTTTCTTACAAGTAACACATGTCATTGTTTGAGAACGAGTGCGTGATTTACTTTTTTTAGTCATCTATATATATATATATATATATAATTTATTGTATATATATATATTAATGAAACTAAATGTAAATTTAGCACAGTTTGTGATATTATTGTCTCTATTATATATCTTTTACCGTTATAAAAATAGTGAATGGGCCAATCTTAAGTGTGTCGTAGCCGAAAAGAATGGTAAAAGATATTGTATTAGAGAACGTGAAGAAAATATGAAAGAAGCAGTTAATTTACTTGCAGATGTGGTAGAAAGAATGAAAAAATTGGTTAAACATATGGAAAAAAAATATCCTAATGATGAAAGAGTTAAACGTTTAGTTAAAAACTTTAATCCAAGAAAAATATCTGAAACACTCCCAACAAGCGAATTTACAGCATATAGTGAAAATAAGGGTGAAAAATTGGCTTTTTGTTTAAACAAACACAATGAAAATAACAGACAGTTAATTGATATTAATACACTTACTTTTGTTTCAATTCATGAATTGTCTCATGTTATGACATTAACAATCGGTCATACACCAGAGTTTTGGGACAATATGAAATTTCTATTAGAAGATGCGGTTGAAATTGATTTATATAAACCCATAGACTATAGCAAACAACAAGGTTATTATTGTGGTGATGATATTACCAATAATCCACTTTATGATGAATAAATTTCTAATTCAATGTTATTGTTTATGCTTTTTTTTTCAATTAATCGAAAATTATCGGGAATATTAGGAAAAAATATGTTACATTCATACTCTTTACTCACTCTGCTTAAATATATATTGTCAATCAAAATATTATCTAAAAATAATTTGTATATTTCAGCACCACCTACTACCCAAACCACATCATATTCTTTGTTTTTACAATGTTTTACAACATCATCTATATTTTTAAAATAAGAAAATCCTTCACCATTTTCATTATCTTTTCTACTCAATATTAAATTATCTCTATTTTTAAGAGGTTGAACAGGTAAGCTCTCCCATGTCTTACTTCCCATAATTATTGCATTGTTTAAATTTCCTTTTGTTGTTTTAGAGAAGTGTTTTAAATCATCAGGTTCATACCATGGTATGGTGTTATTATAACCTATTCCATTTTTGTTATCCACAGCAACAATAATATTAAAGTTCATATTAATTATTAAATAATATGAACTTTTTATATACATGTCACAAATATTTAAGGTATATAATTGTAATATAAAAGGAAATAAAATATCTAGTATATCAGTTTTTGTTGGTTATGATTATGAAGAATATCAAAAAAAAATAGATGATGATGAAATTTTAAAAAAAATCTTTACTGAACAACAAATAATCTATATAAATAAAAATAAAATACCTATCAAGTTTATTAATCACTATTTGAATATTGATGATAGTATTAAAGTTATTAAATATAAGATAGTATCAGCATTAGAAGCTAATTTGTCTGTAGAAGAATTATATTTATTTTATGAAACTACTATTAATATTACTGGTGTAGATGTTTACAATAAATTGATGAAAAATAAAGACACAGGTTATAACAGTATTTTTACATACTTAAGCAATATTTCTGATATTGAGCCTACTTTAATTGAAAAAAAAGACACATATAATTATGATGATATAATTAAGTTAAGTATTGATAAAAAAGATTATACCATGGATTATCCTATAGGTATAAATAACACCAATTATTCAATATATAATCCTTTTAATTTGATTAAATATTATTCTACATTCTCTACATTAGACTTTAAAGAAGATGACTTTGATGATATTATATCACAAAATGACAATATACTATTAGATTATAACAATATATATTCAAATACTTTATACTTATTTACCGCAAATAATATTCTAACCAATTTAGATGATACATTTGACAAATCTTTATTAATAAAATTATATTTTCCACAATTGTTAGAAAAAAACATTGATAGTTTAGATACATACAATAACAACATCACTAATTTAGTTACAAAAACTAAAGAAATAATTTCTTCTGAATCTTTTATTAAAAGTAATGATAATATTACTATGTTGTATGAAATATTCAACAAAAAGCAAAGAGATTTACCATATATAATAAATGGAATAAGTAAAATCCAATTAACATTATATCCTAGAGTATCTTTTAAATTTCCATTAGACATTGTTTTTAAATTGCTACAAACAAACGAAAATATGCCTTTAATTAAATACAATCCTGGAAATAGAAAAGAAAAATTATATAGATTATATTCTGATAAAATTGCTACAAATGGTAACAAAATACCATATCTTAATAAAGCTAAACTATTTAAAATGCAGAAAAATATAGCTAGAACAAAAAGTGTATCTTGTTTAATATTAGCGGACGGTAGTACTGAAATAATATGTAATTTTAAAGACAATGGTTCTATTAATATAGAATTTTCTTATTTTAAATTACCTGTTGGTTTGACTGAGGTAGATATATATATTAAAACATATGTTAACCCTATTATTCAAGTAATTAAAAATTTCTTGGAGCAAAGCGGATATACATTCATATTATATAATAACATAAATGAACCTAATATTGAAATAAACGACTTATCATACTTTACTAATATTCCTATTAAAAAAAATATTAAAATATCTGAATATATAGGGTGTTTAAATGATGTTTTTAATGTTTATAAAGATGATTTATCAAAAGAAATAATACTAAGATATAAAAAAGTTTCTAATTTCAACGAAATGGATAGTTTAGAAGCATTTATAGTTACACAATATACACTTAAAAAATCTACTAGTGATATTGTTTCGTCTATTCAACAAAATTTCGCTATGTCAAAAGAAAATGCTGAAACCAAAATAAAGGCATTTTTAAATGATGTTCAAGTTGAAATGGATGTTAATGATTCTAAAAAATTAAAAATAAGATCTAATCCAGGTTTTGAAGTAATAATTAATAAAGAACAATTTACAAATAATATAAATATTGTTGTCAACAATATAAATAATATTGGCTATCTTAAAACAATACCTATTTACATAGACACATTATTAAGAATTTCACAAAAAGAACCTATAGGTATAGATCCGGAATACCTTAAAAATATGTGTAGTATAAAAGTTAAAAGTTTTGATGAAGAAAAAGAAAAAGAAAAACCTTCTAAGGCTGTCGCATCAATTAAACCAGTTGGATTAGAAAAACAAAGTGATTTATTAGATTTGTTTTTTGATGATGATGATGATGATGATGATGATGATGATGATGATGATGAGGGTAATGATGCTGATGATGATGACGATGATGACGATGATGATGCTGATGATAAGAAAAAAGTAAAAAAAAGAAAGAAACCTAAAAAATTAATAATTAAACCACCTTCACCTGAGTCTAAACTACCTTCACCCGAGTCTAA
>MDSY01156463.1_pt1 | contig 13056 bp, 8 predicted proteins | sample 811131 | NCBI WGS metagenome assembly MDSY01 (sample SAMN05326643, study PRJNA326480) | marine metagenome | isolation source: seawater | place: Atlantic Ocean: South West | collected 2010
AAAAGTAATATCAAAGAAGTAGCAACAACTATCTCTAAAATAAATTTTAATATAGGAGAAGTTATATTAGTAAATAGGTCCTCTCCTATTCTAGTAAATAAAATTACTATACCTATATTAATTAAATTATTTACAATTAATATTGTTGCTAAAAGCTTGTTCGGCTCCTCTAATAAATTACTTATAATATTAAAAGATTTTAAATCTAATTTTGATTTAATATCACTTTTTGATAATGAAAATAACGCAACTTCAGATCCTGAGATTAATGCGGAACCAATTAATAGAATAACCAATAAAAAAATATCAAAGTTAAATTGGTAATCTATAAAAATAAGATAGATAATTTCTGTAATAAATATATTCAACTAATTAGGAATTATGTATATTCTAAAAAGGCAAATCATCGCTTGAATTAGAATCCTCAGAACTTGTGTTATCTTGCTGTTTAGCAGGAGTTGAAGAACTTGAATTCATATCTGCTTGAGAATCTTGTTTGTTTGATAAAAATGTAAATTCTGTACAATTAATTTCAGTTGAATACCTGTCCAGTCCTTTATCATCCTGCCATTTTCTTGTTTTTATTCTTCCCTCAATATATACCTTATCTCCCTTAGACAAATATTTCTCACATATTTCAGCAGCCTTATTTCTTAAAATGATGTTATGCCATTCAGTATTTGATACTCTTTCATTTGTTTGTTTATTTAAATAGGTCTCATTTGTAGCTAATGGGAATCTGCCCACACAACCTCCATCCTCGAATCTATGGATTTTTACATCATCTCCAAGATGACCAATAAGCATAACTTTATTTAATGTTCCTGACATATTTTTTTTTATCTAATTTAAATAAATATATCATTTATAACTAAATGTTTTTAAAAATGTTTTATAATTAAATTTTTCTAAGAAATTTTGTATAAGTTTTGGAACTGGATATTTCTTAATATCTATAAATTCAATTGAATTTTCATCAGAATTTTCAATAGATAAAATCCAAAATTTTGCATAAATCATCCTATGTGATAATTTATGAACTATTGGTTTATTATTAAATGATTTAATCTCACAATTTTCTAAATTAATCAATTTGTTTAGACCTTTATTAGCCATTATTTTATCCTTATCTAGTTCTTTATTAGACTCAATTAATGGAAATTGAAATAAATTTTTCCATATACCATTTTCTATTTGATTTATATAAGTTTTGTAATTAGAATCTAAAAATACTATGTAGTTAAAATGGACAACTTTAGGAGCTTTTCTTTTTATTTTAACAGGAAAATAATCTATTCTATTTGATTTTTTTGCAATACAATTACTAGCCAGCATGCATTCCATACATAAAGGAATCTTAGGTTTACAAATTAAAGCACCAAAATCCATTATACCTTGATTATAGTCTCCACATGATTTATTAGGAGCCAAATCTTGTGCAATCTCTAAAAAATACTTTTGACCATCATAACTGTTAATTGATTTATCTATACCATAAAATCTAGAAATTACTCTGTATACGTTTCCATCTACAACGGCTCTTCTTTCATTAAAGCATATTGAGGAAATAGCACTAGCAGTATATTCTCCTATACCATCAAGTTTTTTTAGTTCCACTTGACTATCTGGGAACTTTCCGTGAAGGGTTTTGACAATGGTCTTAGCAGTTTTTAATAAGTTTCTGGCTCTAGAATAATATCCTAGCCCCTGCCATAATATTAATATATCTCGCTCATTAGCTTTCGCTAAAGAATTAATATTAGGATATGTTTTTATAAATTTTAAGTAATATGGCAGTCCCTGATCAATTCTAGTTTGCTGCAGAATAATTTCTGAAATCCATACCTTATAGGGGTCAGAGCTGCTTCTCCATGGTAGATCTCTCTTATTTTTTTTATACCAATTTAATATAGAAGATGTAAAATCCATTTATAAAATATTAGATCTAAATTAAATATTTAATCAAAAAATTAAACTAATCAGGGTTTAAATATTGAAATTAAAATACATATATTTGCGCCATTGTTGAAATATATTAGTAATAAATAAAAATTAATCTATGACTAAAGCTGATATTGTATCGAACATTTCCAAAAATTTGGGAATTGAAAAAGTGGATGTTCAACTTACAGTTGAATCGTTAATGAAAGAAATAATCAATTCTCTTGAAAATGGCGAGAATGTGTATCTAAGGGGTTTTGGAAGCTTTATTGTAAAAAAAAGAGCTGAAAAAACAGGTAGAAATATTAAAAATAATACTACAATAAAAATCCCTGCTCACAATATTCCAGCATTTAAACCTTCCAAATTTTTTGTTAAGGGAGTAAAGAGTAAAGTTAAGATTGATTAAAAAATATTGACATATGCCTAGTGGTAAAAAACGTAAAAGACATAAAGTAGCTACTCATAAAAGAAAGAAAAGACGTAGAGCTAACCGTCATAAGAAAAAAGATTAAGATTAACATTATAATGTTAATTGAACTAATTAAATCAACCAAGTTCTTTGAAATTAAATTCATTTAATAGTTGCAATAATAGCGTTTGCAATTAATGAATTGCTGAATTGAATAATTATTAATAATCAGTTAATTATAACTGTATAATATTGAAAAAATGAATAAAGAATTAATAATTCGTTCTAGTTCAAATAATATTGATTTTGCCTTATTAAAAGACAGTAAAATTATTGAATTTCAAAAAGATGATGAAAATGCTAATTTTTCTGTTGGAGATATATTCTTAGCTAAAGTTAGAAAGACAATGCCTGCATTAAATGCAGCTTTTGTTAATGTTGGATATAAAAAAGATGGATTTCTACATTATCATGATTTAGGTCCAAAACTTCCTACATTATTGAATTTTATTAAGAGTGTAAGCTCTGGAAAACTAAAGAATTACTCTTTAAAAAATTTCCCTGTTGAGCAAGATATAGAAAAAAATGGTCTAATGTCAGATGTACTTAAACCAAATCAAAGTATTCTTGTTCAAATAGTTAAAGAACCTATTTCGACAAAAGGGCCAAGGATAACTTCCGAATTATCATTAGCAGGAAGATATTTAGTGTTGGTTCCTTTTTCTAATCGAATATCAATTTCACAAAAAATTGCAGACGATGAAGAAAAGGATCGATTAAAGAGACTTGTAAAAAGTATTGCTCCAAAAGGGTTTGGTGTAATAATTCGAACAGTTGCTAAAGGTAAAAAAGTAGCAGAACTAGATAGAGATTTACAAAATTTAAAAAATAGATGGATAGCAATGTGTAGAAAACTGCACAAAGCAAATCAACCAAGTAAAGTTTTAACAGAGATGAATAAATCATCTAAGATCCTAAGAGATGTATTTGATGAAACTTTTACTTCAATTATTGTTGATGATGAAGCTCTTTACATACAAATAAAAGATTATGTAAATAAAATAGCTCCAAAAAGAGAATCAATTATTAAATTTTATAAATCTGATATTCCAATATTTGAAAAATATGGAATCGAAAGACAAATAAAAACTTCATTTGGTAAAACTGTATCAATGACTAAAGGATCGTATCTAGTTATTGAACATACTGAGGCTCTTCATGTAATTGATGTAAATAGTGGCAATAGAAAGTCATCATCAAAAAATCAAGAAGAATCAGCTCTAGAAGTAAATTTAATAGCAGCTACAGAGATAGCGAGACAGCTTAGGTTAAGAGATATGGGTGGCATTATCGTTGTTGATTTTATAGATCAAGGTAAAGCCGAGAATAGAAAAAAACTGTTTAATCATTTAAAAACAGAAATGAGTGAAGATCGAGCAAAACATAAAATACTTCCACCAAGTAAATTTGGATTAATTCAAATTACTAGGCAAAGAGTTAGGCCAGAAATGAAAATTAAAACTAGAGAAGAAAACCCTAGTAATAATAAAAATGAAGTAGAAGCACCAATAATTTTAATTGAAAAAATATCTGAAGAATTAGAGCAAGTATATAATAATGGATATAAAAAATTTACACTGAATACACATCCATTTATTGCCGCCTATTTAGAAAAAGGATATCCATCAATTAGATTAAAATGGTATTTTAAATATCAGAAATGGGTAAAAATTATTCCAAGAGATGCATATAAATATCTTGAATATCACTTTACTCAAGAAGATGGAAAAACAATTAAATTATAATAAAAAAAATCCTGTTAATATAGCAGGATTTTTTTTTGACATATCTCGATACTTAATTAATATTTATTATATATAGTATAGAGTTAAATATCAAGTTCAACAGATATTGGACAATGATCACTATGGAATACATTATTTAATATATTAGAATTTATAAGATGATTATTTAAACCATTAGCAACCATTATATAGTCTATTCTCCAGCCCTTATTATTTGCTCTTGAATTTGCCCTATAACTCCACCAACTATATCTATGAGGTGCATCAGAAAAATATCTAAAGGAGTCTATAAATCCTGAATCAATAAAATTCTGAAGCCACTCTCTTTCAACTGGTAAAAATCCAGACACATTTTTATTTCTTATTGGATCATGAATGTCTATTGCTCTATGACATATATTATAGTCTCCTGCAATAATTAAATTACCAAATGATGATCTTAATGAATTGATATAGTCCTGAAACATATCCATGTACTCTAATTTATGCTGAAGTCTATTCAAATTAGTTCCAGAGGGCAGATATAAACTCATTACTGAAAATTCCTTAAAATCTAGCCTAATGTTTCTGCCCTCATAATCCATTGACTCAATTCCCGTACCATACTCCACATGGATAGGTTTTATCTTAGATAAAATAGCTACACCACTATAGCCTTTCTTTTGAGCACTAAACCAATAGTGATAAGGATAACCAGCCTGTTCAAATAAACTTAAATCTAGCTGCTCTTTAAGTGCCTTAATTTCTTGTAAGCAAATTATATCAGGATCTTCGGAAGCAAGCCAATTAAGAAACCCTTTTTTAATTGCAGCTCTTATTCCATTTACATTATATGAAATGATTTTCATAACACTAAAATATGTAATGAACTAATAAGTTTCTATTATGAATGAAATTATTTTAATAAAATATTTTAGATTATTTTTAGTTTAATGTAATATATGAAGTATTTAAACTGGCTAATTCTATTATCTATAACCATTAATAGCTATTCAAATGAATTGTTTTTAAAGGACTCAATTTATAATAATATTGAAGTTGATTCTATAGAAAAACAAAATAAATATCCTGATTTTTTAACTAGGGAATATTATAATTTAGATAAGAGAAATATTGTTTCAAATAACGAAAATCTTAATAAATTATATAAGATTTCCAGCACTAATATTAACCAGCAGCAGCTATTATTTGATGGACTAGAAAGTTCTGGAAGCATTTCTAGGGGATTTACTATAGGAAATAATCAAAATTCCGTTTTAAATAGTGAACTAGATCTCCAAATATCAGGCAAATTAAGCGAAAAAGTATTTCTAAAAGCTTCTATTCAAGATGCGGGAATTCCTTTACAAGACAATGGTTATTCTCAAAGATTAGATGAATTTGATCAAATATTTATTGAATTAACCAGTGATGACTGGAAAATACGTGCAGGAGATATTGACCTAAAAAATAGTAAATCATATTTTGGGAAATTTGAAAAAAGAATTCAAGGATTATACTTTAATTCAAATATAACTGATGATCTCAAAATATTTGGATCTGGGGCAATAGTAAAAGGACAGTTTAAAACTAGCAATTTTCAAGGGCAAGATGGTAATCAAGGACCATATAAATTAATTGGATCAAGAGGAGAGCTTTATGTGCTAGTAGTTTCAGGAAGTGAGAGTGTTTTTATAAATGGTTCAAAACTAGAGAGAGGAATTGATAAAGATTACACTATTAATTATAATGCAGGAGAAATAATTTTCAACACAACACTTCCAATAACCGACGACATGAGAATTAACATAAACTACCAGGTTAGTGAAAGAAATTATTCGAGATTTATAGGTTTTGCAGGAGCTGAATTAAATAGAGAAAAAATTAAATTAAATATCTCATTCTACAATGAGAATGATATTAAAAATCAAGCACTTCAGCAAAGCTTATCTAACGAGCAAATCTCTATTTTAAGTGAAGCTGGAGATGACAACACACTAATGAATGCTCCATCGGCATACCAAGAGTCTTATAGCGAAAATAGAATTCTATATAAAAAAGAAATTGTTAATGGTATGGAAGTATATACATACTCAAATAATCCAAATGATGAATTGTTTTCAGTTAAATTTACAAATACTGGAATTAATCAAGGGGACTATATTCTTCTGACCAATAACGCAATTGATAACATTTATGAATATGTAACTCCTATTAACGGTGTTAAACAAGGAGAATATAATCCAATTATTAAACTTATTGCTCCAGAAAAATTGCAAATGGCTGTTATAAATGGTCATTATAAACCAAATGAAAAGAATAGCATAAAATTTGAAATAGCGTCAAGCAAAAATGACAAAAATCTTTTTTCAAATATAGATGACAATAATAACAATGGAATTGCAGCAAAAGTATCATCATCTAATCAACTAATAAAAAAAACAATTTGGGAGATTCATGCAAATGCTGATTTAGAATATATAAATAAAGATTTTCAATCAATTGAAATAATATACAATCCAGAATTTAATAGAGATTGGAATCTAGATTCAATAACAAACTATTCATTTATTGATCGAGCAAAAAATCAACTCTTATTTAAAACAGGAATAAATATAATTAATCAAAATATTGGTGAAATAAAGTATAACTATGAGAATTTAAAATTTGAAGAAGATTACGATGGAATTAGACAGCTATTAGATATTAATTTAAAAAATAAAACTATTGATTTTAATTCTAATTCTAGTATTTTAAATTCTGAATCCTCAATATATGAATCTGAATTTGTAAGGACATACAATAAACTAAAAATAAGCTATAATAAAGGATGGTCTAAAATTAATTTTGAAGGGGAGAAGAATTTAAAAACAAATTTATTGAACAACGTGCTCTCAAACTCAAATCACGGATATAAATTATATGAAATAGCTACAGGAATTGGTGATCTTTCAGAAAAATATATTGAGATTGGATATAAGAAAAGAATTAATGATAGCCTAATAGGAGATAGACTAGACAAAGTTAATTCATCAAATATTTTATACTTAGAATCACAATTATTAAAGAATTCTAAAAGTAATTTAAATATGTTCATTAACTATAGGGAGATGACTAGAACGAGTAGTGAAAAAATTGAAAAATTTCTTAATTCAAGATTAATATATAATCAAAAATTATTTGATCAAATAATACAATCTAATTTGCTATATGAAACAAATTCTGGGAATCTTCCTCAGCAAGAGTTTACATATATCCAAGTAGAACCAGGATTAGGACATTATAAATGGATAGACATTAATGATAATGGGATACAAGAGCTTGAAGAATTTGAACTAGCTCAATTTCAAGATGAGGGGCTTTACATTAGAGTGTTTCTTCCAAACCAAATTTATTTAAAGACATATCAAAATAGATTTAGTCAATCTCTAGCAATCAATTTTCATAAATGGAAAAATTCTCAAAAAAAGTTTAAAAAATTTCTTTCACATTTTTCTAATCAATCTCAATACATGATAGATAAAAAAACAAATCAAGATATTGAGGATTTTAATTTTAATCCATTTTACTTACCAACTGATGGATTACTTGGATTAATTTCAAACTTTAAAAATAGCCTAAATTACAATAGGGGTAAACAAGATTTTTCGACAACCTATAGTTATTCATTGAACAAATCAAAAAATACACTTTCATTTGGCTATATAGAGAATAATTTGGAATCTAATCAACTAAACTTTATCCATAAGCTAAATACTAATTGGCTATTAGAAATCAATTCAACTCTTGAAAATAAAGAAAGTATTAGTGAGAACTTTGATAGTAAAAATTATAATCTAGATCAATTTAAAATAAGCCCTAAAATGACTTATCTATTTAATGAATCAAACAGATTAAATTTTTATTATCAATATTCTACAAATGAAAATACTACAGGAAATCTTGAATCACTTAAACAACAAAAAATCGGTATTTCATGTTCTATTTCAAATGCAGAAAAAATAAATTTCAGCTCTGAATTTAATTATTTTAGCAATTCATTTGAAGGTAATCCTAATAGTATTATTGGATATATAGTAATGGAAGGCCTACAAGTAGGATCTAATTATACATGGTCTCTTACTGCACAAAAAAAATTAACCAAATTCTTAGATTTAAACCTTTCCTATTTTGGACGTAAAAGCGAGAATAGTAATTCCATACATAATGGCACTATTCAACTTCGAGCTATATTCTAAAAAAATATCCGCCTACTATTAAGTAGACGGATATCTAATATTAAAATTAAATTATAATTTATTCAACAATAATCTTCTGAACTTTACCAAAAGAACTATTTCCTACTTTTACTAAATATACTCCTTTAGCTACATAAGACATGTCTAAATCATAATTAAATGTTCCTGTATTTTCAAATCTATGGAAAACCATTCTTTGGCCAAGAACGTTATAAACAGTCAATTCAATTTTTCCAACATATGGTGAATTTAAGTTAACATCAAACTGATTGTTCCCTAAACTAACAACAGAAAATTCTGAATTTTGATTAATATCATCTATTCCAAGTGAGGTTACAATATTAACTGTATAATCCTCAGTCTCTCCATAAGTTGTTTCCTCACATGCATCATCAGGGACTGGGCCATTCCAGTTTGTTTTAGCTCTCATAATATGCTGTCCTAATGTCGCATCTTCTGGAATTACTACAGCCGTATTGCCTGAATATGTTCCTGCAGCTCCACCCAGACCTAATACATAATCATCAACTACTATTTCTTCAGGTGACTCAAATATAAAATTATCATTATAATCAATCCATACTCTAAAATGTTGATTCCCATATCCTGTAGCAAGAGTTAGTACATTTGTTGAACCCTGTTCTAAATCAGTAGAAAGATCTGTAAAATCATTATATCCAGTACCTCCTGGTTGGGTTGCGTTCTGGATATCTCCAAGCTCAAAGAAATGAATTCCATCTCCATAAGACATATCTCCTTCAGGAGTACAATTAACATTACTTACAGTAACACTAGTTGAATCATTAGAATTATCATAATCAGAGGCTAATGAAGTATATGCCGTAATACTATAAGAGCCAAATGCAGAAAGATCTGCAAGATAAACAAAAGTATACTCAATAGTAGAATTTCCTTCTAATGGTCCCGCAACAGTTTCAGTAAATATATTTCCATCTAAGTCAATACTAACATCAAAATCTGTTTGAGTAGCGCCACCATAATTTGTTATAATCACTGTTATTTGTTCAGTAGCAGATAAGTTAGTTCCTGAAGAAGGAGAGGTAATAGCAGAAACTCCTATATCATTTGCATTTAAATGAGTTACATCTGTAGTATATGAGTCGTTTGTAGCATCCTCATCTCCAGACATTGCTGTACTTGCTGTAATAGCATATGTGCTTCCTACTGTAGACATATCTGTGGTGGCAGAAAAAGTAAACTGATCTGTTAATGCAGAACCAATAGTTCCAGTATAAGTTTCTGTTATAGTAGTGCCTCCATCAACCTGATAGGTAACATCAAAATTTGAAGCATCATTTTCTCCATAATTAAAAATAGTTACTGTAACATCTTCATTAGCAGTTAATGTGCCAGAGACAGGAGAGTCAATATTTACAACACCCACATCATTAGCAAAATTAGCTGCAATTTGGAAGACTCCAACAACATTTGCTCTTGATCCTTCTATTAATTCATTATTAAACCAAAATGCCTTATCATTTGAAGGGTCGACGGCAACTTTTGAATAATCTCCAAATCTAGTGCCAGATATATTACCTGTCCCAGCTTGAATTAATTCTTCCGCTATGCTCATAGTTCCTAAAGCATCTGAAACATATCTACCAGTATAGTATGTGCTTACAAACTGATCATTATCTCCTCCCATACCACTATATCCCATACCAATATTTCCTTGAAGGTCCATTGCCATACTTGCATTCCATGCATGCTTTCCATCAGGAGCTGCATAGGTTCCTTCTTGATGTAATGACCATTCCTGACCATCTCCATCTTGACGTAATTCAAACCAACGTACACCCGCTAAATTAGTAGCATCACCACTAATATTAACTACAAAATTCAAAATAGCAGAGTTATGTGAAGAGAATTTTCTAAACTGTGCCTGATTCATTATTGTAGATTGTAATGCATCTATTGCTCCTCCTCCTGGTTGTTGTAAATTATCCCAGGATCCTCCATCAAATATAGATATAAAAGGTGTTGTTGATATTTCTTGAGGAGATGAAGAAATAGTTGAATTACCAGTATTATCCCAATCAACATCTGCTGTCCATATCTTTAGATGATCAGCAGAAACTCCTGCCCATTGATCGTCAGCCATAAATACTATTGGAGCTGATCCTGCAGCAGGCAAATTATCGTCAGTAACATTAAAAGCTTGAGGGCTTCTAAAACCAGTACCAGGCAAGCCAGGTAAAGAAAAAGCTACAAATTGCGCCGTTTGATCTCCAGCAATCATTGCATCTCTCTCTAAGGCATGAAGTGCAGGAGGATTATCTGTTACATAATAGGCATCACTCCAAATAGAAAGTTTTTGATAGTCACTTCCAGTACCCCAATTGTATACATACCATCCATCATTAATTGGATCAGGACCTTGAGATACAGCAACAGTCCAACCGTTACCTAAAATTGACATAACAAATCTATCTGCTGCAGCATCATAAGAAACTGTTAGATCACAACAAAAACTACCAATTCCAAAAACATTCGCTGGTGATAATTGTGCTGTCAATGCTTCTCCTTCTTTATCAAATACCCTGAACCCAGTATTAAAAACAGCTACATAATGATTAGGTCCAACAGCTCCTGCAGGGTCTGTTGGTGAAGAGCTTGAAAAGGCTGAAGTAAATACAATACTAGGCGTTTTAGCCTGAATTTTTTGGTATAATTCTCCTTGATTCTCTGCTAACAGATCCTCTCCCGAAGAACCCTTTCCTGCAACAATATCATAAGGAGTTGCTTTTCCATCTTGCATTTCTTTTTCAACATCTACATAAGGGATTAATTCATTCCATTTAGATGCTAATGAAGGAACTTCATACATTTCTTGAGATGTTCCTGTTTCTATAGGTCCTATTCTATCTGGGGTTTGGCCAAAAATGAATGTAGATAATAGAAAGGTTAATACTAATGTTATTGCGGATAGTTTATTCATGGTTTTATATTTTTTGAATTTAGATTTTTAAAATTCTTTATTTAATCTTAAAAAGTGGCGTAATTTATGGTTTTTGTTTCAGAATATAAAATTCTTTTGCTAAGAATTAAACTTCTAACCAGTTTTTTAAATTAACCTCTTTTGTTATTTCATCCGATATACTAGCAATAGCAATTCTTTTTTGCTCCATAGTATCTCGATTTCTTATTGTTACTGAATTATCATCCAGTGTTTGATGATCTATAGTGATGCATAAAGGAGTTCCGATAGCATCCTGTCTTCTATATCTTCTGCCAACTGCATCTTTCTCATCATAAATAATATTAAATTCTGCTTTTAGCTTATTATAAATATCCTTAGCAATTTCTGATAATCCGTCTTTTTTTACTAATGGCAGTATAGCTGCTTTATAAGGAGATAGAACTGATGGAATTTTTAATACTATTCTAGAAGAATTATTTTCTAGTGGCTCTTCAACAAGTGAATTTGATAAAACTGCTAAAAACATCCTATCAAGTCCAATAGATGTTTCTACAACATAAGGCACATAACTTTCATTAAGTTCAGTGTCAAAATATTGAAGTTTTTTACCCGAATGCTTTTCATGTTGAGACAAATCATAATCTGTTCTGGAATGAATGCCTTCAAGTTCTTTAAAACCAAAAGGAAAATTAAACTCTATATCAGAAGCAGCGTCAGCATAATGAGCTAATTTAATATGATCATGGAACCTATAATTTTCTTCTCCTAGACCTAAAGACATATGCCAAGCCATTCTGTTTTGCTTCCATTTTTCATACCATTCTTTTTGAGTTCCAGGTTTTACAAAAAATTGCATTTCCATTTGTTCAAATTCTCTCATTCTAAATACAAACTGCCTAGCTATAATTTCATTTCTAAAAGCTTTTCCAATTTGAGCTATTCCAAATGGAATTTTCATTCGTGCAGATTTTTGAACATTTAAAAAATTAACGAAAATTCCTTGAGCAGTTTCTGGTCGTAAATAAAGGTCTGAACTTGATTTAGCTGTAGACCCTATTTTTGTGCTAAACATCAAATTAAATTGCTTTACATCAGTCCAGTTTTTAGTGCCAGAAATCGGATCAACTATCTCTAAATCTAAAATTAAATTTTTTAAGGATTTTAAATCATCTTTCTCAAGAGCTTTAGCCAATTGAGATGTTATGGATTCAATTTTTTCTTTATATCCTATAATTCTTTCATTAGTATTAGTAAATTGATCTAGGTCAAAATCATCTCCAAATCTCTTTTTTGCTTTAGCAATTTCTTTATTGATCTTTGATTCAATTTTTTGACAATGCTCTTCAATTAATACATCTGCCCTATATCTTTTTTTGGAATCTTTATTGTCAATTAACGGATCATTAAATGCATCAACATGTCCTGATGCTTTCCATGTAGTAGGATGCATAAATATCGCACTATCAAGACCTACAATATTGTCGTTCATTTGGACTAAAGATGCCCACCAGTAATTTTTGATATTATTTTTTAATTCTACACCATTCTGTCCATAATCATAAACAGCACTTAATCCATCATAGATTTCACTACTAGGGAAAATAAAACCGTATTCTTTGGCGTGGGAAACTACTTTTTTAAATTTATCTTCCATTGAACTCATCTTACAAAAATATAAAACGCTTTTAACTAAAGGAATGCTTTTTTTTAAAATTATACGTTAATTTGTATTGAATACAT
>MDSY01118831.1_pt1 | contig 13052 bp, 14 predicted proteins | sample 811131 | NCBI WGS metagenome assembly MDSY01 (sample SAMN05326643, study PRJNA326480) | marine metagenome | isolation source: seawater | place: Atlantic Ocean: South West | collected 2010
AACCAGATGCGCTACCAGGCTGCGCTACGCCCCGATCGTCTGTTTTATAGGTTAATTATACCTTTTTGGCAATTGAAAGATCGTCTTTATAGAAGTAAAAAATAGGTATGATCCAACATATTACAAAACCTTTTAGATATTTTTTTAAATTAGAGGCAGCCTCTGGACTAGTTTTATTATTTGCAGCGATACTTGCGCTTATTATAAGTAATGGTGATTATAGTGAAAATTATTTTACGATTCTTGAAAAGTACTTAACACTTGGTACTGAAAATTTTGGATTAAAACTAAGTGTGCTTCATTGGATTAATGATGTATTTATGGCAGTATTTTTCTTTTTTGTTTCATTAGAAATAAAAAGAGAATTTTTACAAGGAGAATTATCAAATCCAAAACAGGCATTACTACCAATAATTGGTGCAATTGGAGGAATGGTTGTTCCAGCAATGTTTTATATATTTGTTAATTATTCTGACAGCACTACTCTAAATGGATGGGCAATTCCGTCGGCTACAGATATTGCTTTTTCTTTAGGCGTTTTATCTTTGCTTGGTAAAAGAGTTCCTATTTCTTTAAAGGTTTTTTTAACTGCTTTAGCTATTATAGATGATCTAGGCGCTATTGTTATCATAGCTTTTTTCTATTCAGGAAATATTGAAACGATGTATTTATTATTAATGTTAGTATCATTAATTATTCTAATTATTTTAAACAAATATAAAGTAAAAAACTTTTTACCTTATTTAATTGTTGGATTATTTTTATGGGACTTTACTCACCAATCAGGCATACATGCGACTATTGCTGGAGTATTATTAGCTCTAACTATACCACATAATATAAAAGTGAATAAAGATTCACTGCTTTTAAAATTAGAACATGGATTATCACCTTATGTAGCTTTCGGTATAATGCCAATTTTTGCATTTGCAAATGCTGGTGTTTCCCTAAAAGGTTTAACGTTTGCATCATTATTGAACCCTGTTCCGCTTGGTATAGTTTTAGGATTATTTTTTGGAAAACAAATTGGTGTATTTGTTCTTTCTTATTTATCAGTAAAACTTAAAATTGCAGACAAGCCAAATAATTCCACATGGCCCGCTTTTTATGCAGTATCAATATTAACAGGTATAGGTTTTACAATGAGCTTATTTGTGGGAAATTTAGCTTTTGCAAATGATATGCAATATATCGATGGAGTAAAAATTGGTGTCTTAGCAGGATCCTTACTTTCAACTATTTTTGGGTACTTTTTACTATTAATATTTTCAAAAAAATGATTACTAGCGAGTTAATCAAAATAGCATCTAATACAAAAAATGTTGGTTTGACGAATATCTATAACTTTAAATGTTCATTAAAAAACTCAACATGTGGGGATAAAATTGAATTAGAATTAATTTCAAAAAAAAACATAATTTATTTAATGAAATATGAAACAGAATCGTGTGTTTATTGTGAAGCTTCAGCTAGTTTATTAGCAAAAAAAATACAAAACCTTTCTATTGAAAAGATTAAAGAAGATCTTAATCATCTTAAAAATATTCTTAATAATAAAAATGTAGTTTTTCCTAATAAATTTAAAGAATTTAAGAAATTAATAAATAAAAAGAATTTTGCTCGAATAAACTGTATTAATTTACCATTCAATGCTGTATTAAAAGCTTTAAAATGATAAAAAAACTATTAGTATTAATTATTATAATGTTCAGCTTTTTTAACAAAAGTTCTGCCAATTATTCCCAATTAGCACAAGAATTTGAATTTAATGGAATTAATGGTGGAAAAATAAAGTTAAGTGACTACAGCAATAAAGTTATTCTAATTGTAAATGTGGCATCTAGATGTGGTTTTACAAATCAATATGATGATCTTCAGAAATTATGGATTAATTACAAGGAAAAGGATCTTGTTGTTATAGGGGTACCCACTAATGATTTTAAACAAGAACCTGGCACTAATATTGATGTAAAAAAATTTTGTGAAACAAATTTCAATATAAATTTTCCAATGACAGAAAAAATTAATGTGATTGGCGATAATTCACATCCATTTTATAAGTGGGCCAAACTAAATCATGGCAAAGGAGCTATACCAAAATGGAATTTTCACAAAATTATAATTGGAAAAAATGGTAAAATTGCTGATACATTCGCTTCTATTACGAACCCATCATCTAAAAGATTTGTTAATTTTATAGAAGAAGAAATTAAAAATTAAAATTATAGCCATCATAGGCAGGTATAATATTTTTTGGTAACTTTTCTTTAAGTTTAAAGTAATCCATGTCTATATGTAAATTAGTTAAAATGGCTTTTTTAGGTTTTAATTCTTTTATTAAATTTATAGCTTCACTATAATTAAAATGTGAGGGATGCTTATCAATACGGAGACAATCTATAATTAGATAATTTAAATTTAATAATTTTTTTAAATTTTTTTTAGGAATTTTATTACAATCACTAATATATGCTATTTTTTCCAATACAAATCCTGTTGCTTTAATCAAGCCATGATTAACGTCGAAAGAGTCAATATATAAATTTGTTTGTTCTTTTTTAATTACAAATTTATTTTTGATAGAATTAGCGGTCATAATAGGTTTGTAACCATGTCTTGGAGAAAAACAAAATGTATATTTATCCTTTAACTCTTTAATAGTTTTTGGACTTCCATAAATCGGTATTTTTTTTTTATTTTTCCAAAAAAAAGGTCTCATTTCAAAGATGCCAGAAGTTTGGTCAGCATGTTCGTGTGTGTAAACTATAGCATCAAGAGATTTAATTTTATTTTTTAAAAATTGGTTTTTTATATCTGGTGAAGTATCAATAAGAACTGAAAGGTTTCCTTTTTGAATATGAGCACAACATCTAGTTCTTATATTTTTAGAATTTTTTTTTAATTTACCGTAATAATTGGTTATCCATGGTGAACCTAACGAACTACCACAGCCTAGAATGGTGAATTGATTTTTCAATTTAACTCACCAAACAATGAAAAAAAATTTTTAGTAGTCATGTCTGAAAATTCTTTAAAAGATATTTTTTTTAATTCTGATAAAAATTTAACTGTATGAATAATATAACTTGGTTCGTTGGGTTTACCCCTTAAAGGTATTGGCGCTAAATAAGGAGAGTCAGTTTCCACTAAAATTTTATTATTAGGTATATCTCTGAAAGTGGTTGCTAATTCATGAGAATTCTTAAATGTCACAACACCACTAGCTGAAATAAAAGCATTTAAGTCTAATAATTTAAAAGCAAAATCTTTACTGCCAGTAAAACAATGTATTAAAATTTTAAAATCTTTTTCTAATTTTCTTTTTTTTAGAAGCTCCAAAGTTTCAGGCTCTGCAGATCTTGTGTGAACAATAAGAGGTAAGTTAGATTTTTGAGCAGCATCTATATGTTCTTCAAAACATTCTATTTGGTCTTTTTTTTCAGAATGATTATAATAAAAATCTAAACCCGTTTCTCCAATTCCTATTATTTTTTTACTTAAATTTACTTTGTCGATTATATTTTTTGATTTTATTTGTCTGTGATTTTTTGCTTCATGCGGATGAATACCATAGGTTCCATAAACACATTTGAAATCAGAAGTAATTTTTATAATTTTATCATAACTATTATCTTCAGTAGAAATCGTTAACATGTATTTAACACCATCCTTATTAGCTCTTGTAATAGTTTCATTTAAAGCAAGAGATAATGGCTCATAACTAAGATGACAGTGAGAATCAATTATCATTTTCAATTTTGGTAAATAAGATCTCTGGGTTATTTAATTCTTTATCATGATTAAGACAATCTAAATTTAAAATATTATTAATTTTTATATGTTCGTTAGTTAGATGCATAAAGCTAAAAACTTTATTTGTGGCTTCAGGAATAATTGGATTTAAAAGAATACTTATATTTTTAATTTGTTGTGTAACTGTAAATAAGATTGTTTTCATTCTGTCTGGATCAAGTTTTTTAACAGCCCATGGTTCTGAATCATTAAAATATTTATTTGCATCAAATGAAAAACCAACAACCATTTTTATGTATTCATTTAAATTTTGTTTGTTCATTAAATTAATTAGATTTGGTAAATTGTTTGTTAAATTATCCAATAATTTTTTATCAACTGGATTTAATTTTGAATTATTAGGTATTTTGTTGTCACAATTTTTTTTAATAAAAGAAAAAACTCTTTGACATAAATTACCATAATTGTTAGCTAAATCATTGTTAATACAATTCTTAAGGTTTTCCATAGAAATATTTCCATCATTACCTAAAGAGACTTCTTTAACTAAATAATATCTGAGTTGATCAATACCGTATTTATCTATAATTTCTATTGGATCTAGAATATTTCCTAAAGATTTTGACATTTTTATATCATCAGAAAGTATCCATCCGTGGCCAAATATTCTTTTAGGTAATGGTAATTTTGCAGCCATTAAAAAAGCGGGCCAAAACACAGCGTGAAATCTTAAAATATCTTTTCCAATAATATGTAAATCTGCCGGCCAAAAATTTTTATATTTATTATCTTCAGTATCAGGAAAATTAAGTGCACTAATATAATTAGTTAATGCGTCTAACCATACATAAATTACGTGTTTATTATTTTTTGGTACAGGTATACCCCAAGTAAATGAAGTTCTACTGATCGATAAATCTTTTAATCCTTTTTCAACAAAGCTTATTACTTCATTATTTCTTGATGCTGGAAGTACAAATTCTTTATTATTTTTGTAATGATCCAATAATTTATCTGCCCATAAAGAAAGTTTAAAAAAATAAGATTCTTCTTCGACCCATTCTACAGTTGAGCCTGAGGATTTAGCAATTTTATTATTATCTTTAACTTCAATTTCATCTTCATCATAAAAGGCTTCGTCAGAGATGGAATACCAACCACTATATTTATCCAAGTAAATATCACCAGATTTAACAAGTCTATTCCATATTTCTATAACAGACTTATGGTGTCTTTTTTCTGTGGTTCTAATAAAATCATCATTAGATAAATTAAGAATTTTTGTAAGGGATTTAAATTTTTCAGAAAGCTCATCACAAAATAATTTAGGATCTTTTTTGTTTTTTTTAGCTTCTTTTTCAATTTTTTGCCCGTGTTCATCTGTTCCAGTAAGAAACAAAACGTTGAAATCTTCAAGTCTTTTAAAACGAGCAAAAATATCAGCAACTATGCTCGAATAGGCGTGGCCCATATGTGGTTTACCTGATGGATAATATATTGGTGTAGTAATGTAAAAATTTTTATTCATTGCAAATTTTGTTACTTATAGCATTTAATAACGCATTTTGATTTAAATTATATAAAAAAAAATTATTTATATTCTCAAATATAAACCTTTTATAATCAATTATTTTTTCATTTGACATAGATTTATTAATTTTAATTTCATTAAAATAATAATCAGTTAAAAATAAAATCATATCTATGTACATTATATCCTTATTTTTTTTGTACAAATTGAGAATTGTTGTTAAATTTTTTAAAAAATCGTCATCAAGATTAATTTTGTTTTCATTGCAGATATAATTAAATTTTATAAAATAACCAGGAGTTAAATTGGAATTATTTAAATCTATTTTTAAATCTAAATTAAAATCTTTTATCAATGATTCAATAATTTCAATTCTTTTTTCGTTATTAATAATAAACTTTATCTCTAGACATCTAGATTTAATGGTATCTAATAAAGGTTTAGTTTTATTATTAATCAATAAAAAATAGTTCATCTTACTAGGCTCTTCAATTATTTTTAACAAAGCGTTTAAACTGTTAACATTAAATAATTCTATGTCATCAAGAATTATAAAGCGTGGTTGATTTGATAATGAAGTTTGAAAAATTTTTTTTTTTAAATTTCTTATATCTTCAATTTTAATATTTTTAAAATTTGATCCAGACAAATAAACAATATTAGGAAAGGTATTATCAATAAAATGGTTATAAAAATTTGAATTATTAGATAGTATTTGATTTTCTTCATCATAGTTTTTTTTATCATAAATAAAAAACATCAGATGATTAGCAAGTGTTGATTTACCTAAACCTTTTTTACCAGAAAACATTAGCACTTTTGGTAAATTACCACCTGTATAAAGTTTTTTAAGGAAAAGTAAATTTTCTCGAAATCCGTATAAACTTAAAGAATTTTTTGGTTCAAAATATGTAGGAAAACTCATTTAATTTTTAAATATTTACATACTATGTTAAAAATTATTTTTTCTAAATTACTATCATTGTGAGAAGAATCTAGAACAAAATAATTTTTTTTATTTTTAGAAATTTTTATAAATGAATTTTGAGCTTTTGTATAAAATGACTGAGCAAAATTATCGTATCTATTTTTTGTCCTTCTTTTATTTAATCTGTTTTTTGAAGTTTTGGCTGATACTTTAAGAATAAAAGTTATATTAGGCGTTATTCCATCTAGTATAAATTTATGGATATTGTTAATAAAATTTATATTAACTTTTTTACCATACACTTGATAAGCCAAAGTTGAGTCGACAAATCTATCACATATTACAATTTTTTTTTTAAATAAAGCTGGTTTAATTTTATTTTTAATATGCTCATTTCTTGCAGCTAGATACAAAAGAGTATCTGTATATTTATCAAACTTTTCATTAGTGTCTTTGCTAAAGTAGTCTTTAAGAATTAAATTTCGAATTAATTCAGCACTCTTTGTTCCACCAGGTTCTCTAGTTAATAAAGAGTCAATTTTTTTTTTTTTAAGATTATTAAGAAGTTTTTTACTTTGATATGATTTTCCACAACCTTCAACTCCTTCAAATACAATAAAAAAGGGTTTTTTTTTATACATCTCCCCAAATCAAATAATTAATAGAAGTAATTAAACTTTTAAAAAAGTTAACTTTTTTTAAATCTTCCATTGCGTATAAAGGTAATATTTTTACAATATCATCTTTGTTTAATATTTCTAAACTAGCTATCTTTTCCCCTTTTTTTATAGGAGCCTTTATAGGTCCTTTGTATTTAACGGAAACTGTTAAGTGACGAATATCCTTTTTGTCTATTGTGTAGTAATAATCCTCATTTGAGCCAGCTTTAATTTTATTTTTTTCACCTAACCATGTATCAATTTCGAACGTAGTTTTATCTTTCTTTGAAATTTCAAAAGTATTTGTGTTTCGAAAACCCCAGTTTAATAGTTTTAAAGACTCAGAACTTCTTAAATTTTTTGTTTCAAAACCGGAGGCTACTGCAATAACTCTTCTATCATTTTTAATCATTGAACTAGCAAGTGAATATTTTTCAACAGCTAAATATCCAGTTTTGACTCCATCAACACCAACATTTTTATAGAGTAATGGATTTCTATTACCTTGTTTAATTGGATCTCCACCTGTTCTATCCCACGTAAAAGTTTTTTCTTTAAAAAGTTCATAAAAATTAGGATAATTATTAATTAAGTATTTAGTCATTAAAGCTATATCTCTAACAGTAGAGATATTATCTGGATCATTTATTCCTGAAGAATTTGAGAAATTTGAACCAGTCATTCCTATTTCATCTGCTTTTTCGTTCATCATTAAAGCAAAATTTTCTTCTGACCCCGCAATTCCTTCAGCGAGAGCTACACATGAGTCATTGCCGGATGCAATAACTATACCTTTTAATAAGTTCTCTACTGATACTTCATCATTTATCATTATAAACATAGATGAGTATCCAGCTTGCGATAATCTCCAAGCATTTTCTGAAATTACAAATTTATCATCAAGAGAAAGTTTATTTTTTTTGATTAAATCAAAAGCAACTATTGCAGTCATTATTTTTGTCATTGAAGCTGGATATATTTGAGCATCTGGTTCTAACTCAAATAATATTTTATCTGAATGATAATCAACTAGAATACCTGTACGTGCTTGTAGATTTGGGTTAGAAAAAGCTAGTACACTCGAGTTAAGAAATAAAATTAAAGTAAATATGTATTTATTCATTGATACTGATATCCAATTCTTCGAATCCGAAATTTTTAAGTGTAATGTAATCATTTTTCATTAAATTAATAGAACTATATGGTCCTGATATTAGGTTGATTTCATTGTTATTTTTTTTTTTTATCTTTAACTTTTTAACATCATAGACAGACGACTCATCAATAATTTTTTTTCTTAAAAATTCTGCAGATTCTTTTTTGTAAAATGTGGCTATAAGAATATAAAAATTATTTTTGATAGTTTTTTTTTTAATTTGATTGTTTTTAGAAATATTAGCTATTTGTACTGAAGTAACTGGAGCTTTGGAGGATATTTTTTTCTCTTCATTAAAAATTTGTGCTTTTTTTGCAACAAAAGATTTATTTTTTTTAATTTCAAGAATTTCAATAAGAGGCAGATTTATATCAATACTAAGTTTGTCAGCAACAGCCTTAGTGATTAATATTTTATAAAAGTCAGGGTAATCAGTTTTCTTAAAATTTTTTAATACCAAATATTCTTTAGTTTGAGGGTTAATTAATTTTATTAATGAACCAGTTGATAAAGTATTATGAGCGATTTGTAATTTATTATTATCCATTTTTATATTAATGATTTTGGTTTTTAAATCTTGCGTATTAAAAATATATGCAAATCCTTTTGAATTATAGGGTTTTCTACTATCTAATTTAGTATAATTAGGTGTGCATGATAATATTAAAAACAATAAAAAAAATATTTTAAATTTCATTTTTAAAACTATCTTTTAATGTACAAACTGCCAAAGCAAAGCGCAAAGATCTGTTCCAATTTAATATTTTCTCATAATTTTCAAAAACAACATAAGCTGGAGATAATGTTTCTGCACCAGGTATAATATCTTTATCAGGTATAATTATTGCAGCATTTAGACTATCTTTAAGATTATATTTGTTAAAATCTTTTATATATTTTTTAAAAAAACTTATTTTTTTTTTATTAGTAATATTTCTTGCTGAAGAATTGAGATATTTCTTTGGGATATTATTTTTTAGTTCAATTTTGAAAAAACAAGGTTGATTTTTTTTCCACCCGATTTTATTCAGATAGTTTGCTGCAGAAGCAAAAGAATCTTCAGTTTTTTTAAGTTCAATTGTTTCATTTCTATTATAATCAATTGCATAGTTTCTAATTGTACGTGGCATGAATTGAAAGTTTCCAAAAGCTCCAGCCCATGAACCGTACAATATCTTTCTATCAACTATATTTTGATCTACTAAATTTAATAAGATAAGCAATTCTTTAGTGAAAAATTCACTTCTACGTTTATCAAAACTTAAAGTTGCTAAAGAAGAAATAATATCCATTTTTCCTAAATATTTTCCAAAATTTGTTTCAATTCCCATTAATGCAAGTAATAATTCTTTTTCAACATCAAATTCTTTTTCAATTTTTTCAATTATAATTTTTTCTTTTACGTAAAGTTTTAAACCTTGTTTAATTTTATTTTTTGATGATCTTTTTTTTATATAAGTAAATGTATCCTCATAAAATTCAGGTTGATAACGATCATATTCAATAACTTTTGGTAAAAATTTAGCTTCAGACATTATCTGTTCTACAACTTTTTTTGAAATACCTAAATCAACAGCTTGGATTTTAAATTCTGATAACCATAATTTAAATTCATTATTATTTGCAGAGACGTTTAATATAGCAAAAAGGTTAATACAAAGGCTAAATATTATTATTTTTAACATTTTTCTAATTAACATAATTGCGGAATATTAACTAGCATAACTAATAGAATACTTATTTATTGTTATTTAGTTACTTTGATAGTAATAAATAAAGCTTATTCATTTCCAGGAGAGGTGGCTGAGCGGTTGAAAGCACTGGTCTTGAAAACCAGCAACGGGGCAACTCGTTCGTGGGTTCGAATCCCACCCTCTCCGCCATTAAATTCTAAAACTTTTGAATATGCTTGAAATTTTATTTTGATCAATTTTTTGTTCAATTAAATCATGGTGGTAAAAATTAAGTATTACATCATCTTCAAAATTTAAAAAATTTTCTAGCTCTGTTAAGAGATTGTCATCAAGATCATTAATAAATTTATTGACAAAACTACTCAGTAAAATATCCATTTCTTTAGTGCCTCTGTAGGAAGCTCTATATATTAATCTTTTTTTTAATATTTCTAATTCGTTCTTCATGAAAGTATATTATACATAAAATTATAGATTATATGAAAAAAGATTTTATTTTTAATGATGTCGATAAATTAAAAGGTGTTGGACCACAACTATCTAAATATCTAAAAAAGAAAAAAATAGAAAAAATTAAAGATATATTATTAAATTTACCATATTCTGAGACAGATAGATCAAGATTATATAAGTTAAATGAATTAGAAGTTGGTAAAATTCAAACGATAAGAGTTTTAGTTAAAAAATTAAATTTTCCAAGAATTAGAAATTTACCAAATAAAATTACCTGCACTGATGAAACGGGTAGTGTAGATATTGTGTACTTTAATAGTCGCGAAGGCTACTTGAGAAAATTATATCCTATAACTAAATGGGTTATAATAAGTGGTAAAATAAATTACTTTAACAAAAAATATCAAATTACTAATCCTGATTATGTTACTTCTGAGGAAAAGAAAGAATATGTTGCTAAAAACATTCCCAAATACAATTTAACAAAAGGTATTAATGAAAAAAAATATAGATCAATTAGTGAGCAAATAATTGATAACATACCAATTGTTGAAGACTGGCTGGATCAAGATTTTATTAAAAAAAATAAGTTATTAAATTGGAATGAATCTATAAATAATTTACATAAATCTAATGATGGTAAAAATAATCAATCGAAGAGTTATAGGAGATTAGTTTTTGATGAAATTTGTGCAAATTTTTTAACTTTATCAGAAAATAGAAATAGAATTAGAAAGAATAAAATAAAAAAAAATTTTTTAGAAAAATATTCTATTCATATTGAAAAAAGTTTGCCATTTAAGTTAACTAAAAGTCAAAGCAATGTATTAAATGAAATTAATAATGATTTAAAAAGTGAAAAAAGAATGTTTAGAATTATTCAGGGCGATGTTGGATCTGGTAAAACTATTGTTTCATTTTTAGCCATGGCTAATGTTGTTGAGAGTAAAAATCAGTGCGCATTAATGAGTCCTACGGGAATTTTAGCTAAGCAACATTATGAATTAGCAAAAAAAATTTATAAAAACACTGATTTTAAAATAGATTTTTTAACAGGTAAAACTGAATTAAAAAAAAGAATAGAAATTTTAAAAAAAATAGAAAATGGAGATACTGATATTTTAATTGGAACTCATGCGTTATTTCAAAAAAAAATAATTTTTAAAAATTTAGGATTAATCATAATAGATGAACAACACAAATTCGGTGTAAAACAAAGATCAGATCTTGCACAAAAAGGTGGTAATAATTGTGATGTTTTATTAATGTCAGCTACCCCTATACCTAGAACAATGATGATGTCTTTGTATGGCGATATGGATATTTCAAAGATAACTGAGAAACCGGCAAATAGAAAAAAAATAATTACACTTAGTAAACCAGAGAATAAAATAAATGATTTATGGCCTTTTATAAAAAAACAAGTTGAGAATAAAAATCAGGTTTTTTGGGTTTGCCCATTAATAGAAGATTCATCTTTTTTTGATTATTCATCTACTAAAAAAAAATTTGATATTATTAATAAAAAATTTCCAAATAAAGTCGGCTTAATTCATGGTGCCTTAGATAAAGAAAAAAAAGAAAAGGTTCTATCTCAGTTTTTAGAAAAGAAAATATCTATACTCGTCTCTACTACAGTAATTGAGGTTGGTATTGATTTTCCTAACGCAAACTTAATTATTATTGAAAATGCTGATAAATTTGGTTTAGCTCAACTTCATCAATTAAGAGGTAGAGTTGGTAGGGGCATGAACCAAGGGACATGTATTTTACTTTTTAAAAATGGACTTAGTAAAAATGCAATCAAAAGAATTAAAATATTAAAGGAATCTGATGACGGCTTCTATATTGCTGAAGAAGATTTAAAACTTAGAGGTTTTGGTGATTTAATTGGCTATCAACAAAGCGGTATTAAAAATTTTAGATTTGCAGACCCAGTAAATCACGAAGATTTATTCAAGTTAGCTGAACATTATATTTATAAAGTTCAAAATAATATAAATGAGAAAAAATATTCTTTTTTATTAAAATTATTTGATAGGGCTGAAATAATAAATGTTGAAGAAGTTTAATTTAAATTAGTGGTTCCTGCTGATACAATAAATTTTGATGCTTGTTCGAAAGAAACATTAAGGTAAATTAAATCCTTCTTTGGTAGCATTAATAAAAAGCCGCTCGTAGGATTTGGTGTTGTAGGAACAAATACGTTTACTAAATCTTCTTTAATATTTTCTTTTATAATGCCTTTATTTTCTTTAGTTGCAAAGCCAAGAACCCAAATACCCTTTCTTGGATACTCAAGTAACACTACGCTTTTTTCAGAATTAGACGTATTAGTAAAACTTTCTGTCATTTGACCTATGGCGGAGTAAATTGTTCTAAGTATAGGAATTTTTTTTAACAAATTATTAAATAATTCAAATAACTTTTTTCCTAAAAAAGATAAAGATAACCATCCAACAAATGTGATAAAAATTAAAGCAATTAATATTTCTACACCCGGTATATTAAAAGGTAGATAATTGTTTGGATTAATTTCTTTTGGAATAATGTTTCCTGAAATTTTAACTATAAAAAGAGTTAAATATAAGGTGATACCGATCGGAATTAATACAACAATACCTGTAATAAAATTATTTCTGATTTTAGCAAATATAGATTTTTGAATATTTGATTTGGACATTAATTAAGAATAACTTGAATAAACAATAAAAACCATTATTAAAATAAAAATTGCAATTAATAATTTATTATTTAAAATCATGAGTCTTATATGTATAGCATAAACAGAAGAAAATTTCTTGGCTTATTTGGGTGTGGATGTTGTTCTATTTTAATGCCATCTTGTTCAACTGTACCTATTACAGAAAGAAAACAA
>MDSY01076584.1_pt1 | contig 13051 bp, 19 predicted proteins | sample 811131 | NCBI WGS metagenome assembly MDSY01 (sample SAMN05326643, study PRJNA326480) | marine metagenome | isolation source: seawater | place: Atlantic Ocean: South West | collected 2010
GTAGGTGATATGACACGTGCCAAACAACTTAAGAGTTTGTTCCGTATGTGTACACCATACTTGGCTATGAAGGACATCCCATTGTTGGCTGTTAACCACACATATCAAACTCAAGAGATGTTCTCTAAAGCAGTTGTGTCTGGTGGTACAGGTATTTACTACTCTGCTAATGATATCTGGATCCTTGGTCGTAGACAAGTTAAGACTGGTACAGAGATTACAGGGTACGACTTTGTTATTAACATTGAGAAGTCACGTTCTGTTAAGGAGAAGTCTAAGATCCCTATCTCAGTATCATGGGAAGGTGGAGTAGAAAAGTATAGTGGATTGTTAGAGGTTGCTCTTGCAGGTGGCTTTGTTCAAAAACCAAACATTGGTTGGTATGAGGGTGTTAATCCAGAAACTGGCGAAGTGCTCACATCTAAGTCACGTGCGGCAGATGCACTCAAAGAAGAGTTCTGGACACGTATCATGGCAGAGACAGATTTCAAAGACTTTATTAAACGTACATTCACTATTGGTTACAAGAGTGACATCGACTTCGATGAGTTAGTAGAGGAAGTGTAATGAAATACGACGAACAATTCGATAGGGAACTGCCCGAAGAGAACGTGGATTATGAGATGGTTCCAGGAGAAGAGGAAAACTGGTGTATCCGTATCATGACAGGCAATTTCGTAGAAACTGTGTTTGCCTTCGGTGAGTTGAAGGTTAGTGGGGAAAATGAAGAGCCAATGATGTCGTTTAACTTTGATATCATATCTACACCAGATCCTGATCTGGAACCCGAAGATACTGCTTTACAATTAGTCGTGGGTGATGTATTATCGGCAGTATTAGTAAATTCGATTAAAGATGAATCGGTAGCAACAAGGGAATCAAAATGAATATAGATCAGGTAATACTTCGCAACATATTAGTTGACGAAAACTACATGCGCAAGGTACTGCCTTTTATCAAGCCCGAATACTTCGGGAGTGTATATTCTAAGTTGTTTCTAGAAGTGGGAAAGTTTGTTGGCAAGTACAACAGGCTTCCCACCCTAGAGTCATTCAAGATTGAACTTGATGAAGCTTCTGGATTGTCTGATGCCGTATACAATGAGGCGGTTCAGCTACTACCAGAGATCTTCAAGATTGAAGAGATCGATATGGAATGGCTAGTTGATAAGACTGAAAAGTGGTGTCAAGATCGTGCGGTTCATAATGCAATCATGGAAGGTATTAGTATCATTGATGGTAAGCACCAATCCCTGACTAAGAACGCTTTGCCTGATCTGTTGTCTGATGCTTTAAGTGTTAGCTTTGATGCCAACATTGGTCACGACTACATTGAAGACTTTGATAAGCGTTTTGACTTCTATCACGCTGATGAAGAGAAAATGCCTTTCGATATTGAGATGCTAAATACAATTACTAAAGGTGGTATTCCTAACAAGTCTCTAAACGTTATCCTTGCAGGTACAGGCGTTGGTAAATCTCTTGCCATGTGTCACATTGCTGGTGCGGCTATGGAGCAAGGTAAGAACGTTCTCTATATCACAATGGAGATGAGCGAAGAACGTATTGCAGAACGTGTTGATGCGAATATTCTAAACGTTCCTATTAACGAACTAGACACACTGTCTCGTGATGCATACTCTGAAAAGATTGCACGTCTTCGTAAAGGTAACTGTGGTAAGCTTATCGTTAAAGAGTATCCAACAGGTTCTGCACACGCAGGACATTTTAGAGCACTACTAAATGAGTTAAAGCTAAAGAAGAAGTTCAAGCCAGATATCATCTTTATCGACTATCTGAACATCTGCGCTTCTTCACGTATGAAAGCAATGGGGGGATCAATCAATTCTTATACTTACATTAAAGCGATTGCAGAAGAACTTCGTGGACTGGCGGTGGAATTCGATCTCCCGCTCTTCACTGCAACGCAAACGACACGTTCTGGTTTTGGTAACTCGGATGTTGGGCTTGAAGACACAAGTGAGTCTTTTGGATTACCCGCTACGGCAGACCTGATGTTTGCTTTGATAGCAACTGAGGAATTAGATGCTGTTGGTCAAGTCATGGTTAAGCAACTTAAGAACCGATACAATGACGTTAGTACTAATAAGCGGTTTGTTGTAGGTATAGATAGATCACGAATGAGACTGATGGATGCCGAAGGGGATCCGACTGAAGGTCTGATGAAGGATATTCCTGTATTCGATAATACCACCGCACAAGAGAAATTCAATAACTTCAAAATGGAATGATACGATGAAAGTATGGACAGTAGTAACACCTCAACCCTCAAAAGAACTATTTGAGGGGGGTATCAAAGATGCTCAAGATCTTATTAGTTATTGTGCTAGGGTATCAAACCCAGCTAATGAAATGAACACAGAAACTGCCGATAAGCTTATCCGATATTTGGTTAAGCATAAGCATTGGTCGCCACTAGAAATGGTGTCTTGTACACTCGGTGTTGAGACTACCCGTGATATCGCTAGGCAACTTTTGCGCCACCGTTCAATGTCATTTCAAGAATTCTCGCAACGCTATGCAGATCCCCAAGATATGAAAGAGGCGTTTGTTATTCGAGAAGCACGTATGCAAGACACTAAGAACCGACAGAACTCGGTGCCTAATACGGATAGAGAACTTGCTAGAGCATGGAGAATGAAACAAGATCAGATCATTCACGAAGCTAAGTTGGCATACAATTGGGCAATCTCAAAGGGCATTGCAAAGGAACAGGCGAGATCTGTCCTACCCGAAGGAAATACTGTATCTCGTCTGTTTGCAAACGCAACCTTGCGTTCTTGGATTCACTATATAGAACTGAGAAGCGGTAATGGAACTCAACTAGAACATATGGAACTGGCACGTGCCATTGCCGTTGAGATCTCAAAGATATTTCCAATGACAAAGGAGTTCGTTCAAGATGGGTAGAAAACTCGACACCTACAAAGCTGAGAGTGGAAAGGGGAAATGTGAAGTACATTTCGATTACAAAACCGAAAGAGGTTACATTAAGTACTTTGATAGTAACGACAAGATGTTTTACACAGAACACTTTCCAAACAATTCTATCCGATATATCCAAGATGCCGCAGAAAACTGGTGTTTGGGTATCAAGAAACTAGAAAAAGAATACATTTAATCATTGACAAGTCGTTAAAACAGAAGTATATTAGGAGTACTTATGAGGCGAATTACTATGAAAAACATTCTATCAGGTAGCCTGACGTTGGTGGCACTAGTCATTCCGCTGGCCGCATGTATAACCATTGTTACTAAAGAATACGCAGAGGCTAAGGAATGCTTGGCATTAAATGTGTATCACGAAGCACGTGGTGAATCTGAAGAGGGGCAGTACGCAGTGGCTCATGTTACTATGAACCGTGTGGATTCCCCTAGATACGACAACACCGTATGCGAAGTGGTATACGCTCGTAAACAATTCTCTTGGACACACTTGATAGCTGACCCTCGTCCCAAGGATCGCTATGCATATCACTTGGCTAAACTCATTGCCGCCGATGTGTTAGGAGAACGTGTTGAAGACAATACTGGTGGTGCAGACCACTATCACGCAGACTACGTAAGTCCTAATTGGGCTACTGAAGAATATATGAATAAAACAACAACAATCGGAACCCACATCTTTTACAAAGCGAAATGATCATTATGGAAACAGCACCAGAACTACCTAAACTAAAACTACTAATCATTGGGCATGGAAGGCATGGTAAAGATACCGTGTGTGAAATGCTCAGAGACAACATGGGCTATACATTCGAAAGCAGTAGCCACTTTTGTTGTAAACAATTCATCTACGATATGTTAAAGCCAAAATATGGTTATAAAGATATTGAAGAGTGTTATGCAGATCGACACAATCATCGTGCCGAATGGTATGATGCAATCTGTGCATACAACAAGGCGGATGCCGCACGATTGGGTCGCCAAATGTTTGCTGAGTATGATATCTACTGTGGACTACGTAACAAACGTGAGTTCTTTGCTATGCAGAATACTGGTGTTTATGACTTCTGTATTTGGATTGATCGCTCAGACCATTTGCCTAGTGAAGGCGATGACAGCATGAGCCTTAAGCAGTGGATGGCAGACTTTACTATTGACAACAATGGAGATTTTGAAGAGTTGCAGTTTAACACTCGTAACTTGATGGAACAGTTGCATGGTGGCGTATCCCATCTAATGAAAATGAATGCTCCACCACCTGTGTTTGATAAGGGTGGGTTCGAAGTAGATTACAACAAACCAGAACCCGTTGAACTAGAACAGACGTATGCCGCTCCTGTGTGATATATGTCACAACATTAAATCAATGTCACAGCCATTGACACTTTAGGTGGTCTGTGATACTATATAACTTGTAAACGTTGAAGCAACGTGAACGCATACTGGACTGGGGGGCAGTACCCCACAGCTCCACCAAAATTACTTAGCAGGAGAGTACAATGATTAAATGGATTACAACTTCATATATCAACTGGATGGCTAAGAAAGAAGCAGATGTACCAAAATACCTATCTGGTTGTAATAAGTAATTTTGATGGGGCTGAACTAGGATCGACAGGTGTTGTAGTGAAGTGGAGTTTACCGGGTGACTGCGAGATTGGTCAAATTACTAAATGCAAACAATAACTTTGCACCATCTGGATTGCGCCTAGCGGCATAATCACAGGGGGTTGGCGACTTACCTAGCAACAGAAAAGTCGTATTAACAATTAACAAGGACGAATAAGAATGAAAACTTTAATCTCTTCTCTAGCAATGATTGCTACAGCAAGTGTCGTAAATGCGGCAGATCTTGCAGTAGATGCTGACATTGACATCACAGAAAACACTGCTGGTAAGTATATCGCTACAAAGAAAATCACTTTTGATGTGACTGCCGTAGGCGATGCCTTTGGTGGCGTCGAAGTAGTTGCTGGTACAGACGACAAACTAGCAGTAGGCGACTGGAACGTAGGCCACTCAGTTGGTTCGGCTAGTGTGTCTTTTGGTAAGCAAGGAAACCTTTTCGTAGAAGGTGAAGCTTCTGCCGCAAATAGCCCACTTGCAAATCCATCTATGGGAACATCGTTGCAAGCCGCTTTTTCTGGTGCAAGCGTAGGTCTTGCGTTTACTGATGTCGGTACAGACGTAACAGACATTGCAAGCCTACAAGGTTCTTACGAACTAGACCTTGGTGGTTTTTCGGCATCTACTTCTGCCGACTATAACTTCGACAGTAAAAATATTGCTGTTGGTGTAGGTTTTGGTGTTGAGATCCGTGAACAATCTGTTGACACAGTAATGACATACGCAGACGATGTATGGGCATACGAAGGCTCAACAACATTGCTCGGTATCACAGGTTACTTGAACGGTGATCAAAATGACATGACACAGAACCTTGGTGGTTCTTATCTCGTCGGTCTTAGTGATGCCGCTTCTATCGAAAGCAAGCTTAACTACGACATGAATAGTGAACAATATACACCTTCAGTTAACCTATCTTTTTCTTTCTAATAAAGAATGGTGTGATGACCTAATACATCCGCATTACTTACTGTAAGGTAATATCAAGGGGAATCTTCGGGTTCCCCTTTCTTTTTGTATAAATAGGTGTATGGATATATTTGCAATAATAGATAAAGTGGGATTTCCGATAGCTGGGGCAATAGCCGCAGGGTTGTTCGTGTTTATCACATTGAAGTTTATCCTAGCGAGTGTTACGGAATCTGTAACAACTCTTAAAAGTATAATCGGTTCCCTTGACAATAGGGTGCAGACAATGAACAACGATTTAGTGAAAATTGATGCCTTACTTAGTTATGCTCTAAATGTCAAACCTAATATTGACCGTATTGCGGCTAACGAAGGTAAGGAAGACGCAAGGAGAGATTAAATGATATGGCGAGACTTGGTACTATCTAAGTTTAGTAATGGTTTTCGGATTCTCAATGGAAAGAACACAGATGATAAGTTCTTCGTTATTGATGATGTGAAAATGGAAATTGGTGATATGTTCAGAGTAGGTCCTAACGGATACTTTGAGAATGTTGGCAATATACATGGTAATATTCATAATGAAGCTATTGATGACCAATCGTATGCTTCTATACTATATGAGAATAAGGACTAGGATGGATAGTGTAACCCAAGCTATAAACGAATACGGCTTTCCTGTCGTTGCCTCTGTTGGCATGGGTTACTTTATCTACTTTATATGGAAGTGGGTTACGGAAACTATTGACCCTGTTATTGGTGAAACTATGATGACTCTGATACGGTTGGTTGATAGAGTTCGTATGCTTGATAATGATATGATAAGATTAAACAGTAAGCTTTCGATGGTGTTGGAACATCGTGGCATGGATAATGAAGTTGCTAAGTTCCAATCAAAGAGCGAAACGCACAAATCAACAGGTCAAGTCGATGAAAAAAAAGATGATCCTAAGCCTAATAGCTTTGGTGTTACTCCCAACACAAAGTAATGCAGAGTTAACTTTTACTTTTAAGAACCCTTCCTTTAGTGGGCAAGGATATTCGTCCCATGTTCTATCTACTGAACAATTACAGTTCAATAGAAAGAAGGACAGAGACGACGAAATGAGGGCGGAAGCTAATCGCATTGAACGTGAGCTAGAGAATACTACATTAAACAAATTCATTAAGAACCTTGAGAGTAGAATATATGCGACACTTAGTAAACAGATGGTTGACTCCATGTTTGCAGAGTGTTCTGGAGATGATTGCGCTAGTAGCGGATCTACAGAGATTGAGGGAAGTACGATTGAGTGGTCTAAAGATTCAACTACAGGATCTATTACCCTAGTCATAACAAATGATGATGGTACTACAACCATTACCATTCCAGGATCAGGAGAGTTTAACTTCTGATGCGTTTTGCTTTGATAACGATAATAGCATTACTTGCAGGTTGTGTGGATCCTTCACAGTATCCCATAGGACAACAGCCTGTGGTACAGGTTTCTCCTAATGACATTTCCGACTATCCTCAGATGGATGGTAAGATTATGACCATTGCGGTTTATCAGTTTAAGGATATGACAGGACAAAGGAAGTCTAGTGGTGGGGGCGCAAGCTTAAGCAGTGCCGTTACTCAAGGTGCGGAAGTATGGGTAATCAAAGCATTACAAGATGTTGGTCAAGGAACATGGTTTGAGGTTGTTGAACGAGTTGGTCTTGACAATTTAGTCAGAGAAAGACAGCTTGTTAGAAACACAAGAGAAGTCTATGAGAAGAACCTTGCAGACGGACCTACTCCTCTAAAGCCAATGGTATTTGCTGGTCTCATTCTTGAGGGTGGCATTGTTGGTTATGACTCAAGTGTGGCTACAGGTGGATCGGGTGCAAAGTATCTTGGTCTTGGTGTTCAACAACAATATAGAGTTGATACCGTCACAATAGTCATGAGATTAGTCAGTGTTAACACAGGTAAGGTATTACTGAGTGTTGCTACTGAAAAGAATATAGCAAGTCACCAAACAGGTGCGGACATGTTTAAATTCTTTGATATGGGAACAAAGTTAGTTGAAGCGGAAGCTGGTTATAGTTTGAATGAACCAGTTAATTATGCAGTTAGATCAGCGATTGAAGCTGGCGTTATTGAACTTATTAACGAAGGGAAAAACAGACAATTCTGGAAGTTTTTGGTAGATCCAAAGGCTGGCGGATGATAGGAAATAACAATGAAGTATTTATCGAAGATTTTAGTATTGGTGTGCGCACTTAGCATACCAATTACGCCGATTAACGCAAACGACATATACATAACACAAGTTGGCGACACTTTAGATTTGGACATCGTCCAAGACGGTCAGAACAATACCATAGGTACTAGTCTACAAGATGTAGTTTTAGGATCTGGTAGTGGTGCTTCCGACTCTATGACATTCAGCATAACACAGACAGGTAACTCGAACAGTATTACAGCACAAATTCTTGGTACTACCTATACAGGTACTTGGGACATAACGGGTAGTAATAATGAGATCGATCTTATGTGTTCTAGTGCCGCTGGGGGTAACTGTGATACAGTAACACTCAACATTGATGCTGATGGCGACAATCAGGACTACACAATCAACATTGGCGAGACCGCAGATGCGAGTAACTCTACAATCAACTTCACAGTTGACGATAGCGGAAACGTTATCACGACAGATGTTGATGGCACAAGTGCGTCTATAACAGTAGCAATTGATAAGAACGCAAGTCTTGAAACGACTAACAGCACATTAGACATTGATGTTTCTGGTGATGGAGATCTTAATGGACACACAATCAGTCTTGACCTAAAGGGTCGTGGGCATGCTGTTGTTATAAACCAAAGTGGTATATACGACAACGTGATTGATCTTCACACAAATGGTGATACACAAGCTATAAACATCACACAATCTGACTGATGTTAAAGTACTTTTTATTATTAGTGTGTATGTCTACTTCGGCATATGCAAACATTGGCGAGATTGCCCAACTTAAAGGTAAAGAAGGTGGTGCGGCGATTGAGCGTGATAACTCCGCAATAAGTGCGGAGAAGGGTACTGAAATACAAATGGATGATACGGCAGTTACGGCTAACTCTGCTATGACTATCAACTTCATTGATGAAACAAGAGTTGACATAACAGAACACTCACGTCTTATCATTGATGACTTTGTTTATGACCCGTCTACTGGAAAGGGATCACTTGGTCTCAAAGCAAGTTTAGGAACAATCCGATACGCAAGTGGTCAGATTGCCAAAAACAGTAGACAGAGAGTAAGAATACGAACTCCATCTGCAACGATTGGTGTTCGTGGTACAGACTTCGTTATGGTTATAGATGAAACAGGTGGTAGTATGGTCACATTGCTTCCAAGTTGTGATACAGCAGGTATGTGCTACACAGGAGAGATAACAGTCGAGACAGATGCTGGATTTGTTGTACTTAATAAAGCATTCCAAGTTACGGTAGCATCAACTAGTAACAATAAACCAACACCGCCACTTTTGTTGGATATTGATGAAAGCATGATCAATCAACTGTTAATCCTACGTAAGCAGAACCCATACTTTGAAGAGCAAAGCAGAATTCTAATTGAGAAGAGAGAGGCCGCAGACTTCCTTGGGTTAGACTTTCTACAGTATGATGGATTGGACTATGACGCCCTAGTTGATTCAATAGAGGGAATTTGGCTTACTGAACTTGATTTGAACGTAGACTACCTTAAAGACTTACTGTATGATATGTTAGATCAATTGAATGAGGCATTAAAAAGATTGTTTAGTGATGAACTTGCTGATCAGAATGCAATGCTACTGAGACAGGAAGCGAATATATACGGATTAGATCCATTGACGGGTATCTCCTTACTAAACCAAACACCTAATTGGGTGTTCTCTAGGAGAAATGATAGCGGAGAGAACTTCGTACAACTAAGATTAAATCAGGCATATGGTTATACTATAGATCTGCAACAGAACGATTGGGAGTTATATGACTACAGGTTGGGGGATAACACTGGCAACTCTATTGACATTTATCAGCAACGCTAGTTTTGCTAATGACTTAGACATCACACAGATAGGTGATGACTTTGTTCTAAATGTAAATCAAGATGGAGAGAACCATGAGGCAGAGATCATCGTTGACGGTGATGAAAACGATGTGGCGTTGATGCAGACAGGAGCATCCAAATATGCATATCTTGATATGGATGGCACACCCCACGACTTTGATATATCTCAGACAGGATCTGGTAACCATTATTTGAGTATAAATATTACAACAGGAAGTATGGCAATAGCGGATATCAACTCAACGCAATATGGAACTAATAGTATGTCATATACAGTTAATGGAAGTTGTTGGGCAGATACTGGTTGTGCTCTTAATATAAGTCAGAACGGTAACTAATGAAGAAACTATTGAGTCCTTGGTGGGCAATCTTAACCTTAGCAATCTTAGTATATACATTTGTATATCCATCTAACTTTGTGCAAAGCATTAGACTAAACTACTTTGATCAACTGATCATTAACCAAGAGCCTGTAGATAATAACATCTATGTTGCAGAGATAGATGAAGAAGCTTTAAACAAATATGGGCAATACCCCTTTCCAAGAAACGTTTATGGTGATATAATAAAAGGTTTATATGATTCGGGTGCTGGTCTCGTGATTTGGACAATCATGATGCCAGAAGAAGATCGTCTAGGTGGTGATGCATATATGGGTGATATTCTATACGATTATCCTGTAGTCCTAGCTTCACGCCCATCAGACAAAACTAAGAACGAACCTATCAATCCTGGTGCGGCTATTATCAATCCAGAACATATCCATGCAATTCTTCCATACGATGGTATAATTGCTAACGTCCCAATCATAGAACAAAACTCTGTTGGTGCAGGGATCATTAGTACAGAACCAGAGATAGATGGTGTGGTTAGACGTATGCCAACCGTAGCAATGGTTGACGGTACACTATATCCTAGCCTAGCACTTGAGACATTACGTGTTCTTGCAGGAGACATTAGCTTTCAAATCAAATTACAACCCAACGGCATAGAGAAGATGAGGATCCCTCAGTTCGGTATTATCCCGACTGACAGTGAAGGTCGTGTCTGGATCGATTGGAGCCAAAAGAGTAAGAGAGTGTCCATAACGGATCTACCAAACTTTGATGGTGCAGTTGTTATCGTTGACGTGACAGCCGCAGGTATAGCCAATCCTACTCCAACCGCTATGGGATCTGTATACGCAGGGGAAGTCCAAGCGGCAGTTCTAGGTACAATGTTTAATGGAACTAACATCCAACGTCCCGATTGGGCACCAATGGCGGAACTACTTGCTATTGTGATTGGTGGTTTGGCTCTAATTGCACTAAGCAAATGGATGATAGTAGGACTGATTGCGACAGGTGCTCTTATCGGATCTGTCATACCATATTCTATGTACATGTATAACACGGAGAAGATGCTAATAGATGTGACAGCACCTACCATTGTCTTTGTAATCATAGCACTACAAGTATATGGTATTAAGTTTGTTAGAGAATTCTTAGAGAAACAAGCTATTAAGAAACAGTTTGGTGGATATGCTTCACCAGAAGTTGTGGAGATCCTACAGAAGAACCCACAACTAATTAAAGAAGGTCAGAAGAAAGAAGTAAGCATTGTATTTTCTGATCTTAGAGGTTTCACCCCATTGGGTGAATCGTTCGGAGATGATGTTAAAGGTTTGACAACAGTGATGAACAGTTATATGGATGCAATTACACAACCTGTGTTAGATGCAAATGGAATGATCATCAAATACATTGGTGACGCAACTATGCACATACACAACGCTCCTGTTAATGATCGTAGCCATCCGAAAACGGCAGTTCAAACAGGACTAAACATGCTAAAAGCAGTGGAGAAATTTAATGAAAAACTTATGGAACAAGGTAAACCGCAAGTGGGTATGGGTGCCGGTATTAATACTGGCCTTGGTTATATTGGAGAGATGGGTTCTACATCCAGACACTCCTACGATATCCTCGGAGACAGTGTCAGCACAGCCGCTCGACTAGAGAGCGCATGCAAAGGGTATGGGGTTCTTTTAATTGTAGGACCCCATACCCACAACCTAACAGAAGACGATTTCTTCTATCTCAAACTAGACAATCTTGCAGTTAAGGGTAAGAGCGTGGGTTTAGAGATATTTACGGTATTAGATATTGACCGTAACAAACATGGTGTGGATATGCTCAATCACAACACCATGCATAACTTCTATGGAACACAGCACTTTGACCAAGCTATTTACATCTGTAAAGATATGAAGGGTAAGTTCGAAGGCAAGATGGATGATTATTATGACATCTGGATTGAACGTTGTGAGTATATGAAGACACAAGATCTCCCAAAAGATTGGGATGGCATCTTTAGAGCAACCACAAAATAAGACTTGACAGCTAAACTCCTTTGTGTCATATTAGTTATGAAAGCAAATAGGAGAGCGAATCATGTATGACGATAATGTATTTTCAGATCTTCACAAAGAAGTCTATGGCTTCCGCCCTCGTGGTGTAATCATGGATAACTGGAACTCAATGGCACCTGCTGAAAAGCAAGTTCGTTGGGATCAGCTTTGCGAAGAGTTGGCATCTAATGCTGAGTTTGATCGTGTACAAGAGTTGAAAGCTGTTGCACAGGTAGAGCAAGACATCAAAGCATATATGAAGCTTGGTGCCCCTAATCGTGAAAGTGCTCTACGGTGGATGACCCAAACTGAGACATTCCATAACAGTCAGTGTGTAGAAGGTTGGGTTTGGAAGCAAGGTATCTTGTTTACCGCCTATGGTAAGCGTTTGGTGACAGAACTTCTACAAATTGTCGAATATGCTTGACACAAGATCTCCCAAAGGATTGGGATGGGATCTTTAGAGCAACATCAAAATAAATCGTTATTAAAGCAAAAAAGCCCTTGACTGGGCTTTCTTCTTTTGTTACTAATAAGTGTAATCAAGAGAAAGAGACGAATCAATGACTGTTTTAGTAAAAACTCCATGTGCCAGTGCCACTTTGAACTTCTTCGGTGTGACAGGCACAACGTGGAACGATAGAACAGGTAAGAACGTTTGGGATAATACCTTACGCCGTAATGGTTTTGCTGTTCGTAGTCGTTTCTCTGCTTTAGGTAAATCAACTACTGTTGGAGCCGCTAGACCAAAGATCAGAAAAATCGCCTCTAAAGATAAAGGCATCATCGCTTTTGTTGCAAGAGTTGATGGTCACGTTTTAGTGATTGATAGAGACGGTAACACTGTTGTTGATACTGATCCTAGAAAAAAAGACAAAAGAAGAATGTTTGGTTTTGTTGCTGTTTGGGTAAATTAGTTCTTGACATCTAACGAATCACATGCTACAAAATATGTATAGAAACAAAGAAAGCGAGAATCACATGTTTAGAATTCCTAATTTTTACCAAGACGAAGTTTCCTTCCAAGAGGGTTGGAAAGCTATGACAGACCACGGACGTGGTGATACTCTTGAAGGTA
>MDSY01040983.1_pt1 | contig 13040 bp, 11 predicted proteins | sample 811131 | NCBI WGS metagenome assembly MDSY01 (sample SAMN05326643, study PRJNA326480) | marine metagenome | isolation source: seawater | place: Atlantic Ocean: South West | collected 2010
AAACATATAAACCCAAAAAATCCCGTAAAAGACATTAAAGAAATATAAAGAGTAGGCGTTTTAAATGTTCAAAGGTGTAAATATTATTCTTTTAGGATATCCATGATTTTGAATTTAATCTTTGATGATTTAGTTGATGATTTAATTTCATTTAATATTTTTGTATATTTTTGAGGAATAATTGTATAATGAATACTTGATATATTATAGAATGAAACAAGCATTCGAAATAATTCACCTTCATTCATTGAAGATAAATTTGTTACAAAAGGATCAAGTACCTTTTCAACATAATTATTAATTATATCTTCTTTTTCAAGATGACTAATAAATAGAGAAAATCCAATTATATTATCAATCGTTTTATTTTCAGCACATAGTTTTAGATAGTTAGAATCCCCTTCTTGAGATAGTTCTTCGTGAAAAAATTTAGTATAATATTTATTACATGTCCTTAGAAGAATCATATCCTTACGATTAGAGTTTATTTCCTTAATAATCCCTACATAGAGTGGAATATAGATATGATGAACGATCGAGTTTTCAACTAATTTCTCAATAATATAAGGAATTAGGTAATCAACATTTATTTTTTCAATGATCTCCTTTTTAAGAATAAGATAATTTGAATCTGTTAATTTATTAATAAGACTATTGATAGTTTTGATTGATTGTGTATCCTCGGTAGTTTCTTTTTTATATCTCTTATTTTTATTGATATTCATACGATAATATTTTTTATTAATATCAATATTATCAAGGAAATTTAAAAGATGATCATCTTTTCTCGAGAGGTATCCTTGATATTTTTCTTGAAAGTCGAGGGATTGTAGGGTTTCTTCGATATCTACAAGCGAAGACATAATATTATTAATTATAAATTATTCTTTATATATATTATTCTGTTTCTTTAATCTTAATTTCTATATTTTCATTATCCCCTTTATTTTGATTTTCATTATCCCCTTTATTTTGATTTTCATTATCCCTTTGATTTTGATTTTCATTATCCTCTTTATTTTGATTTTCATTATCCTCTTTATTTTGATTTTCATTTTGATGATTGATTATTTTATGTGGAATAGATTCAATGATGGAAGTTTGTACATTCTCTTTTACATTTTGAAGGGATTGTTGTTGTTCTTCTGAGAATTTCTTCATTTCACCTTGGAAGTCAAACTTTTTCTTTTTTGATTCTCCTTTACCATTTGAGAATTCTTGTTGGACTTGTTTTCGTTTGATTGATTCAACCGATTTTGAGAAAACTTTGTAAGCTTCTTGATGATCTTTATAATCTTCATACTTACCAGAAAGACCAAAGAATTGCCAACCTTCTGTCTTAAGTTGTTCAACTACCATTGAATATGAGAAGTAGTTTTTATCCAATGAAAATAATTGTAAAAATCCATTACTTGCTGTAACCATTAATGAGATCGTCCATGATGCCCAATAACTAATCATTTCAAAACTAGCTGGTAATTTAGCAGGATCCATTTGTCCCATTGATAAGATAGCAGGTAATAGAATACTTCCAGTTGTTACAATAAAGCGAAATACATTATAATATTTTTTGGTATGATCTCTTTTCTTTTCATAGTATGATATTTCATCGAGAAAGCGAAACTTAAGTATTGATTTATCATATGATTTTTCTAGATCGATATCATCAATAATGCCTGATACATTATTTGAAAAGTTCATCTTTTATAGTATTAAAAATAATTTATTTAATCAATTAATGCAAAATCGTTAATTTTTTTCTTTCCTTTTTTATTTTTTTTAATTTCGTTTCCATCTTTAAAAATGGTATAATTATTCTTATGATAAAACTGAATTCTTTTTTCACATTGTCTTGTAAAGGTTGAAAAAGTATCTTGAATATCAATAATTAATGGATGGAATTTACGATCACATGCCTTTTGTCGAAATACTCTTCCAACCGATTGTTCAACATCTGATTTCGGAGAGGCTAAAATAACAGTATTTAGTTTTGGAATATCCATTCCTTCACTCGCCATAGAGAATGTAGCTAAAATGATTTCTTTTTCTTGTGATTCCCTTAATTCTTCAGGTTTCATACCACCTACATAGTATCCTCGTGAGTAATTTTCTAATGTTTTATACAATAGTTCCAGATGGTTTCTACGATCACTTAGAATGAGAATACTTCTTTTTTCTTGATTATATTTTTTGATTAAATCGATGATAATTTCACTACGAGGGAGATAATCACAAATATTGTTAATCATTTTTGGTATACATGGTTCTTTTCGAAAGTTCAATTCTTCTTTATTGTATTTTTCAACATTAAAATTACAATCAATAAGTTGGACTTCAACATAATCTTTATTTTTTGTTTTTTGTAGATAAACAATATCACCCATATACCATTCAAAAACTTTTGATAAACCATCTTTTCTTTTAGGTGTCGCAGATAATCCTAACATATATTTGGAGGCAACTTTCCTCATTGATTTAGAGAATACTTCCGCACCTAAATGATGACATTCATCAAAGATAGCCAGACCAAATGAATGGAATGTATTTTCAGGATATTCTTTCATTGATAAACTTTGAACCATGGCTAAAACAATATCTTTATCTTCAATATCAATAGTATTTTGTTGAATTTTACCAATTCGTGCGTTTGGAATAAATTCTAAGATCCTGTCCCTCCATTGAGTCATGAGAAAATCTTTATGAACAATAACAATTGTTTTCTTTTTTAAAGTACAAGCGATATGTAATGCGAGAACAGTCTTCCCTCCACCACATTTTAAAGATATAATACCACCACCTTTTTCGTACGCATTCTTAAGATAGATATCTTCAATGGGTTGTTGTTCCGGCCTTAGAACTCCTTTAAAAGAGAGATGAATTGATTCACCTTCATAAATTGTATTAAATTTTGGTGGTCCAAATTTTGAGATACCATAAAATCTTGGTAAATAGAGTTTCTTAGGACTTTCCATATAGACACAAAAACGACCCATCTCACTATTTTGTGACTTATTAAATGTGTATGGTTTTACAGATAGTTGATCTTTGATTTCTTTAATTTGTTTTGTATCATATTCACTTTTTATGATTTTATAACCATCATTTGATAATTTTGTTACCATTTCTAAATTTCCCTATATATATATATATATATAGTCTTAAATATTATAATAGTTTATTCCATTCACTATATAGGACAGCCATTTTTTTGATTACATGATCCATTATTATGACTGGAATTTTTGTTTCACCAAGATCAAACTTACATGTCATAGTTGTTAGGATGTGATCATATTTTTTTTCATATGAAATTGTATTTGTGTAATTCCATTGAACTGAGTCATTAATAATGATTGAATTATCATTATAATCGATTGTTTTTTCAATATAGATATAATGATCATTTGATATTTTATATGTCATTGTAATTAGATAGGCATATCGTTTTGAAAAGGGCCATGGGAATATATTATCTTGATAGTAGAGTGATATATCCATATTATTTTTTTTAATTTGTTTTATTTTTTGTATATTCTCAATGGGTAATACAGAATTGAGGGATATTTGTTTTTTTATATTTAAATTATTCATCATATCCATTACATGATGAATATTATTCGAATGTAGTTTACCTTGGAATTTAACAGATTTATGATAATATCCATCTGTTGATTTTCTCCATAGACTGATACCTTCGTTTAGAATTTCATAATCCTCCCACTTTTGATTGATAAAATCGATTATATTATTAAGATAGATTTTAACGTTTTCCATTAAATTCCGTATTATTTAATTTTTGTAGTATTTAAATATTAATTATAACCGAATATTATAAAAAAAGTAGAAAAGCAAAGTAGAAATAGAAGAATTTAATCTTTAACATCAAGGAGAGTATCTAATGAATGACCTTCTTTTAATGGAGTCCATTTTTTGAAAAGAGGATTAAATTTACATTCTACAATTGCTTCTGATTTTAGATTCGTTAATTCTTTTACCCACTTTGAAGTTTGAATATCGGGAATGGAGGCATAAGAATGTTTTTGGATATTTGTTTTTTGTTCATTGTAAAGATAAAGTTCATAGACATCTGGTTTGACGGTTTGAATTATTCGGAAAGAGATAAACTTTTTATTTGTAGAATTTACCTTTTTATAGTCATTATCTTTGAAGAGATAGAGGATTTTTGAATAGCTGGTTTTTAAGGGAACGAAATAGAAACCTCGAATACGATAGGGTAAATTAGGAATAAAATCATTTAAGATATATCTAATTTGATTAAAGTCAAAGTATTTTTTAATAATGATCGGACAGATATCACAAAATGAATCATTAATATATTTAGACTCCATAATATCAATACAATGATTCATACGATCGTGTATCTGTATGGTATTTAATGAGACACCATTCATCGTATAGATATCTCCAATTAGTAGGCACCATTCATTATTTTTATTTCGAGTAAGTTCAACTTCAAAGAGAGTTCCATTGAATAGAGCTGGATCGAAGCGATAATGGACAACAAATATTTTGGGATATTCATAACCATCTTTTATTTTTTTATCAATCAGGAAGCAATAATTAATATTATTAATTTGAGTTAAAAATAATAGGTATGGAGTCCCTGAACTTTTAAGGCAAATTACATGTGGATTATTAAGATTTTTATTGTATTGATCGTTATATATTTTAGCATATCTGTAGTTGAATTTAATGTTTGTTTTAAGGTAAAGATTATCAAGTATATATTTTTTCATTGAATTATCGGTTACATTATCAATTTCTTTATTACAGAAGCTTGTTCTAGTGATATGTTTTGGATCCATTTATAATTACTTTAATAATTGTAAATTATCTTTATATCAAATTTTTGATTTAAAAATAAATTATTGTGTAGATAATAAGAATGGAGCATCAAGATTGGAATCAATATATTATCCATTGTAAAAACCCTATAAATGTGGAAAAAGATGTGAAAAATGACAAGAAGAAAAAGAATTATGCCCCTAATAAAGATAAAAAACTAGAGGAAAAAATAAAAAAAGGAGAACCATTAAATCATAAAAAAATAGATAAGGAATTATCTAAAAAAATTCAAGCTGCAAGATTAGAAAAAGGGTTAACACAGAAGCAATTAGCAAATAGATTATCATTACCTGATAAATTGATTAATAATATTGAAACCGGGAAGGCAATTTACAATGGACAACAATTAAGTAGAATAAAGAGTTTCTTAAAAATTTAATATTTTATATAATAAAATGATGGGTATGAATAATTATTTACTATGTGTATCTTTATTTATTTTGGGATGGTATATGTATAAACATAGAGATAGATTCGGCCTTAACTTTAAGTCAAATAAGTGTTTTATTTATTTTATTCCAATAATTATTTTATGTATTTTTTTTACACAGAAGGGATTTAGAAAATTATTGAGTCAAAAGGATGCGATTACATATTTAATTTGTTTCCTTGTAGGTTGGTTTTCGAGTCGATTTTTTGGTAACAACCAATTGATTGAAGGCCTTGATGATGAGGATATTGCTGGAGATATATTTGGCGGTTTGGGTGGTGTGACGATCGATGAAGTATATGGAGCTAGATGGCAACGAGCGTATATTAATAAGATATTTAAAAGAGGGAATGAGCATTTACGTCCCAGGATTGATGGTCGTGAAATGACAGATAGTGAAGTGCAGTATTTCTTAAAGACATTAGCTGATTGTACTTGGAGAGGTATTCATCCCGAAGACAGCCGATGTTCTGGTATTTCTGATACTATGTCTGGCCTCGGCTTTGCGAATAATTTCATAAAACCTTATAAAGACATGGAAAATAAATGGTGTCGGGATAGAGGTCTTCCTAATAATTGTGGATTTGAATCTAAATGTCCCGAACTCCAAGCATATGGTCAAGGTAATGTCCATCTATGTGAGATGGGAGAGACAAAAGCTTGTTCTCAACATTTTAATTGGCCAACAGGTGAAGTTGGAAATGAAGACCATGGTTTCTTAGGAACGCAAGCATTTAACCTGAATGAGAAAAGCATCGAAGAACTTGTCGAACAAGCACGTTTAGTCGGTGTTAGTGAAAGCGATCTCACGCGAGACAATGCCATGAGCGACAAGAACAAGTTAATAGAACTTATTCGGGGTTCTATTAACAATGCTCGCGAATATCTCGAGGGTATCGAGAGACCAATACAATTAGGAGGTACTTCATCATCTGGTTTACAAGGTCCATTTATCGATGGTTGGAAACCGGGGGAGGGCTCTGTAACAACAAATATCAAGGAGGGTGGTAGCGGTCCATTGATGAATGCTCGCTGTGTAGGTATTCCTTGGTATTCTCCGAAGCAGGGGGATCCTAATAGTACCAACAACAGGAGAGAACTAGCGGGTACACCTACTTGTTCGGCGGAAGGAGCACGTCTTACCCATCCACCTGGTCTCAATACTCGGACTCAGACGGGTAGCGGTCTAGATTGTCAACGATTAAAGGAGAAACTTGAGGATGATATGTACAACCTCAACCGCGAAAGAGAAGACCGGTTACATTATCTAAGGTGGATCTTACCACAGGAGCAACGTGCCGCTGAGAGAGAAGCCGCGGAACGAGCTGAACAGGAAGCACGGGAGGCCGCGGAACGAGCTGAACAGGAAGCACGGGAGGCCGCTGAACGAGCGGAACAGGAAGAACTAGCACGGGTGGAACAGCAGCGAGCTAATAACCTAAGAAGGGCCAGAAGTCTTCTGAGCGATGGCCGAAGCACTATTAACAGAATCGGAGGCGGCGACGCGCGAAGGCGTCGCACCGCTCGACCTAAATGGCAAATAGCGATCGATCGGTTCACGGAGGGTCTTGCGATCCCTCGCGACGGAAATGAGAATGATCGAGTATGGCAGGATCTCTCGTCAGAGCTATCCAGGGCCCAAACGGGATTGGGGCGAGCTACATGGAATCCGAATCCGGTCAGGCAAGCCACTACCCCGCCCGCCAACTTGGGTGGCTTATTCTCCTTCTTCCGCTAAATAAATAGATTCTTGGAATTTTAATATTATATATTATTATATGCCATCTAAACCTAAAGAAACAATAAATGATATAAATAAAGAGTTTGATCAATGGGTTACTGATTCAGCGATAAGTACAACTGACCCACCATGGAATAAAGGGAATTGTACTGCGGACCATTATTTTAATTGGCATCCTGTTGATAAGGGTGAAAATGATAAATGGTCTGCTGATTACTATGCCTGTGGAGGACGTAGTGATGGAGGACATGGGTTATGTATGGGTTTAACTCATGCTCAATGGTTAACAATATGGTCAAATTGTAAAAAGAAGAACATCACAAACTTTGATCAATGTTATAATATGGTTGAACAGAAACATGTGCCACATAATTTTAATGTTGGATGGCAAGATAATTGTAATGATGAAGCGGAATATCTACCTGAACAAAACGTATGTTCCAAGGATTGTGGAGTTGATGAAAAATGTAGAATCAATACAAATGTTTTAGGGACTCGACCTGCTTATCCTACGAAACAACAAAACTTACGGGATTATGCGAAACCAAAAAATAGAGATTTTCGGACAGATAAAGGTCCACAAGATACAAATACATGTCCTGTAACACATCGAAGACAATTTGCTTGCGCTGGAGATGGATATCCCAATGTTCAAGATAATACACCTGGATGTGGAAGTGGTTTGGATGTCGATGATGGGGAAAGTACGATACGTTTTTGTGCTCGACCTCATACTGATTGGAATGCTGTCAATTTAGCTGGATGTTGTCTTAATAATCGGATAGGTGGTTCAAAAAGTAATTCTCCTGAACCCGAAGCCAGATGTGCCCGAGGATATTGTCGTAGTTTTGTGCCTGTTGAGGAAGGTCAAGTGGCTGATAAATGTATACAACCATTTAAGATAGGTAATAAATTGGGATGTTATCGTATGTCTGATACTTGTAATAATATGTTTAAAGAAGCTTGTACTGCTGAGGTATTCCTTAATTCGAGAGTTTGTAAAGACGGATCAAAAACTTGTAAACAAAAAGATAAAATTCCAAATAGGATGAATGCCTATTGTAAAAAATGGGCTAAAATCCAACCCAGTGAATTTAATGATGTTGCACAGGCAGTTTGTGCAATCCCTACGGCGGAGAAAAAGGGTGGTTCAAAGATGGTATCTGTTGGTGAGGAAGGTGAAGGTGGTGAAAATGATGATCCTGATGGTGAAAAATTAGCTTCTTTAATGAAAGGTATTCAAGGTCGTGATGTCAAAAGAAAGATTGTATCATTATTTACAAGTGAATTATGTCGTGGATATATATTAAATAATCTAAATACAAATCGAACATTATTAACCAATATATGTAAGGCAGCGGTTAAAAAGAATCCTAATGGATCCTGGTCGAAAACTAAATATGGACATGAAATGAAAGATATATGTCCTTGTTTTTATCCAATGGAATACTACGAATGGTATAAACAAGAAAAGCTAAGTAAAGGTGGTAAGATTGAATCGAGTATAACCCAATCAACTAAGATCCCATGTTTTTATATGGATTGTACAGCGACTATGTTATATGATCCTGTTCAAGGAGATTGTCCTGATATAGCAACTTGTATTAATGAAATAAAACAGAATGTCACAGTAGCTGGAAGTGGTACAGGGAAGATGCAAATACCAAGTGGAAGACAAATATCATCTGGATCTCAAGCATGTAATATCCAAATGATCAATAAAGGTACAGGTGCGGCTGCTGGTCCAGCTGCTCCAGCTGCTCCAGGTGCGGCGGCGGCTCCAGGTGCTCCAGCTGCTCCAGCTGCTCCAGGTACTCCAGGTGCTGCTCCTGTGGGTATAGCAGGTGCTGCAGCGGGAACGATGCCAGGTGCTGTTCCGGTTGCAACCGGAACTTTACCTGGAGGAAGCGGAGGGCAATTGGAAGGTCAGACAATTGCTGGGATGAAAATGGATGATATCATGAAGATATTGGGAGGTGTATTCTGTTGTTTTATATTGATGATGGGTGGAGTAATGGCAGCATTCTTAGGAGGGGGTCCACGACTTCCACCTGCAGCCGCACCTGTCGCCGCACCTGTCGCGACTGCTTAATAACCTCTTATTCTTTGAACAAATTTTTTAATGATTAGGAATAATAGATAAACCATAACGATATTCCATAAAAAGGATACAATTAGAAGTCGATAATTTCCTACACGATTCACTCTAACTTCAGTTTTTGATTTAATTTCTGTATTATTTTCCATAATAATACCGACAGAGGTATCAATAATATTCATGGATAGGGATTTAACATCGATTGCTTGTTTAAGAGTTTTACCACGGACATTTCCATTGGCATCCATGGTCGTTGGATCACACATACCATAACGATCGATGTATTCTAGACCTTGTTTAATATTTAAATTTTGTTGACTTGCTTGTAATATTTTGTTATTAATATTTTTATAGACATCATTTTGTATTTCATTATTACTTCTTACACCTGCATCCATATTTACTTCACCTACACCTGTTTCTTTGAGAGTATTTTCAACATGAATATTGATTTCATTTGCAATCTCATTTATTTTTTGTTTACTTAATTGATTAAATTCAGATATTTCAATTGTACTTTGTTGATCAACGTTTGGACAACAATGATAAACAGGAATATCTCTATTATTATATTTTCTTGTCAAGGCATCTGTTTCCATAAAATTTGTGTTATCATCATCACCTTCTCTTTCATGAAAAGGACAATTAATTTCAGCTAAATTATGTGAAGTAATATTAATACTTGATACTTGCCTTTCATTATCTAGGATACGCATAACATTACGATTGACATTTGAAAATTCACTAACATTATTTAAATCAGGTTGTTTTGTACCTAGCGATCCAGCAGCAATTGTATTTTCTTTTGTTTTCGCATCTAAACTGATATCTTGATTTATTGAACTATAGCAGGTATCGATTGGAAGAACATATTGATTTATAATTCCAAGTGGTATAGTATATGGTGCACACATTAACTTCATAATATTTTTTGTAATAGTGGATCCAGCTGATGAAAAAAAGTCAACAATCATTATATATATTATATATATATAGTATAAAATTTTATCTACTATTAAATTAACGGATCAATGATGTTGGCGATAATGGAAAATATTCAAGCCAGCAACCAAAACCTCCAGCCATATCACACCAAAAGCCACATTTTTCACGATGAGGATCACTTACCATACACATTATCATAATCCAACATTTATAGATAAAGTACATAAATAATATTGCTATGATTGGGTAGATACAACCACATCTTCCATGAAATTTTTCAAGAGTCATTCCAGCTGGTTTTGTAATTGCTATCGCTTTGAGTACTTTAACAAGGCCATATGCTAGGAACCAACATATGATATAAGTTAGAACCACTGATACAACAAACGAAACGATAAAAGTATATATTTTTTTGATATCAACATCTGTTACTTTAGTGGATGTTTTACTTTCCATTTCAACATAATTTTCAATGACTGTTTCAGTGATGATTGATACGATATTTTTTGATGCAATATCAATATTAAGTGATTGATTAATTCTTCCTGCAGACGGAGATTCATCACAATTATTGACACATGCGAGTGGGGATATTGAAACAATTTTAATATTTTGAGAAGTTTCAACATCAGTTTTCGCAAGATTTTCAAGTACACGAGTGATACCTTCTATACTTGTATTTTCACTTTTATTTATTGCTCCTGTAATAGATGTATTACCTGTTCCTCCACCGACTGTGAGGTCGACTTGATTTTCAAGTTCTTGTTTTACTTCATTGAATATTTTTTGTGTATCATTGATGACTGTCGAATTAACTGCGCTCAATGTAATTTGTGAATTTTGTGAGACATCATAACAACATCCATAGGATGGACATCCACTTCCTTCAACTTCAGAACCCCACCAAGTATATTCTTTTTTTCTTGGTTGAAGGTGGAATTTAGATAATTTCTGATTTCCACAATCAACCTTTATCTTTTTATCTGCGAGAATATTTTGATCAATTATTGATGAATGATCATTTATTACCTGTGAAACACGTTGTTGTAATGCTGACATTGTATTATTTGATTTAATGACAGAAGGAATACTATCTTCATTTACAATTTGTTCACCTGTGATAACTTCATTACAAAATACAATGTATTCATCTATTACACTACTCATTATATAATATTATATTATAAAAATATTATAGATAAAAATTAGAAAGGTAAAATAATAAAGATAGGTATATGTATAGGGTTCGATTATTCATCCATTTTATTTTTAATTATAATAAGAATGACTAATATAATTAGTGAACAACAAATACATGATGCTATTTGAGCGATACAGGCATCATTTGATTGGGTTGTTTCTTGAGTAACATCCATCTCGTGATCTGCGAGCCTTTTTTGAACGATTTCTAATGTTGAATTAATGATATCTTCTGTTTTAATAATAATTTGAGCATCTTGTTTAATTGTAGGTCCTACTGATGCTCCACATGGATCTTGACATTTTACAGGTGTATAGTATTCTATTTCTATATTTTGATCTTTACTTAATGAGGTTTCTGCCATATTCGCAAGGATGACTTCAATATTTTTAATTGCTTCTTCTTCAGCTCCTGCGAATGCTTCATTTGCTGCATCTAATTGACTTTGATTTCCTTCAAATTGTGTGGTTGCTTCTTGTTGAAGTTTCATTTTGATATCACTCCAGATATTTTCACTTTCATTGATAATTGTTTCATTAAATGTGTACATTTCAATATTTGCACTTTGATCGATATTATAACCACAACCATAATTTGCACATGGTCCTTTTGTCCTTTGTCCAAAGATTCCATATTCATTTGTCATAGCCATAGCATAAAAAGGTGTATTCATATCAACAAATTTTCCTTCTGGATTAGGAATTTGTTTCACACTTACATTTTGTCCCGCATAGACTTTCTTAGATGATATATTCTTATACTCTTCAAATTTATTTGTAATATTTCGTTTCGCATCATCCAGTCCAGCTAAATTCATTGATGATGGACCTCCCCCTCCCCCTAATCCACCTAATAAATCTGCTGCAGGTGATGCCTCACATTGACTTAGAAATTGTCCCATATAATAATATCAAATAAAATAATTCTGAAATAATATATTTTCTATGTTATAAATATGGAGAAAAAAGAAGAAAATGAGAAAAAAACAGAAAAAGAAGAAAATATATGGACAGATGAATGTGAGGCATTATTAGCGGAATGGTCTGAAAAAGCATCTTGTTATCGGTGGCTTCATGGAAGATGTGAAAAAAGTTATCGAACATGGTATTATTGTTTTTCAATCCCTGTAATTATATTATCAACATTAACTGGAGCTGCAAATGTTGGTATGGATTCGTTTGTCCCATCTGAAAGTAAATCGATGGCATCTGCGATTGTTGGAGGAGTTAATATTTTTGCGGGAATCATCTCAACATTACAGAACTTTCTAAAGGTCGCAGAATTAATGGAAGGACATAGAATCGCAGGTGTTTCATGGGGGAAATTACAAAGAAATATCGCGATTGAATTAGCATTAGATCCTTCCAGAAGAGTAATACAAAGTGATTTCTTAAAAATGTCACGTTCAGAATATGACAGATTAATTGAGGCTGGTCCTATTATTGATGATAAAGTAATTCAACAATTTAATAAAAAATTCAAAAACTATGAAGTTGCGATTCCATCGATCTGTAATGGATTAGATAAATGTAATATCTATAAAATTGATGAAACAATTAAAATGAATCGTAATGATTTCATTGATGGTATTGAAGATATTATTCATAATGAAGAAAAGAATACTCAAGATAATAATACGAAACTTAATCTTATCAAAATAGATGAATCAAATATTAATGAAATGATCATAGATGATCATGAAACAAAAAATGATCATGAAACAAAAAATGATCATGAAACAAAAAATGATCATGAAACA
>MDSY01052160.1_pt1 | contig 13040 bp, 8 predicted proteins | sample 811131 | NCBI WGS metagenome assembly MDSY01 (sample SAMN05326643, study PRJNA326480) | marine metagenome | isolation source: seawater | place: Atlantic Ocean: South West | collected 2010
AAACTTTAACTCTATAATTGTTGGCATCCAGCCATATACAAAATGACTTGAAATTACAAGATCATGCTTGGAGATGTTACTGATATTTTTAAAATACTGAATAAATTCAGGATACGTCTTAATGTACGAGTCTTCAGAAGGTGGGTTAAATTTTAAAGACTCATCAAATATATTATCAAATACTAAATTTTTTAATTCAGGTGTTTTTTTCATTAAATTTCTAGGTTTTAATAAGAGCAGTAGTTACCAGCCAATCCTTTTCTTAAAAGCTCTACTAGTCTGGTTTTTTTTGCAATGACTATTGAACACATTTTTTGGAATTTTATTTTGAGTCTTGGTTTTGTGATTGCATATATGGATTTAGCCTTGGCTATTCATTTCAACTTTATACTTTTCAATTTGTTTATCCCAGTTTTTATTATTCATAATATTTTCAATAGGGTTTTGCTCCATTCTAGGTATGTAGTCATCATCACACATTTCTTTTCTATTTACCAAATAAACCCAATAGTTATCTGATTTCCGTTTTGCTACTTCAACTTCATTTATCGACCAAAAAAAGTATGGATTATTTCCGTCATAGGTTTTCACTTCTATAAAACGATTATATTTTAAATCCTTTTTTAAGGAGAGTTTCTAAGTGTCTCTTTATATTTTTTTTATGAAAAATATTTAAATTTTTTAATCCCCATGCGAAATCTGCAATGTATGATCGTTCTTTGGAACTTAAAATTTTTGCTGTAGTATCCCATTCAAACATCTTTCTCATCATTAGTTCATCTATCCTGATTTTATTAAAATTAATCTGTTCCTTTTTTATCTTCGAATCAGTTAAACTCTCCTCTTTTAGAATATTTGAGGCATAATAAAGCTGTTTTATAGATGGTGAGATACCTTCAACTAGGTTTTTTCCTATTTGGTCAAAAACAGATGCATATTTTATTTTCCTCAATTTCGCAATAGCCTCAATTTTTTGAAATTCAGAAAAAACACTTTTCTTTTCATTAATGCATTTATTATAATTTGTTATTATATATTCTAAAGCACTATGCAATAAATTATCTTCTCTTTCAATACTATCAAAAAAAGAAGGGACTTCAACTCTTAGTTTATTTGTTAAAGTATTTTCAAATGAAACTAATTTATCATCAACATCTAGTTTGTTAATTATTGAATGTACCAGAGAAGAAAGGTTTCTATCATCTGTATCAGTTAACAAATTTGAATTAGATTGAATTGCCTTATAATAGTTCACGCCATTAGAATGAATTAATACATTATCACTTAAATATTTAAAATCAACCTCTTCTAAATTTTCATTTGCTCCCTTCCTTTTTTTTAATTCAGTCTTACTAATACCATATTTTTTAATTATAATATTGGTGTCATCTGTACTCACGAATTCTTTTATCTCTTTGCAAGAACTAACTCTCTTCCATAACTCTTCTTTTTTTGAATATTCCCCATAATCATCACTATCGGAATATTTCTTAATAAGCTCATTGACTAATTTCAATAATTGTGTTAAATATGCTTCTAGATCACTCTCTAGACCCTCATTAATCCATATTTTTAAAAGATCAAAGGATGGCGCCTTTTTATCACCATCTGTTATCATGAATAATATTGAAAGAGTATAGGGAACAACTGCGGATCTTATTTGGCCCATCGAGTTTTTTCCTGCTCCATATATTTTCTCCAATCTTCTGAAAATTATAATATTTGCAATGAGTTCCTCATAGAAATCACGATTAATATTGATAGGTTTTTTAAAATCACCTTCACCTGTTAACTTCTCAATAAAATATCTAAAAATTTTCTCACCTCCTTTTTTTACAAGATGAGGTTGATTTCCCCAAGCAGAATAATATTTCGCCATTAACTCTTTAGAAAATCTTCTATCTGTTGGGAATTCTTTCGCTAACCTGTTTTTATTAGAACCTGCAATTCTCAACTTGGTATTAAATTCACCTTTCGCTCTTTCAAAAAACCACTTCTTACCAGAAGGAGTCATAACACTTTCACTAAGGGACTTAATTCTTACTAATTGAGGGTTTCTTGATCGTAAATCAACTTTAGAAACTCTTGATTGAGCATTTGAAAATGTACTTATATTAGATATTAATTCCTCTAATTCCTCTTCAGTAGCCTCTTTGGCAACATTTATTTTTGCCATTACTTTTACTTTGCTAATATCAAAGCCATCCTTTTGTGTAAAATAAATAGTAGCGGTAGTTTGACCTCCATTTACAATTTGAAAATCAGTTAATGATTTTATTTTGTATTGCCCAGATTCTAATATAATTTCACCATTTGTTGCCGTTATTGTTAAGCCATTATTGTAAGCAACAAATTTATCTGGTTCTTTACGAATTGTTTCTCTAATGCCTTTGTTTACGCCTCTAAATTGCAGAAAAGATCTAACGTTCTTTTCCAATAACCTTGTGCTAAAATCTTTATAGAGCCCAGAAATTACTGATGCTGGTAAAACACATAAGTAAGATTCAAAATAATCTTCATCTGCAGCCTTAATAGCAAATATGGGTTCTCCAAACATTTTTTCAAAATCTACAATTAACGCTTCTCTGTTACCCTGAGAAATAAGAACATTATAAAGAAAATTTAAATCAATAACTCTCTTTTTAATAAGCATTTTCTTTTTATGTCTTTCCCTATTTTTTGAAAATGAAACATCCATTTCTTCATCCTCAAATTCTATTCTTTTTGGCTGAGGTGATGCTCCAAGTAATGAAACAGTTGAGTTTAATGATATTAAAAAAATTTCAATAACATCAAATTGCTGTGCACCGTCAGATGAGGAAATTTTTGAAACCAATGGTCTTACGGGACTAGAATCTTGTATTTCCTCGTTTAAATGACCTTTTATAGCCTTATTTAAAAAGCTTGTGCATTTTTTAAGCTGTAAATCATAAGCAGCCTTAGTTGAAACCATTAAGGCATCATTTGAAGCCGATAGGCTAATAGAATCCTCATCTATAATGAAAAGCTGCAGTCTTTCACCAGATTCATTAATACTATAAGCATTAACCTTTAACTTGTCTGCTGTTGATTTAAAATATGAATTTGTGAAATCTTCAGAATCTATAAGTTTTGCATCTAACATTGATGGTAAAACTTGTGATAGGATTAAATTCTCTTGTATGAACCCCTCATCATCTTTTGATTGATCCAGTAATTCATTTCTATAATTAAAATATTCTTCTAGTATCATTTTAATATTTTTTCATTTCAATTAAAAACTGAGACAATTGAGTAATTCTTAGTTTATACTTCAAATTTGAAATTTCTTCCACGATATTTGATTTGGAAAGCTTTGGGAAATCATCACTAGCAGCGTCAAATAATTCAGTTTTTAATACAATAAATCTATGATTATTGTATTGTTTTAAATTCTCAGCTGTTAAACCTTTTTGGTTTAATGCTTGGTATAATATTGATAAGTCCCCAAAATTATCTCTAATCTGTTTTACAATTTTCAGAATTAAATCGTGAATTGATTTTCCATCAATTAAATCAATTTTCACAGTGACTACTAATAATTCCAAGCCTTTGTCAAACTCTTTTTCCAATTGAAATTCACTAGATATACTTACAAATGGTTTTGATTCTATTTTAGTTTTAACTTCAATATTTTTAAAGTCAAATTCAAAATCATTGGCTTTGTCATAAAGGCCTTTCCAAGAAGAAAGCATAAAATTAATATTTGAAAAATCAGATTCTTCTACATAGTTATTTAAAACAAATAATTCTCCAAATATCCCTTGAATATCATCCATAGATAAACTTTTAATCAGCTTATCCTCAAAAAACTCTACCCATTTATAAAATGAAGCTATTAGTTCTTTTGAATAAGAATCTGGGTTAGAAATTTTGTGGATTCTTAAATAAAGAGAAATTATTAAATCATTAAATAAATCGACAAAATCAACATCCTTTAATTTAATTAGAATTACATCTTTTTCTTTTATGTAAGTAAGCTGTAACTTTTCTTTGTCAGCACCAGTTAATTTCAGGTCAAAATCAGTAGGTAAAAAAAGCAATAGACATCTATATCCATCATTATCCGTAGCAATATATAATTCAGGAATACAAATTGATGAAATCCTCAAGGCATTATAACCACTATAGTTCTTAAAGGATGAAACATCCACCCACTTACTATTTAAAGCATTGATCTCCATTTCTGTTTAGTTATTGTTATCGTTTGGAATATCATCATCTCCTTCATCATCTCCTTCATCCTCGTTTAAGTCATAATCACCTTGCATATATTCTCCACCTGGATCATTTTCAAGAGGAGGAAAACCTAGTGCATAACCCACAAGTGGTATATTTAAGTCAAGCTTTTGTTTATCGAGGTAATCATCAAAAATATTTTTTGTTACGGGGTCATTTGATTTTGGTCCTTTTTTATGAAAAACGTAATTTGTGTCAAATAGATATATAATAAGAACACCTTGTGTTTCTTTCATCTGTCCACGATAATATCTTTCGGGCACCGTTTTAATTTTTCTAGCCTTAACTAATGCATCTGCTTCTGAAAGTGAGGAATCTTTTTTCCGGAACTCTTTAACTTTATGAGTGTAAAAAGAGTCATTAGCGATTATAATTTCCTCATCTGAAATATTAATTGCTAAATCTGTGTTAGCTGCTATAATATTTGCATTTTTCCCACTTGCTTTAAAGACATTATCTTTTTCAATTGAGGTGATTTCAAGTCTATTGTTATCTTTTGGCCCAGATCTTTGAGCGAACTGAATACCATTAACTCTTTCATATACTATCCCTAAATCTTTAGGTGGTATTAACTCTTTGGCATTACTTGTAATTTTAAGTGCTACAGTCCAATCAGTAAGCATTCCTTTATCATTGCAGAGTTCTATAAACTTAACCATTTGATTTCTAATCTCTTTCGTGAAATTATTACTTTTTTTATTTAAAATTTCAATAATTCCTTCTCCAGAAGTCCTAAAAGTTAATAAGCCTCTTTTTTTAGAATCAAATCGTGGTGCTATTTTCGTTTTAAAATTAGACCAAGTATTTTTTATATGTTCATTAGTTACATTGAACCTTGTTGTCATTTCTAATTGATCAGCATAAGACCAGTTAACATTTTTGGCATTTTTTAAAATTGATGGCCTGGTTATTTTTAATGTACCAGGGTGTTTTCTAACACGCAAAACAAAACTTTTCGGATCTTTATCTTGTTCTTCCATTTTCTTGAATTCTGTTTCCAGTTCTTCAATACATTTTGTGGTTGAATCAAATTTATTAAGAGAATCTTGTGTCGTGAAAATTTTACAACAGTCCAAATAACCTGGTCGATAACCAAACCATCGACCCATTTGTAATAACCCATCAGAGTAATTTGTAGTTCTAATAAAATAGTTTATTGTTAATCCCTCTAATGTAAATCCACGAGACAATCTATTACCTCCAACCGCAATTATTTTCTTTGGAGATCCCTTTGGATATTCTAATTTTTCTTTTGTAAAACTATTTATAGCTTTTATCTCAATTCCTTTTACAGCATTTGGCAATATATTCTTGATTGAATCAAACACTATAGGTACCATAAATTCATCTTCATAACCAGCAGGTAGATAGTCTTTTATATTTTCAACTATATGTGCATAGCCGTATTTACTATACCACAATTTTTTTAGTTCCTCATAAATGGAATTTGGACTTGATGGATTATCATTTTCAATTTTTGATATTAAATCATTAACATATTTAACGATTAACTCCTTTGTTTTATTCTGCCAAAAAGTAAATCTTGAGATATGCACTAACATCGTATTATGTGGTTGAAATAATACTGATTTTTCCATTGAAGGAATCCTACTTTCTCTTATGGCAAGAGCTAGTACAAAACATTTAATCGCATCTTTGAGTGATTCTGGTATTTTTTTCGGGAATAAATCATCTTTTTTTGACGCTCTTGTATTTTTTTTATATTCTGACCAAGTATCAAAATCTAAATGTCCCGTATATCCATAACGATCATCCCATTCATCTTTTGTGATGTTTTCGATTCCAGTATTTGGGTCATCCTTATATACTCTAGGAGGAAAATCATCTATATAATCAGATACAGCAGGTGCTAGAAGTGGTATTTTTTCGTTATCATCGGTAGCATTTTCAAATGGAGCAATAGTTTCAAAAATTTGTTTTGCTCCAACATAATTGGATGGTGGATCAAGCAGTTCTATAAAATCATCAGGAAAAATATTTCCTACTCGATTCAATTCTTTTTCAACTTGTTCACCTTTTAATTTATATTTCTCAATATATTTTTTATCAGAAACACTATTACGATCTTGGAGAACATTTGCAAAAGGAGTAGCGGTATAACCTAAATATGTTTTTATATTAAATAGTGCTAGTAATGCTCTTATTTGACTATTTGTTTTAGAAGCATAATCTCGCCCCTTTGCTCCTAAATTATTTAAAGACGCATTGTCTGCCTCATCATCTAATATCAATAAAGGGATATTGTGCCTTTCTTTATTCTCATCAAGATAATCGTGTAGCCAAATAATTAGGTTTCTTAAAACACTGACGTTTTTTTTACAAACCAACACATTTACATCATTTAAACTAAAATCAGCATCGAGTAATGATCTATTAAAATCAGACTTTGAAGAAGTAATAGATTTGACTTGATTTACAAAGGAGTTCCCTAATAGTCCAAATCTTTCTATTTCTCCAGCTCCTTTTTTTCCAACAGTATTTGTATCAATATCTCTTCCTTCCCCTATTACGTCACTTTCTATTCTTTTTTGAGTTTGACTCCTCAGGTCTTCCATTATTCCGGAAAGAACAATAACAAGACCATATCCAGAGTCTATGGAACGATTAATAACGGCGTTAAAATTCCCTGTTTTTCCTGACTGGACAGCCCCCACTACTAATCCTTTAGAATAAATAGAGCTTTTAGATTTGGGGTCTGCAATTTTTTTAATGATGGACATACTGGATCTCCTCGTTTCATCTACAACTTTTTGAGATCTTCCTGTCTTCAATAAATATTTAAAATACCTTTCAGTATAATCCCAATCAATATCATCTTCTCTTGATTCTGTTAACCAGCTCACAAATCCATCTTTTGTTAATGAATGACTGATTCCTGGATCAATAGTGTTTACAGATAAATATTCCTTTTTTGCAGTTTCAAAGTAATTTTTTAAAGTTATTTCATCAACCTTTGGTAGGCCAATTAAATCTCCTGCATGGCTAATATCATTTTTTATTCTTTCAAAAAGTAAACTCACATCCCCAATTGTCATTTCAGATGTTACCTCCTTCTTTATTCTATTTTTGAATAAATTTATATAATTCATATTTTATTATTTTATTAATAACCTAACTTCTTCAGGAAGAGATGACATTTTAAACCCTAAATGGGGTAAAATTTCATCTTTAATCATTATTTTAGAAATTCCTGAATTAATCAATTCTTCAACTGTTTTTATTAATGAAGTTAAATCAATACCATCTTTATCCTCTATACCTATAAACTCTTTTTCTTCATGTACATGTCTAATATTGTTTACTCGAGTATTAATCATTCTTAAAATTAAATTTAGTGAAGAATTTTGTTTTTCACTAAGAGACTCTTGTAAGTTTTTTAGTAATGGAAAATTATTATTTACCTCAAGAATAGAACCTTTATTAGAATAACTTCTTTCAAATAATTGGTTATGATTTTGAGACTTACTACCTGAAAATTTCCTAATTCCTCTATTGTAGTATTCTCTTTCTGCCTCAATTTTTAGTTCTTGTATATAATCTTCAAATGCATTTCTTAACTCATGCGGAATTACAATTTGTGATTTAGCAACATTTAGATGAAGTAAATGATCTACACTGTTACCTACCTCTACTCTTAATCTAGCAAGTTGAAGCCGTGGAGCTTTTTTGACAATGCCATTCCAACCTCCAAATAAAATAATCCTATCCGCACGGTAAATATATAGACCTTCCATATCCATCAACCCACGATGTCGAGTAGTCCACTTTGTTAGGCTTTTTGAAGTTTCAGAAATTGATCTTGAAGGAAGAACAAACCCTTCAATTTTAATAACATCTGATCTAAATGCACTTTGCTTAGGCTCAATTTGTCTAAAATCTTTTTCTTCTTCAGGAAATGGATTAAAAGGACTAACGAGCGTGTTATTAATTCTAATTTTTAAAGGCTCTTTATTTCTCTCCATAAACCTATGAAATACTAGCGCTAAATAATCAGAAGTTACTTCTGTTATTTCACGTTTTAGAGCATCTTTTCTGTTTTTCTCCTTTAGATAACTTTCAAACTTATAGAGGCCATCCCATATAACAATAGTATTAGGTTCATAGTCTTCAAATCTATTTAAATAATCTTTAGAGAGCCTATCATATTGGGACACTAATTTCGTTACTTCTTCATCAGAATTAACAATTATTTTCCATCCATTAGTTTTAAGAAATTCAACATCCCAAGTTCGTCCATGATATTTTTTATTTCCTTTTTTTTTAGATAGAATAGTAAATTTTCTTGTTTGAGAAAAGGATGCGGTTTTCATACCAAGACCAAATCTTCCTAAATCTGCATTTGAACGTGAATCTTCAGGCGAATTACTTGGAAACTGCATGTTTTGACTTAATTCTTTTTCATTCATACCATTACCATTGTCAGCCATAAATAATTGAAATGGTTCAGAATCCATATCAATTAACACTTCGATTTTATTTGCAGCCGCTGAAATAGAATTATCCATTAAATCTGCCAATGAGGTTTCGAGACTATAACCTTGTTCCGCGATTGACTTTATTAGATACTCAGGATTCGGTGATGCCTCCTCGCTTTTAATGTTTTTATTCGAGATAGTCATAAATTAGATTTAGGTTTTAAAATATCAAAAACAATTTTTGAAATTTGATATGCCAAATAAGGCGGTACAGCATTTCCTACCTGATGATACTGGGCAGTCCTTGGACCGCAAAACAAATAATTGTCAGGAAATGTTTGAATCCTAGCAGCTTCTCTAACAGTTAAGCTTCTACATTGATTAGAGTCATAATGAATAAAATAATGACCATCTTTTGAAATATGACTAGTTATTGTAGTTGCTGCCTTATCTGGCATTTGAACTCTAAATCGATCTGCAAACTTACCTGACATTGCACTTACATGATCGGGCATTAGCCGAACACCATGCTGATCATAGTCACGGAGTCGCGGGAAACGTTTATATTTTTCCGCGTATGTGCTTGCGAAAAAGTAACGTCGTAAGTCTTCTGTTAAATGTCTTCTGGTTAAATGATTACAAGCCCCTTTAAGCTTATGATCTTCGTACCAGTCCTTTAGAGGATTATTCACATGAGGAGTTTTACACGTCACAAATTCTGATCCCTTTCCTGCCGACGATGCCTTTAATTTATTCATTTTCCTATCGGTTTGGAATCCGTTCCAAGAATAAACTTCCTTTCTGATATCAGAAATATACTGTAACCAATTTTCATCTGAATCTATCTCGGTTTTGTAAACTCTTTTCTTTTTACCATCTATGGTTTTACTAGAGATGATTGATCGTCCTAATCCGCTTCTCAATTTTGGTAAATCACCGATGATACTTTTTAAGTCAAGCTCCTCATTACCTTTATTTAATATGCTTGGGATTATATCTATATCTTCTCGAATACCAAGTAGAATTACTCGATGTCTCTTTTGAGGTACATTGAATTCCTCCGCTTGGATTAAAAAATCTTTGTTGTATTTATAATTAGGGATTCCGAAGATGTCAATACTTTCTGGTTTTGTTGACAATGAATAGACCTTGTATTTTGGTGAATTAGTTTTTTCAAAAACTGAAGATGGATCTTGAAGATCATTTAAAATACAATCAAACATCATTTCTCCATTTACCTTCGCTGATAATAGACCTTTTACGTTTTCCATTACAAACACGGCAGGATGATGAATTGCAATTATCCTAAGATATTCTTTGTATAAGAACACCCTATGATCTTCAGCTTTAATACCACCAACTCTCGATCTTCCAGCCATGGAATAGGCTTGACATGGTGGGCCGCCGATTAAAACCCAGTCTTTGGCATCATTTAATTGTTCGCTAATAAGTTGGTCTACAATTTTGGTTGGCCATTTTTCAGAGCCCAATTCTATCAATCTCGCTTCTTTTCTTGCAACAGCTCCCTCTTCATAACTATCTAGCATTTCTTCAATAAGAAGTTCTCTTTTCTTTATATCCACCTCTCTAAGTGCATGATAATAATCTATTGGCACTTGTTTCTCATTCTTTACAAATTGTCTATAAAAACTTCTTAATGTTAAAGTTTTATGTGCGTTTTCGTCCTTCTCAATTGAAAGTTTAATATCAAAAATAAACTTACCTCCGTTATCTTTACACGACATAAAGCCTTCACCTAGACCACCAGGGCCAGCGAATAAATCTATAATTGGTGTTTTAAATTTCATATTTTAATTAATAACAAAAAGTTTTTTTACACTAACTCAAATATAATAGAAACGCCAGCTTTACTCAATGTTTTATTCAAATAATTTCATTGTAAAATCAATACTATCTTCATACTATCCAGAAATCCCGATTACAACAACCCATCTCAAAGAGGAAGCTGTAAGCTTAAAGAAGAGGAAATAGAACGCTTAAATGATCAGCTGGTTTCTTTGTTTTTCGATTTCCTTAACCGCATTAGAAAGCTCTAATTCTTTCTTAATCTCAGTACTCTCTAATTTAGGTTGCAATGTTCTATGCATTCGAATCGTAATAAAATACTATAGTTATGGTTATTAAAGATTTTTTATGTTTACTTAGGTTCTCTTTGTATCAATCAAAACAGCAATAATTTTTTATAAATCTCTACCATCGCTAGCGTATCTAACTTACAATAGGCCAAAAGATTTTTCCTGGTGGTATCCCGATCTCCCTTAAAATCAGGGTCGCTAACCATTCTTCCCCATATGTCTAGAGCCATTGTACCATCTTGCACTTCTAAATCTGAGTATGAAAATTGGGGACATAAAACGGGTAATACTTTTTTAATAGAGGTGGAACCTTGAAACCTATAGTCTACGTAGTCTGTTTTAAATAGGGTCATTAAATCAAACATATGCATATTCATGTAGTTTAGGAAGTTTGAAAATTGTGGAATCCAAAACAACATATCCTTGTTTCTACTTATCTCAAAAGGGGCATTCCACGAAATAAAAGTACCTGTTAAACCGGTAAATTCCTGCATTTGTTTTAGCATGGCTATGGGCTGTTCTAGTTTATCTCCTAACCATTCAAAATGGGTTAACTCCCCATTTTCTTGCATCGTATGTATCGATACTTGAAAGACTAAGTGATTGTGAGGACCCATATTATCTATTTTTGGGATAGCTGTTGGGAAAGTTTCATAATCTATAAAATGCAATGGAAATTGCAAACTATTTAAGGTTTTCTCAATTATGGACTTATTTATTAAAACAAGTTCTTTCCGAACCGATTCAACTTGTGCTTGTTGAATGGTACTTAATTCAAAATCTAGTGGGATATCTAAAATCCCTAAGTGATTATCATCTACTAATTGTTTTATTTTTTTAGCTGAAATTCTAGCAATTTCATAGATGCTATACTCAGGAACATCTTTATTAAAGTAGTTGAAGCTATCACAGTGATTTGTTCTTGTTTTGTATCTACTAGAACATTCATTTTCATTGATTGATTCTTTATTTATAAAATTAGAAGCTGCGTTAATTTCATTAACAATAGAAGAATACATTTGATTTATTTGTTCGGTTATGTCTACTATTTCTAATAATTCTTTTGGTTGAATAACTCCTTGTTTTCGATAATCCTTATTAAGGTGAATTATAGAAACCTTAGAAACGGTATAGCCACATTCTTGCAATACATATTTCTGAAAACAGGCATCTTGTAATGTTTCTTTTTTAACACTAGAAGCAGATTTTATCTCATAAATATGATAGGTATTGTCACTAAGTTTTTCTAAAACATCTATTCTTGCAAAAACTCCTTTTTGATTTAAAAATGAGGGTTGAAATAATACTTTATGTTTTGCATTTAATTGTTGCTTTGTATATTGAGGTGTGCTATTTTCAGGTAAGTCTAATCCAATAGGGAATAATAATTTTGCATATTCCTCAACTTCATAACCTTCTTTGATCAACTTTTCTAAAAACAGTGAAAATTCTCCCTTTGTGAATTCACTTGGTCTATTTTTTAATAGCCATAATGATTCGGGACAATTGATATATTGTATATAGTCTGTTTTTGTAAGTTGATGCATTAAAAATTGAGATTTTTTAAAATTATTTTCCTTGTATATTCCAATCTGGTTTTAATTGAGCGATTAACTCTAATTCAATAGTAGTTCTTAATGAATCAGGCTCAATTAAAATAGTTTTAAAAGATATTTTTTTACCTTTTATTATTTCATTTTCTACCTTATTCCATTTAGAAATCGTTCCATTTTGCTTGTTGTTTTTATCAACAGAAAAAGATTTACCAAATAAATGTTGATCTAATCGAGTTTTAATTCCTTTGGCTTGTCTTTGACCTATATATTTTAAAACTCCTTCTGAAAAAAGAAAATAAATATTACCAATAGCATCAAGTCTGTTTTTCTTAGACCTTTTTTTAAAGGGAGTATTTTGGTATTCCTCAAGAGCCTTTTTAGTCATTTCATTAATTTCTTTATTATAACTAATCATTCTATTTTTTATTTTTAAATAATTAAAATACAAATGAATTTCGACAAGGTGTTTTAAACTGCAAAACTTATTTACTATATTTTTTTAGGGATGCAAATTTATAAGGCTTTTCTATTCTAAAATATGATAATAATCAGTTTTAATTAGAATTTTAACTAAAGTAATTAAATTTATATAAAAAATTTAGGTGTAATATAATACACATATTAATTTCATATCTAAGAGGTTTAGAAATAGCTGAATTGAAGGAGGAGGATATGCCTTTAATATAATACCATTA
>MDSY01044107.1_pt1 | contig 13038 bp, 6 predicted proteins | sample 811131 | NCBI WGS metagenome assembly MDSY01 (sample SAMN05326643, study PRJNA326480) | marine metagenome | isolation source: seawater | place: Atlantic Ocean: South West | collected 2010
AATGTTGAATTTTATTATCAAAAAGCACATTTAAATTCGTTCTATTTAATGAGCCTATTTTACTACAAATTAACCGGAGATATAGAAAATGAAACAAAAATTTTAAAATCTTTTAAACTAAGTGATTCCAGAGACAGTTATAAAGAATTTATAAACCTAATACATCTTATTTATTTGTATAGTAGTACAACAACTAGTGCTAATCAAAAGAAAATTAAAGCTAGGTACCTAAACTTGAGTGAAAAACTTAACTACCCCTATTTCTCAGAAGATTTTTTACTTAAATATTTTGATTAAATCCTCCCCAAAATAGTTCGACTTTACTGCTTTTGGCTCCAATACACGGGACAAACTCATGTTTTTTGAGATTTGTCTCTTTTTATTTTCATCTAACTCCTTGTCTGTCTGTAAGATATACCTCAACACATCAATTCCATATCATTTTTTATATTAATTTTTTACAGAAATTATTTTTTTCAACAGAATATTTTTACTTGAGCTTCCTATTTGAATCTCAAAATCTCCTGGTTCAACAGTATAGCTTTGTTTTATAGCATCATAATAACATAGATCTTTGCTTGCACTTAATTTAAATTCTACCATTTTTTTTTTCTCCCTTCTTCAACAAGATACGTTTAAACCCTCTAAGTTGCTTATGTGGCATCCATGTAGTGGATTCAGTATCTTTAACATATAACTGAACAACTTCTTCACCATCCAATTCACCAATATTTTCTACATTGACTGTAATAAATACTTCATCTGAGTTGTTTAAAATTGTTTTATTGATTGTTAAGTCAGAATACTTAAACTTTGTATAACTTATACCATGACCAAATGGATACATGGCATTTCCATTGTAGTACCTGTAAGTGAACCCATTACCAGCACGCATGTTGTAATCCTCAAAATTAGGTAATTCACTTGTTGAAGAATAAAATGTCACAGGTAGCCTTCCAGCTGGATTATAATTCCCAAATAAAACATCTGCTATTGCTTCACCCCCTCGCTGACCAGGATACCAAGCAGCTAAAATCCCCTTAAGTTCTTGTTCCAAACCATTAAAAGAAATGGCACTTCCTGCAAGTAAAACAAATACAACCGGTGTGCCAGTTTTGATCATAGCTTTTACAGCATTGAGTTGAACTTCGGGAAGTTCAATTTTTGTTCGGTCTCCTCCATAGAATCCTTCAACTCCGTTTTTTGATCTCATTTCATTACTTTCCTCTCCCTCCCAAGTTGCATCTAATCCACCAACAAATATAGCAATATCAGCAGCTTTAACATCTTTTAAAATCTTCTGGGAAAGCACTAAAGAATCTTTATTTTGGTTTGTGACCAAAGAAACACCTTTATGATATACCAACTCCACTTCTGGTCCAGATTTAGCTTTTATTCCATTAATAACAGTTACTGGGTTAGAGGGGGTACCATAGTAATTACCTCTCAAAGCGTTAATATTATCTGCGTTAGGTCCAATCACAGCTATCTTTTTAATAAGGATTTTATTTAACGGGAGGATACCATCATTCTTTAACAAAGTCATAGATTTTTGAGCCATCTTAAGGGCTAAATCATCGTGTGCTTTTCTGTTATTTAACTCAAACGGAATTTGAGCATATGGCACCCGTTCTATAGGATCAAACATCCCTAGTTTCATTCTTGCTAACATTAATCGATATACAGAAAGGTCTATTTCTTTAATTCCGATTAACCCTTGCGATACAGCTGTTTTTAGAGCACTTTGGTACACACTACCGCAATTTAGATCACATCCTCTTCGGATCCCTAAAGCTGCTGCTTCTTCTTGTGTCTTAACAATTTTGTGAGCGTCAAATATATCATTTATGGCGCCACAATCAGAAACAACATATCCTTCAAATCCCCATTGTTTTCGAAGAATATCATTTAGAAGCATCCAACTGGCACTAGCAGACTCGCCGTCCACGCGATTATAAGCACCCATTACAGAATAGGCCTTCGCATCTACTATTAGATCTTTAAATGCAGGTAAATAAGTTTCCCATAAATCCCGTTTGGATGGGAGTACATTAAAGCTATGTCTTTTAGGTTCGGGCCCATTATGGACTGCAAAATGCTTGGCCGTCGACACAAGTTTCAAATACTTGGGATCATTACCTTGTAATCCTTTTACAAATTGTATTCCCATTTGTCCAGTTAGATAAGGATCTTCTCCATAGGTTTCATGTCCTCTTCCCCAACGAGGGTCTCTAAAAATATTTACATTAGGTGACCAAAAAGTTAGTCCTGTATATATTTCATAATTTTTATTTCTTTGTGCTTCATGATGTTTTGCTCTAGCTTCATCACTTATGGTATTGGCTACCTCTCTCATAATATTTATATCAAAAGAAGCTGCCATTCCAATGGCTTGTGGAAAAACAGTGGCAATTCCAGCTCTAGCTACTCCATGTAAGCATTCATTCCACCAATGGTATGCCTGTATATTTAAGCGTGGAATGGCAGGTGCTGCTGCTCCTAGCTGTGATATTTTTTCTTCTAATGTCATTTGGGCGACTAAATCTGTTGCTCTTGTTTCAAAATCTAAGGAAAGGTTAGAGTACTTTTCAATATCGGCCTCTTGAGCATTACTATTAATACTGAGTAATGATAGAGAAACAAATAAAATTAATAAGTTAAAATTCATTTTTACTTTTTTTTATTAAATTTATACTATTTGAGTTAATTTTATGATTAATTTAAGATTAAGTTCTGCATAATTAATATGATTATTTATTATTTTCATAAAAAACAATATTTATTGTTATTATTATTAAAAAACAAAATCGGTCTGTGGAAATCCATTAAATATATTGATAATCTAATACTATTTTTTATATAATTAATTTTTAATCGATTCAAAAAACTACTTGAATTTAAGATGAAAACAGTACCTAAATTATAATTATCGCTAAAAAATAATTATAATCTTATTTTATTGATTAAAAATATTTAATTAACTTGGTATCTAAGATTATATACCTTAATAAAAATAGATGATGAATTTTTTTAATAAATTTCTGTTTGTTGGCCTAATTTTAATACCATTATTAGGAAGTACACAGGGAATTCGCTTTAATTCTAGCGAAAGTTCTATTGTCGAAAGAACTTCATATAATGTATTTGTAAACAATCAGCCAAAGTTTATAGGGAAATTCAGTATTGAATTTAATTTATCTATTATTGATTCTAAGATATTTGGATTCATCTTGAATATAAAAGATAAAAATAATCCAATTTCATATTCATTAGTTTATATCGATAACACAGAAAGTGGTGGAGAACTTAAACTGAATCTTGATGGAGTTAAAAAACTAATATCAGTTCCATTAGAAAAAGAATTTCTCGGATCCAGAAAATGGATGAAAATAAATTTAAATTTCAATTCTTTATCAAAAAAAATTACTCTTAGTGTTAATGATAAGTTGTTTTCATCATTAGAAAATGAATTTAATAATACAATAGTTCCTGAGATTTTCTTTGGAAAACATGGGAGTGTAATAGATGTTCCTTGTGTGGCTATTAAAGATCTTGTCATTTCAAATAAAAACAATAAAACTATTTTTAATTTTAACGAAAGTGAAGGTAATGCTGTTTACGATTCTGAAGGACATCTTTATGGAATAGTTGATCATCCAAATTGGTTAATTACAGAGTCTTATTATTGGAAGTTAATAAGTAGCAAATCATTTAACAAAGTTACTTCCGTAACTTTTGACGAAAATAACAATCGGTTTATTTATCAAAATTCAGATACATTAAACTTTTACAACCATGTAAATAAAAAAAACACCTTTCATAAATTCAAAAATACTTTAACTGTTCCTATGCGACTTGGAACTAGTTTCTTAGATCCAATTGAAAATAAATTATACATTTATGAACTGTCTGATGTTTTAGATGGAAAATCGACAATTGCATCGATTGACTTAGAGACTCCAGAGTATTGGACTAAAAACAGTTCTCTTCAACTATTTCAACAAAGACATCATCACAACGGATTCTTTAATTCAAGTTCAAATAAGTACCTAATATTTGGTGGCTATGGCAACCAAAAGTTTACAAATGCTTTTAACTCTTACCATATTAAAAATGACAAATGGGAGACCGTTACATTTAGTGGTGATATCATTTCTCCTAGATTTTTTGCTGGAATGACTCAAATTGGGGATCAAAACTTATTATTATTTGGAGGACAAGGAAATGAGACAGGAGAACAAAGTATAGGTAAAACATATTATTACGATTGTTACAAAATTAATCTAAAAACAAAAAATATACAGAAACTTTGGGATATTAAACAAAAAAACACCAAAATGGTTTCTGGAAGGAATATGGTTCTTAGCAAAGACTCAACCTCGTTTTACACTATTGGCTATTCAGAATATAACCCTTCTACTTTTTTACAACTATATAACTATTCCATTAAAGATGGTAGTCACAAAATATTTGGAGATTCAATTCCTATGATCTCTGAAAAGATTCGGACTAATGCAAATTTATACCTAAACAATTCAACGAATCAATTTTTTTGTGTTACTCAGGAATTTGAAGAAAATGGATCAAATAAAATAAACATCTATTCATTAAATGACAAACCCGTTTCTAGAGAGAACATTTATGTTATAGAAAAAAAATCTAATACAAAAATTATTTTTGTACTTATAATACTCCTACTAATGTCAGGAGTGTTATACTACTTAAAATATCTAATTAAAATAAGAAATAAGAAAAAAGAAGAATTCAAAGCTCAAGTTCAAAATATATTAAAACCTCAAAAAACAAATTCAACAGAAATTAAACCCAACTCTACTTTATTATTTGGTGATTTTAGAATAATTGATAGAAATAAAAAAGATATTTCATACCTATTTAGCCCGAAGATCAGACAACTCTTTTTACTATTGCTTTTTAGCAGCAAACAAAAAGATGTTTCGGGATTAACATCTGAAAGAATTCACTCCACCCTTTGGCCAGATAGTACCCCACAAAAGGCTAAAAATTTAAAAAATGTAATCATCAGTCAGTTAAGAAATATACTGACAGATGTAGACGGTTTGGAGCTCATCTACTCTAAGGGTCGATTTGTTATGGAGATAGAAGATGAATTTTATTGTGATTATTTTAGTTTTTCGACTCAATTAGAATCTTTAAGGGATGATTTACTCGATTTTAACTCCTTAAACGAACTGACTAATTTAATTAGTCCAGGAAAATTTTTATTATCAATTAATGATGAATGTTTTGATAAAATAAAGAAAGACTTTGAGTATGAAATTTTAAAAATTATTCCAAACCAAATGAAGCAAATGTATACAAATAAAGACTACTCACCTATCATCCCACTTACAGAAATTTTATTTAATATTGACTCTTTAAATGAAACGGCCTTTTACTATCGAATCCATACACTTCATAACATGGATTTGACGCTAAAGTCAAAAAAACAGTTTAATGATTATATAATTAGATATAATAAAATTATGGGAGACAACTTTCCAATCACCTACAAAGATGTTATTAAGCAAATACCTGATGAATTAATCTAAGCCCAATAAACGTAAAAAAAATCTTGTTAAACGTCAGTTATTTAACTTTGATGTTTATCTGTTCTGACACTCCATCTGAAGCATTCCCTACGTAAATCGTATAGCTTCCCTTTTCTAAATTCCAACTAGAAATAGATTCATCATAAAAAGATAAATCAGATACATTTATAGTAATTATTTCGCTCGTTTGGTTTCCGGCTCTTAAGTAAGTTTTCTTAAAACCCTTAAGCTCTTTTAAGGCTCTTAGTACTTTAGATTTTGACATTCCAACATATACCTGAACAACTTCAGCTCCATCCTTACTTCCTGTATTTTTCAGCTTGTATGTGATATTTATACTATCATTGTCTGTATAAATTTTCTTATCAGATTTAATATCTGTGATTTTAAAGGATGAGTATGATAATCCGTGTCCAAATGAAAATAATGGTTTAATACTTTTAGTGTCGTGCCATCTATACCCCACTAAAATACCCTCTTTATAATATTGTGTTTCACCATCCCCTGGATAGGATAATTCACCAAAAAAATGAGCAGAATTATCGATTAGCTTGACAGGAAAAGAAAATGGAAGTTTACCGGATGGATTCGCATCACCACTAATAATATCTGCAATTGCACTTCCAGCTTCACTCCCTAAGTACCATGTTTGCAGTACACTCTTAACGTCAGAAATCCAAGGCATACTAACAGCGTTTCCACTTATTAATAAAACCCCAATATTTGGATTTACTTTCTGCAACTCACTAATTAAATAATCTTGATTGTATGGAAGCTTTAGTTCTTGGCGATCTGCAGCTTCACAATCTTGGCCTCTATTTTTATTTAGGCCTCCTATGAAAAGTACCACATCGGCTACAGAAGCTGTTACTAAAGCATCTTTAATAAGTGATTTAGGATTTTGATTTGAATCTTCTGATGTATAGCCTTTTGAGAAAATTATAGAGGCGTTTTTAAAACGTTTTTGTAAACCTTCAAGTGGAGATGTTTCATAATTAGCTTTTAACTCTGAAGAACCTCCTCCAGTAGTCATTGACTTTGTCGCATTTTCTCCAATCACAGCAATCGTTAATTTCTTAGTTGGATTTAAAGGAAAAAAATCATCATTATTTTTCAAAAGAACAATCCCTTCTGTAGCTACTTGACGTGCCACCTGACTGTGTTCACTATTATTTATTTTACCTAACGGTCGACCAGAATCTAAAGTCGTTCGGATCATCAATCGGAGAATTCTTCGCACTTTATTATCCAAAATACGCTCTTCAATCTCTCCACTTTTTACCAATTCAAAAAATGAAGTCCCTAGGAAGTTAGCATCAAAAGCCTGTCTAGGCGATGTGTTCGTATCAATTGGAGACCCCATTTCTATGTCAAGTCCGTTAAGAGCTGCCTCTTTAGTACTGTGTGTACCACCCCAGTCAGAAATCACAACTCCATCAAAATTCCAGTCTGTCTTGAGGATTTTATTTAAGAGAAGTTCGTGGTGGCTACAATGCTGCCCTCTAAATTGATTGTAAGCCCCCATTATAGACCAAGCTTCTCCTTGTTTTACAGCAGCTTCAAAAGCAGGTAAATATATCTCATACAACGCCCGGTCACTAACTTGAACATTAATATGATTCCTCCATACCTCCTGATTGTTTAATGCAAAGTGTTTAACGCAAGCTGCAACCCCATTCATTTGCACCCCTTTGATGTAAGGCACCACCATTATAGACGCTAGATAGGGGTCTTCACCCATATATTCAAAATTTCGTCCGTTTAGTGGCGTCCGATATATATTTACGCCTGGTCCTAGCAAAACATCTTTTTTTCTGTAGCGTGCTTCTTCTCCAATACTAGCCCCATATTGACTTGAAAGAGATGGGTTAAAGGTTGCAGCAAGACACGTTAACGCAGGAAAAGCAGTAATATAATCATTTGTCCAACCAGAATAATTCCAATTAGACCAATTTATTTCAGCTCTAATTCCATGGGGACCATCCGACATCCATAGTTCAGGAATCCCTAATCGAGGGATTCCTGGTGAACTAAATTGAGACTGAGCATGACACATAGAGATTTTTTCTTTTAGAGTCATTAGGTTGAGAATACTATCTATTTGAGAGGCTCTAATTTCTAGTCTAACTTGGTCTGCTGACAAAGAGCTTTGAGGCTGTTGTTGAGAATGAATATTTGTGCCATAAAGACTCAGAAAGAAAACACTTATTAGGAGTGAAAAACGCATATAAACGGGCTTTAATAAAATGATATTTTTATTCAGATGTAAATGAAGAAGCTGGAAGTCCTTCACGATTAAAAAGGCAAGGAACTGCTTGGTCACTCCAGCCATATCTTGCATGTTTTGGATTAGAAACTGTCGAAGCAGAAAGTTCGATCGTGTTATTTATAATATTCGCCTCTGCAATCTTATATATCATATCAAGACCAGCTATTTCAAAGCCCCTTAGAGCGCCTTTGGAGATCAAACCACTGCCAATCTCGTCAAAATTAACAACCAGTATCTCTCCACGTCTTTTTATACTTTTAAATAACGGACCTGGAGCTACTAGTTGCTTTCCGTACTCATTTGCCAAGGCCAACCCTGCCAGTCTTTTTCCAACTGCTTGTTTATTTGAAGGGTGGATGTTATTAAAATTACCTATATCCATAGTCACAACCATCCCTGTGTTTATTGTATTCAAAGTGCTTCGCTGAGCCTCTCTTAATTTTTGAGATTGATCCAAAGCTGTTTTTTTTTTCTCTAGGATATTGAAACGGTGCAATTTGAACAAAATAAAATGGAAAATCATAATTCCATCTTTCACGCCAATCACTAATCATTGCAGGAAACAGTTGCTTATACTGTTCTGCCTGCCCCACATTCTCTTCACCTTGATACCAAATAGCGCCTTTGATTGTATAGGGTATTAGTGGATGAATCATGGCATTAAATAGTACTGTTGGAAGTTTTGGGTTTACTTTAAAAATAGCAGCTTTATCCTTTAAATTTAGGTGCTCAGTCCCATACAAATATAGCTTTCCTTTATAAATTTCAGCAGCCATTCTGTAGCTCCAATACCCAGTTAATGAAATTTTAGATCCAGAGTCGCTACTTAATAGCATAGGTCCTTTGAACGTGCCTGGACCTCCAATATCAATCGCACGAATAGCTATGGTATTAGCGCCTTTGTTTAAAAGTCTATTTGAAACTTTATAAGCTCTTTTGGAATTGGAATAATTAGCCCCCGCAAAACCACCAACCTTGTTTCCGTTTACGTAGATAAGGTCCATATCATCAATAGCTTCAATTTCTAGCGTATAGTCTGACTTTAAATCTCGAACATGAATTGTTTTACGAAACCACATAACTCCATCAAAATCTGCTTTGGTAGTCGCATCAAATTGACCGGGTAAATACACCTGACTCCACTGGCTATCATCATAATCAACTTGTTTGAATTCAGAGTCATAAACAACTAATTGATCCCATTGTTTATCTCCTGATGGGATCGCTATTGATTTCCACTTTGAAAACCAATCAGAGGCCTCATTTTGAAGGTCAACAGAGCTCATAGTCTTTAAAATCCGATCAAAATCACCTATTTTATTTATTCCCTTGTTACTAGTCCAAGCCTCTACAGGAGTACCTCCCCAGCTCGTATGAATAATTCCAATAGGAACATTTAAAGTTTTATATAATCGACGAGCAAAAAAATAGGCTGATGCACTGAACTCGCCCGCAGTTTCGGGACTAGAAACCTTCCAGCTTCCTTTAAATGTTCCTATTGGATTTAATGAGAGCTGTTTCTGAACTGTAAACATTCTAACATCGACGTAATCTGATTTTTGTATTTCTTCTTCTGAATTATCGATAATATCATTTGGAAGCCAACCTCTTAATGGCATTTCCATATTAGATTGACCAGAAGCAAGCCAAACTTCTCCGATCATAATATCGACTAATGATTTTTTATGAAATTTAGTTTGTATTTCAACGGTAAAGGGTCCGCCAGCTTCGGGAGTCTCTAAATCTAATTTCCAATGGCCATTAGTATCTACTATCGTATTAGATTTTCCTCCCCAACTACCTGTAACGTAGACCGCCTCATTTGGCGTACAGGTCCCCCAAAATGATACATTGGCGCTTTGTTGTAAAACCATGTGATCAGAAAACAGTGCATTGAGTTGTAGAGGATTCTTTACACTTATTTCTTGAGAAAAAGAAAGTGTACAAAAAAAGATAGAAAAAAGCATTAAGGTTAATTTATTAATCATAAGAAGCTTTTTGTATTAATTTTAGCAACATCAATTCTGACTCATTGAGTATGGCTTTGAAGATTGCTGAATCCCTAAGTTCTTATTCGGTTTAGAACTCATTTCTGTAGAAAAAACAAAACCATTCATAATATCTTGATAAGTAATATAATTTTTGGTGTAGGGGGATTTATTTTTGTAAATCGCGTTAATGTATATATTCTCCTTCGAATTCTTTGACGCTTTTATTTCAAATGTGTTTCCATTTTGAAGATGTAATTTCACATTTTTAAACAACGGACTCCCTATTGCATATTGACCTGTACCTGGAGTTACTGGATAAAAACCTATTGCCGAAAAAACATACCAAGCAGAAGTTTGTCCATTATCTTCATCGCCACATAGGCCGTCCGGAGCAGAAGAATATAGTTTATCCATGATTTCTCTAGCATGCAATTGCGTTTTCCATGGTTGCTCAAGCCAATTATATAAATAAATAGCATGCTGTATAGGTTGATTCCCATGAGCATATTGTCCCATATCCCCTACCAACATTTCAGTAATTTCGTGAATTTGCTGACCGTAATAGGAATCATTGAATGTTGGTGCTGCTGTAAAAACCGCATCCAAACGGGTACGCATTTTTTCAATACCACCAAAAGAGTTAGCCAATCCAATTGGGTCATGAAATACACACCAAGTCCAATGCCAAGATGAACCTTCTGTGAACGCGTCTCCCCATTTGTCTGGAGTAAATGTTTTGGCCCAACTTCCATCTTTATTCTTGCCCCGCATAAACCCAATTTCTGGATCAAATAACTGTTTATAATTTAAACTTCTACCTCTAAATAAATCAATCTCTTTTTGAGGCTTGTCTAAAGCAACTCCAAGTTCGGCTATGCTCCAATCTGCAAAGGCATATTCTAGGGTACGTGCAGCATTTTCGTTAACCCCTACATCGTAAGGAATGTAGCCTAAATCGTTATAATAATCTGCGCCATAGCGTCCTACAGAATTCACAGGGCCTACACTTTTACTATTTTTTAAAATTGCTTCGTAAAGCGTTTCAATATCATAGCCTCGAATTCCTCTTAAATAAGCATCGGCTATATTGATTGCAGAGTTGGACCCAACCATGCAATCCCTGTGTCCAGGACTTGCCCACTCTGGCAACCAACCACTTTCGTTGTAAGTATTAACCAAGCCTTGCATGACCTGACTGGTGAAATCTGGATACATGATTGTGAAAAATGGAAACACGGCTCTAAAGGTATCCCAAAAGCCATTATCTGTAAACATATAGCCTGGAAGTACCTCACCATTGTAAGGGCTGTAATGAACAACTTCATTAGCAGCATTAAGCTCATAAAACTTTCTTGGAAACAATAAGACTCTATACAGCGCCGTATAAAAGGTTCTGTATTGCTCAACTGTACCCCCTTCAATTTCTATTCTACCTAGTTCTGTATTCCACACTGCAGCAGCTTTGGTTTTTGTTTGATCAAAAGTATCTGTACCAATTTCTCTAGTTAAATTCAGTTCTGCTTGTTCTAAACTAATAAAAGAGGATGCTACTTTTGCTGATATTTTTTCGTTATTTTCTATTTTAAAGCTTAAAGCAGCTCCGACATGATAGCCTTCTGCAACTAATGCCTCACTTAACCTACTGTTATCTACTTTAGATTTTTTATTAGTTTTCCATGTTTGTGAGGCTTCAAAATCTTTATCAAAATAAATTACAAAATAATTATGAAAGTTCTCGGGAACCCCTCCGGAATTATTGCGACAATACCCTACGATTTTTCGTTCTTCAGGAAACACTTTCACCATTGACCCCTTAAAAAAGCCGTCTACTAATACATGGGCATTGTCAGTTTTTGGAAATGTGAATTGAAATTGTGCTCCGCGTTCAGTTGGAACTATTTCGGTTGTGACATCGTAATCTGCTAAATAGACTTTGTAGTAATGTGGCTTGCTAATTTCTGCTTTGTGTGAAAACCATGAAGCTCGTTCGTCCTCATTTATTTCAAGCTTTCCCGTTTCAGGAAACAATGAAAAAGCGGCATAATCATTAATCCATGGACTGGGTTGATGTGTTTGCTTAAAGCCTCTAATTTTATTAGCGTCGTATGTGTACCCCCATCCATTGCCCATTTCGCCCGTTTGTGGAGTCCAAAAATTCATACCCCAAGGGGTTGCAATTGCGGGATAGGTATTTCCATTAGACAATTCAAAAGCGGAGTCAGAGCCCACTAAAGGATTTACAAAATCTACAAGACTAACGAAGTGGTTTTGACCGTTAGCCTTAGAGGATATAATTACTAATATACAGAGCAGAATTTTAACTATTTTCATTTATTATGTTTATTTGTTTGGAGGCGTGTAAGATTAGTTATTTAACCTAGTTAAAGCTAGGTGACTCTTTATTTTCTCCCCACGTTTTATTTGGTGTTATGGAAGATTCGAAATCTATGGTGCCGCCATTTTTAATTAAGTCCCAATCGACCCAAGTAGACTTGTATTTCTTTCCATTAATTTTTAAGGATTTAATGTAATGTTTTTCAGTAGAACCTCCATTAATAGTTAATAGTCCTTGAGGTAAATTTAATATTGCTTTTTCAAATTGAGGCGTGTTAACAGAAAACCCTGCCACACCTGGAATCATTGGATACATTCCAATAGAAGCAAATACATACCATGCCCCCATAGTACCTAAGTCATCATTGCCAGGCAACCCTGTTGGTTCACTCGTATACATTTCATTTAAAACTCGGTGAATAACTTCAGATGTCTTGTAAGAAGCATCTGTCCAATTATAAATCCATGGCGCTTGAAAATCAGGCTCATTTCCAGCAGCAAACCAAGCATCATCGTATGAGGCGTCTAAACGCTCAAAAAAAGTATCTAGGCGTTTTTCAGCAACCTTAGAGCTTCCAAGGGTATCAATTAATTCTTTTAGATTATAGGGAACCATCCAAAAATAATTCTTGTAAGTCGCTTCTCTCCAGTCATGCTCAATATCTTTCCATTTACCGTTAGGATATTTAGAATTCAACCATTTATTTTTTGGATTATAGATATTTTTCCAATTTTGAGATCTATCTATAAAATAAGAAGCATCCTCTTTAAGATCTAATGCTTGAAGTGCAAATTGACCAATAGCAAAGTCTGACGAAGTATATTCCAACATCATTGACGCAAACGTATGACCATCTCTCATGTATTCCGTTAA
>MDSY01112128.1_pt1 | contig 13035 bp, 9 predicted proteins | sample 811131 | NCBI WGS metagenome assembly MDSY01 (sample SAMN05326643, study PRJNA326480) | marine metagenome | isolation source: seawater | place: Atlantic Ocean: South West | collected 2010
TCTGTACGTAAGCTTTTACTTGTTCATCAGATAAATCTACATACCTTTTGGTGTATACCTTTTCAGGTAAATCAAGGCAGTCTTCTTTTCTATATCTAATAGAAAAGTTTTTTAGTTGGTCTTGTAGTTCATCTAGACGTTGATAACCTATGACATGGTCAAAACTATGTGAGCCTAATCTTTTTCTTTGCGTTATTGCATATCTTGCTTGGAACGCATAGAAACTACTGTAGCCTAAAAGTTCCGGACTCAAGAAATAGCATTGTGAGTATAGGTCTAGTGGAGCCTTTGTTATTGGGAAACCTGTAAGTATTCTTCTGTAGTCTGCTAGTGGTGCTAACTTAATTAAGTTTTTAGTACGTTTGGCTTTTGGATTTTTTATAGTTGTGGACTCATCTATAACTAACATAGTGTCGTGAGTGACCATGAAGTGTTCTACATGTTTGCAACCTTTGTCTGTAGCTAGTGCTTCTACATTTATAAGAAAGATATTTAATTTACCTGTACTGTCCTCCTCTACCATTCTTTTGAAGTCCTTGGTCCATCGTTGCGTGTGGTTCGGTTGCCATACTAGGACCTCTCTTTCTACGTCATCAGGCAAATGTTTATCTATTTCATTACGTCCCCAGTTATCTAGCACACCTTTTGGTGCTACAATAACAGCACCAGAGATTTTTTTCTCTTTAAATAGAATGGCAATATTATCAAGTAATATTTTTGACTTACCTAAACCCATCTCCAAAAACAAAGCATACAAATTTTCATTTGCACTCAGCTTCAATGTGTCTATTTGATGTTGGTAAGGTTCTGTTTTAAAATTATATTTTTCGATATTCATAAGATTTCTCCTTCGTTGTTAAAATATTTTATAATTTGTCTTGACTCGTATTATAAGATAGATATAGAATGCACACAAGATGAAGAAAGGAGAAATAATTCAAGTCCACGTAGAAGCTCTCGATAACGAACACATTGTATTTTACAAGTTAAACAGGGTCACACAAATCGTAGGCGGATTCCCAACTCTAAATGATGCTCTTGAGTATGTGTATTATCACATGCCCGAGAAGTTTCTCTTCAACCCTATTCAAGTTGTCAGTGTCGAAGACACTACAGAAGTAGTTTTTCAACCTGACGAAAAACTACAGAAGAAGCTTGATGATAGTAAACCGACTAACGTAATACCATTTAAGAGGAAATAACATGTCCATAGAAACTTTATTTGAAGAAGCGTCAGAAAGAAAAGTAGAAAGTCTTACTGACGGTAATGTAAAAGACATATCTAATTTATGTCAGGAACTTTTAGTCTTGCAAGGCAAGATAGGTTCCAAAGAGCAAGAGTTAAAAACTCTAAAGCAAAAAGAGAAAGAATTATCTGAACAGATAATACCTAGTAAATTGGAAGAGTTTGGTGTCCTAGACATCAAACTTGCTGACGGCTCTCGTATATCCGCTGAACCTTTTTACGCCGCACGTATCACAGCTGAGAAGACTGATGATGCTCACCAATGGCTACGAGATAATGGTCACGGCGATATTATAAAGAACGTCGTGTCTGTTTCTTTTGGTCGCGGTGAAGATGACCGTGCAAAAAAAGTGATGACCGAACTATTTGAGCAAGGCTTAGACGCTGAGCAAAAAGAGAGCGTTCATCCTAGTACCTTGAAAGCTTTTGCAAGAGAGCAAATTGAAGGTGCTAATCAGGTGTTTGACCAAAAAGCTAGAGAATTGTTTTCTATCTATGAGGGCAAACGAACTAAAATTGTCAAATAACGAGGAACGAAAAAATGGCAAATAAGAAAGAAAGTAACGGCAATGGTACCTCCATTGTTTCAATGTTTGAACAAGTAGCTGAAACTGGTTTTGGTGAAGTTCAAGCCGAAGACCTCCGTACTCCGCGTATATCTATTATTCAGGCGTTGTCTCCACAAAGGAAGAAAGACAGCTCTGAGTATCAGCCAGACGCAGAGGAAGGAGATATATTTTTCTCAGGTACGAATACCGTGGTAAACGGTAGTGAAGGACTTGGTTTTATACCAGTATGGTATGACAAAACCTTAGTCGAATGGAAGCTACGTGAGAAAGGTGGTGGTCTTGTGAATGTGCATGGCTCTAACTCTGACATCATCAACCGTTGTCAGCGTGATAGTCAAGGTAGACTGATTACTCCTTCGGGAGAAACTCAGATTACCACTACGGCTAATCACTATGGGTTTGCACTCATTGATGGCGTACCTACAAAGTGTGTAATTAATATGACTGGTTCGCAGTTAAAACACTCTAGGTACTTTAATACTTTGATACAAGGTACAAAGATTGAGGGTTCGAAAGGGTTATTTACCCCGCCTTCTTACTCTCACGTGTACAGTCTCAAAACTCAACCTGAGTCTAATGACCGTGGGTCTTGGTATTCCTACGACATTTCTCAAGACAGACCGTTGAATGAAAAAGAAGCGGAACTGTTTAATGAGGCAAAAGACTTTGCAGAGTTTTGTGCAGGTGGCGGCATGAATTCGATTGGTGGTCCTTCGAGTTCTGCTGCGATAGAAGATAAATCTAGTAAGACTGAAGAAACCGGTCTTTACTAGTTAATCTGTGCGAGGGGTTTAAGTTCTTTCAAACTCCTCGCACCACTTTATCAAAGGAGTTATGGAACAAGCAGAAAAGCTACATCAAATATTTTTAGGATTAGAAAGAGCATACGGAATATATGAGATTACAGGGTCCAAAAATACAGCAAAAGGCGTTAAAAAAGACGGCAGAGGTAGAACTGTGCAAGAGCCTATGACAGTAGATTTGTGGCAACAACATTTAGAGGGTAATAAGTCCATTGGCGTTATACCTCTTAGAGATGATGAGAATTGTAAGTGGGGCTGTATAGATATAGATGAATACCCCATAGATATTAAGAACATAATAAAACAAGTAGAAGAAATGAATTTACCATTGATACCTTGCTCAACTAAGTCAGGCGGTGTGCACTTGTTTCTTTTTACTAAAGAACCCGTACCCGCAATAAAAATACAAAGCAAGTTAGAAGAGATAGCTGCAGCTATGGGTAGAACGGGAGATGAGATTTTTCCAAAACAGTATCAGTGGTCAGACCAACTACCAAAAGAAAGACAAACTGGTAATTGGTTGAACATGCCATACTTTGCAGGAGAAGATACAACTAGATATGGTTTGGACAAAGAAGCCAACTCTTTGTCAGTAGATGAGTTTATAAAAGCAGTAGAAAATAAATCTATTACAGAGAAAAAATTAGATGAGATAGTCCCAGTCAAAAAGTCTAGAAGAAAACTAATTGCAAAAGATACTGATGACATTTGGAATCAAGCACCACCTTGTTTAGTACACATGAAACTAAATGGTGTGCCTGAGGGTTGTCGTAACGTTGCTTTGTTTTCGTATGGCGTGTTCTTTAAAAAAGTGCATCCTGAGAGTGAAGAATGGAAGGACAAACTACACGAAACTAACAAGAAAGTGTGCTCTCGACCGCTCTCTCACAGTGAAATTACAGCATTAATACAGAGTTTAGAAACGTCAGATTACAAGTATCAATGCAGTCAACCACCTCTTGTAGACTTCTGTCAGAGTGGTATTTGTGTCACAAGAAGGTTCGGTATTGATGCTTCTGAAAGAGACCCTGTGTTTGGTGGTCTAAGAAAGTATCTTACTGACCCACCACTATGGCATTTAGATATGGACGGGCAGACAATAGTATTAGAAACAAAACAATTACATAACTTTTCAATGTTCCAACAAAGATGTATGGAAGTGTTAAATGTTTGTCCCCCTGATATGAAGAAGATTGATTGGGTGGCAAGATTAAATAATTTATTACAAGACGTACAAGAAGTAGATATGCCTTCCGATATGACTAAGAGTGGTCTAGTAGAAGAAGCTATATTGGATTTTTGTGTAAGTAGTGAGTCTACATCTAGATTAAACATACTATCTAACGGTGTGTTTAGAAACGAGATAGAAAATGAAAAAGATGAGTGGTGGTTTAGAGGTAAGGATGTTGTTACCTACATACAAAACTACAAAGGCATGAAGAATGTAAAAGAAGCAGAGATTTTTGATGAACTTAAAAAAATGGGTGCAAACAATATGGTCAAGTGGATTGATAAGTCCATTGGTAATAAAAGTATTTGGTGTCTGAACGTGATTGAGGTTGATAACTCTCATGTAACTGCAGATGATTTTAGAAAACAAGAAGAGACAAAGGAGTGGGAATGAACTGTTGGCATTGTGGTACAGAACTTATTTGGGGCGGTGATTTTGACGGCGAAGACTATGGTGTACAAGAAGAGTATTCAATCGTGACAAACTTGTCGTGTCCTAACTGTAAATCCTATGTCGAGGTTTATTATCCAAAACAAAATGATGAATAGTACAAAGAAATTTTTTGGTCCTCCCGGTACAGGAAAGACCACTAAGCTACTTAATTTAGTAGAGAAACACTTGGAAGAAGGTGTGCAACCAGATAGAGTTGCATTTATTAGTTACTCAGTCAAAGCTGCAAATGAAGCTAAGACTAGAGCACAGATTAAATTAGGTTTAGGTATGGACGAAATGCCATACTTCTGCACCAGTCATGCTTTCTGTAAGAGAGCTATGAATATTGGGCGTGTTATGATTGGTGCAGACATAAAGGACTTTCTAGAGAAATATAGTTTTACCCTGACTAAAAACTATCTGATGACTAGCAGAGGTTCTATTGCTTCATTACAAGACGACCCATACTTTAAGATTATCGAGAACGCAAAAATAAATTGTAGAACAGTTGAAGAAGAGCGATTACAAACTCCTTTGAATGAAAGAGATGGTGTAAACCCTACAATACTTATGGCTATTGCGGAGGCGTGGGAGATATTTAGAAAAGATACACTGCCAGAGATACATTCTTTTGCAGATATGATTGAGGTATTTATAGAGAAAGGTAAGACACCTCCGTTAGATGTATTAGTTGTAGATGAAGCACAAGATTTAGCAGAACTAAACTGGAGACTTGTAGAGAAGTTAGCCAGAGATATACCTACCATATATATTGCAGGGGATGATGACCAAGCCATTTACGAATGGAACGGAGCAAAACCAGAGAGGTTTGTAAGTTTCTCTGGCGAGTCCGTGGTCCTTGACCAATCGTTTAGAATTCCTAAGAAAGTACATACATTAGCAGAGAAAATATCTAAACGTATAAAAAACAGGCAAGAGAAAGATTATGAACCTAGAGATAAAGAAGGTTTGGTAGAGAGAGTATCTCATACTGACATGTTGCCGATAGATAGAGGGCAATGGCTGATATTAGCGTCATGTGATTACATGTTGCAGGACTCTTCTAAAGGTTACGGCATACGTCATGACTTAATAAAGAAGGGTATTCCATTCTCACACAATCACTACAGATACATACCTTTGAAGATGATTGCAGCAGTAGATGTATGGAACAAACTGACAAAAAGTACAGAAAGCGTGTTGACCATGTCAGAACTTGCAGACCTTTACAACTACTTAGGTAAGACAGAGATAAAAAGAGGATTTATAACTAAAGTAATAAATGACCCAAACAAAGCACAAAAGATAACCAGACAAGAAGCAATAGATAACTATGGACTAATTGAAGAGTGTCTAGAGAAAGAATGGAAAGATGTATTTACTAGGACAATAGATGTAGCTAGAAGGTCTTTTATAGAGAAAGCTATCGCTAACGGCGAAGACTTATACTCAGAACCAAGAGTAGCAATATCTACCATACATCAAGCAAAAGGTGGAGAAGCAGAGAATGTTGCAGTGTTATTAGATTTATCTCCTGCACAGAAAAATCACTCTATGCTTCATCCTGACGGGTTACACAGACAATTTTATGTAGCCGTAACCAGAGCATTAGACAGTCTGTATTTAGTGCAATCTAGAAATGATAAGTATAGGTACAACATATGAGCACATTTAAACCAGCAACAGAATGGATAGCACCAGATGTGTTTCCAACAGAACTATTAATAAATGCTAAACAGATAGCAATAGATACAGAAACCAGAGACCCTAACCTAACTAGTATTGGTCCGGGTTACATAAGAGGCGACGGAGAAGTCGTAGGTATATCTGTAGCTTGTGATGGTTTTGAAGGTTACTTTCCTTTTGGTCATGAAACAGGATTTAACTTTCCTAAAAATAAAGTCGTAGATTTTTTTAAGAAAGTCTGTGCTAGTGATAATACTAAAGTGTTTCACAATGCACCTTATGATATAGGTTGGCTTAGAACTTTAGGTATAAAAGTAAACGGTAAGATTGTTGACACTATGATAGTTGCACCTTTGATAGACGAGAATCAGTTTTACTACTCACTAAATGGTTTAGGTAGAGAGTATCTAAATGAAGGCAAGACAGAGGCAGAGTTAAATGCTGCTGCAGCAGAGTGGGGACTAGACCCTAAAGCAGAGATGTGGCGTTTGCCTTCTGCATATGTAGGAACGTATGCAACACAAGATGCAGTGTTGACGTTAAAGCTTTGGGACTACTTTAAGGTAGAGATAGAAAAACAAAATCTGTGGAACGTATTTGATTTAGAAATGGAACTGCTACCTATCATTATAGAAATGAAAAGAGTAGGTGTAAGAGTAGATTTAGAAAGAGCAGAGAAGATAAAGAAAGAACTAATTACAAAAGAAAAGAACTTAATTAAGTCTATACAAGACCAATCTGGCGTAAAAGATTTACAGCTATGGGCGGCTCGTTCTTTGGCTCAAGTGTTTGATGCACTTAAGCTAAGTTATTTAAGAACACCTACAGGTCAGCCTAGTTTTACCAAAGCATTTCTAGAAAATCATACACACCCTGTAGCTAGTTTGATAAGAGAAGCTAGAGAACTAAACAAGTCACACAGCACGTTTATAGACTCTATACTAAAGCACCAACACAACGGCAGAATACATGCAGAGATTAGACAACTAAAAGGCGAGTCTGGTGGTACAGTCACTGGTCGGTTGTCCATGAGCAATCCAAATTTACAGCAAGTACCTGCACGTAATAAAAACATAGGACCACTTATACGTTCTTTGTTTCTCCCAGAAGAAAATCATACGTGGTGTTCAGCAGACTTTAGTCAGCAAGAGCCAAGAATACTTACACACTATTCACACTTATCTAAGTATGACGGAGCTTCTAATATTGCAGAAGCGTACCTAGAAGGTGACGCAGACTTTCATCAAGAGGTTGCTAACCTAGTGGATATTGATAGAAAGACAGCAAAAACTATTGGTCTTGGGATTATGTATGGTATGGGTAAAGGTAAATTAGCAGACCAACTTGCAGTCACAGTAGACGAAGCATCAGACATACTAAGTAAATTTAATACATACGCTCCTTTTGTTAGGGAGTTAGCAGATTCGGTTATGCGTAGTGCAAACCAAAAAGGATACATCAAAACTCTGTTAGGCAGACGTTGTCACTTTGATATGTGGGAACCTCTTAAGTATGGCATGGGCAGACCTATGAAATACAGAGAGGCAGTACACGAATACAACGGCGAAATAAAAAGAGCTTTTGTGTATAAAGCTTTGAATAAATTAATTCAAGGCTCAGCAGCAGACATGACTAAGAAAGCCATGATTGACTGTTATAATGGTGGGTATATGCCACTTCTACAGGTACATGATGAACTAGTGTTTTCTGTACCTGACCAAGAAGCTGTACCTGAAATAAAAACCCTAATGGAAAACGCCGTACCTTTATCTATTCCAAATAAGGTAGACGTTGAATTAGGAAAAAACTGGGGCGACTCTATGCAGTCGTCCGATAACTAGGAGCCAATATGGATACTAATAGATGGAAAAGTGTTGCAATACGTAGAGATATTGTAGGTATTGCAGAAAAGATAGGCAAAATGACTGAACGTCCAACAAGCAATGTTATTGCATTTGCTGTGAAACGTTTAGAAGAAGACATAGAAAACGGTGTTGTAAAGGACGTAGTCAAAACATGAAACTACTAAAAGAATGCCCCTACCAATACGGTGAATTCAGCAGTGAAGACACCGACAATGGTCGATTCTATGACTGTAATGGACAGAAGTTACCTTCTGTCACAACAGTATTGTCTGGAACTAAAGACGAAGATAAACAAAAAACCTTAGATAATTGGATAAAAAGAGTAGGCGAAGAAGAAGCAAATAGAATTAGAAACGAAGCAGCAAGTAGAGGGTCGCACATGCACTATATATTAGAGAATATTATAGGGCATGGCGACGCTTGGCAGTATACGCCAACAACGGCGGAGGAAAAGATAGCTTTTAAAATGGCTAACACTATAAAATTAAATGCGTTTCCAAGAATACAAGAAGTGTATGGCTTGGAGATACCTTTGTACTATCCAGAAAAGTATGCAGGTAGAGCAGATGTTATCGGTGTATTCGAAGGAGAACCTGCCATTATGGATTTTAAACAGACTAACAAACCTAAAAGAAGAGAGTGGGTAGGAGATTATTTCTGTCAATTATCTGCGTATGCTCTTGCACATAACGAGCTATATGGCACAGATATTAAAAAAGGTGTTGTTCTCATGTGCTCTGTCGACATGATTTATCAAGAGTTTATTGTAGAGAAAGAAGAGTTTGAAGCGTATGCAAAACTATGGCTAAACAGAGTAGAGAAGTATCATCTCGCTAAAAATGCAGAGACTAATTCTTCTGTTTGACTATCCCAATCTTTCTGTAAATTGAGTGTGCTAACAGAAAGTTGATTATAGAAGTCTTCAAATTTACTCCAGTCAACTTTTCTTATACCAGTTAAATTACCAGTTCTTGCCATTTCTTCAGTGTTTTTTTGATAGGTTTCTTTACGACCTTCTGGGACTTTGGTAGGCGTAAACTGTGAACTCATAAATCTTTCGTATCGAGAGTCTAATCTACTAGTAAACAATCCACCAGCAACAAGGTCTTCTGCTTTTGTTCCAAACACAGTTCTATCTTTATTTTGTTTATTAATAAATCCTCTGTTTACACCAAGGTTTATTGCTGCTCTAATATCTAAAAACAATTCTTTTTGAGCGTTAAATAAAGCTTTATTAGACCTAACAAACTCTTCTTTTAATTCTTGTTCTGGTATTGCACCTGATTGATAGATGCTATCAAAAATGTTTTTAGCGTTATTTTCTTCTTTTTGATACTGTCTAAATTTAAAAGGTATAGTAGTTCTAATATCTGTTTCAGAAACCTTTATTCCACTAAATGCTTGTAGTGCTGCAGCAAAGTCTTGCTTTCTACCATACTTATTAAAACTTATTTCAGACTCAGGTACAGCTAGACTTAAATTTGTAAGCTGTGTCCAAATTCCCGGCTGTACATTTTTCCAAAAATAATCTGCATAATCAGAAAATTTTTCGCCAAACTCTTCTTCCTTAGTTATGTCCCCACCTCTGTTGGCTCTAAAAGTATTTCTTTGATTGTTAATTATGTCCAACAAAGTTTGAGTATAAATACTTGGCTCTCCAAATGGCTCAAACAATCCAAAAAGTTGTTCTACAACTCTTTCAGTTGCTTCTCCGGGCATTCTATCGTCATTTGGATAAGTTGCTATTGCAGCATCTACCATCTGTGCCACCATGTCATAGACTGCTAAATGACTTAAATCCATATACCTAAACTTACCGTCTTTTAAAGAAAGAGGTGCAATATAATTATATTTAGCATACTCAGGAACTAATCTACGTATCTGTGACATTTGTTCGTCACTAATTCCGTCTTCGTCAGTAGTGTCGTTTTCTGCTGCAGACATTGCCATACTAACTGCTGTTGCAGGTAGACCATACATCATGGTCCCGTAAGAAATCATTCTTGCTAATCCTCTTCTTGTTAACGCAGGTTTATTGTATTTTATACCGGCAAACGCTTCTCTCTTGCCCATACTAATTATGTTAAGAGAAGTTCTCATAATCTCTATTGGAAAAGCTATAAAATTACCTAAAGGCGTTTGTCTAATAATATTACCCGCTCTACCTATGTAATCGTAGTTAGGTACTGTGTGTCTTACATTGTATGCAGCAATATGTTCAATGATATCTTCGTATTTATTACTTCCAGTTTGGTAGCCTTTATATTCTTTTGCAAAGTTTCCTAGTTCTGTTAGTTCATTTTTAGACCATATGTTTTCTAGTTTTCTTTTTTCCGCAATAAAAGTTAAAACTTTCCAATAATCATCTGCTGCTTGATAAGCTCTTTGTGGTCCTTTAATTAAAACATTACCTCTAACATTAGCCATACTTATATCTTTACCTTTGAGTGGTAATATTGCTCTTTTTTTATCACCTAACCAATATAAAAACTCAGCAACATTAGAACTATCTACACCTAATCTAACCGAGTCTTCCATATTTGCTAACAACTCACCTAGCACTGTATTAGTATTTACAACACCAAGTTCTTGCATTCTGGCGTAGATTTTTTGTGCTTGTTTCCCATCAAAAGTTATTCTACCGCTTTTAGTAACACCTTTAGCACCAAGCTCTGACATCACTATATTTAAAGCTTCTGGTATTTCTCTTGGATTACCAAAGTAATGTCCGTTAGCCATGTAAAAGAAACTCGCAGTGGCAGCATTACGCATTTGTGCCATTGGACTAAATACTGTTTTACCTGCTTGTGCTAGTGCTTTTGGAAATAAAATAGTTGACCTATAAATATCTAGCCAAGCATTTCTATCTTTAGCTGCTGTGTTTAAAGCATCTGCCATTTCTTTTGTAGTAAAAAATCCATCTAAAGGAGTATTTATCAAAGGTACTTTTGTATCGAATGTTTCTGACGCAACAGGGCTAAATATTTTTTGACCGCTTATAGCGTCAGTTTCTAATAATCTGTTAAAAAAAGCGTAGTTTTCTACTAAGTTAGATAACTTACCTACAGTTATTGAAGCTAGTTGAGCTGGATTATCATACAAACCAAACAGCTCTCGAATTTCAGGTATCATTTGCGAACCTTTTGTTTCTAAAAGTTTTCCTACAGGGCTATCTACTCCTTCTTGTTTTGCTTGTGTGACTACAAAGCCTCCGGGGTCATATATGTCTCCCATATCATTGTTAAAATGTCCCTTAGTTAACTTTTCTAAAAACAACATTGCTTCAGTGTCTATATCTGTTCCTTTTCTTTCTGCTTCAGCTTTTAGCCCAGCTAGTATTTTTGGTTTTCGTTTTATTGCCTTAACAGCTCTAGCTTTTACCTCGTTTATTTCTTTTGTTCCAAACAATTTTTCCCAAAAACTAAACGGGTTATAGCCAGTATCAAACATTTTGTATTGGTCAGTAACATAAGAACCAAGTCTTTTTGACATAATTTCGTCTATAGTCATTGTAGTTTCTTGCAATCTTGGCTCTCCTGACATAGAAGGTACAATTTCAGCTACATTAAGTTCTTGTTGCAAAATACTTTGTGGTATTTCGTCTTTTATTCTTTGTGTCAATATGTCAATGTTTGTTCTCATAGCAACAAGAGGTGCTCTTATATTTTCAGGGAGGTCTAATATATTAACTTTTGGTCCAACTATCTCATCTTTACCACTTCTAATTTTCTTTAAAACTTCTTCTTTTTTAAAGTCAGTAGTATCCATATCCTGTATATCTTTTATTAACTGCTGTTGATACTCCGAAGGAATAAACATTTTTTGTTGAGTATTAGTTAAGAAGTCCATGCCTATTTTATTTATTTCTTGATAAGTTTTGTCTCCTGTCAAAACTTCATTTACTACAGCGGTATCATAAGCGTGGGCAAGTTGTGCCATGCGGTGTCCAATAGCTCTTAACCTACCTATTTTTTTCCTTTCTAATTCAAAAAACGCCTCTGACTTTTTTGCTCCTCTAGGTCTAAGATAATAATTTAGAAATTGAAGCACACGTTGAGGACCAGAGTCATAATTAATATTTTGATTGACTTTACCTACATAACTAACTAACTCTAAAGTAGGTCCATAAAAATCTTCTGCGTTTTTTGGGTCTAGCCTATACTCAAAATCACTTCCATATCTTTTTAACTCAGCAGTATTTATCATATCTTCAAAAGTCTTTCCTATATAAAGTTCAGGGTTAGCAGCACCGTCTGCTGCAGTTGCTATATACTCAACTGAAGTTGGAATTTTTTCTCCTTTTGAAGTAGTTTTAGTATCTATTCTTTTTTCAAAAGTAAAATTAATTGGACTAGCGTTTTCTGAGTTTTTAAGTTGAACAGTAAATGCTGTAACTTTTCCTGACAATGGGTCAACTATACGCTCTCTGCTTCTACCTATTTCATTTACCCAAATGTTTTGCAGTGCTTGATAACTTTCTGGAGCAAAAAAACTTTCTTCTTTACCTATTTGTAAATTTTCAAAGGTGTTGACTAATTTAAATCTTTTTTCAGCTATTTGTTTATTTAAATCAGCTTTAGACATTTTGTTTCTGTTTTGTTCTTGTACTCCAGCTTCAGTGCCCACTCCTGTAGGAAACAGAACTTTATGCTCTTCAAGTAACTGCCTAATATCTTTAGTCTCACCTTCTCTTAAGTATTGTTGAAATAAAGCAGGACTACTTAAAAGTCTATTTTCATCTGCGATACCAATATCAGCTAACTGTATGTATTCGTTCATAACTTCATTACGAGCTAATTGAAATCTTTTTGATTCAATATCTACATCATCTTTGGGAGTATTGATACTATATCTATCTAGACCTTGTGCTAAACCTTTTGTTAATACGTCTCTTTTAAGAACATCATACATATCATTTATTTGCTGATTAGTAAAAGCTCTCATTTCGTTTATTTTTTCTTCAGTTTTTTTACCTAACGTCGCTTCTGGTAAACCGTCTATTGCATATTTAGCTAGTTCACTCGCTTCTGTTTCAGCAATATATTCTTGCTTGTATTGTTCTTTAGCTGCGTCTAATCCTCTTTTATTTAAAGAAACTAGTATGTCTGTTTTATTATTTTTCAATAGATGAGTTCTGAACTGTTCTTCAATCATGTCATCTATTTTTTCATCTGCCATAAATTGATTTGCTTTTACTCTATCA
>MDSY01035014.1_pt1 | contig 13034 bp, 8 predicted proteins | sample 811131 | NCBI WGS metagenome assembly MDSY01 (sample SAMN05326643, study PRJNA326480) | marine metagenome | isolation source: seawater | place: Atlantic Ocean: South West | collected 2010
AAGAACGCACCCAATACGTCCCAATACATCCGGAGACTGTTTGCCCATACAAAAGACTGACTTCTATTTCCAAAATCCTAGTGATGATCCAAAGCGCGGTCTCAGTATCAGAAAAGTGCGCGCAGTACGTGGAGTTCGTCGCGCCTGCTTTATGCGACATTGCGGACCAGCTTACGAATCACTCAGACGATAATAGCGATGCGCAAGACACGCCAGCGGTTGCGTCTGTAAAGAAAGAATTAAGAGGGGCGTTTGTCACGCTTCTCAAGCTGGACACCTCAGAGATGGAGATGTTCCAAGACAGGATCGACGAGACGCTGCGGGAACGGTTGGACGGCGTCGCGGAGGCGGACGCTGCGAAGCAACGCCGTGAACGAGTGGAACAACGAAAAAGAGAACGGGAAGGACGGGGGGGCTCTAAACGAAGGAAGATGGATATGGATGATGATTTTGTTGATAACGAGAGGGATACCGATACGCCTCCTATCAACGCGCAAGGTCACCACCAAAACACAAATCAAGTAACGCCCCCCCATTTGTTACAGCAAGTTCTTCAAACCATGGATGCGCTTGCGCATTCGGACCGGGCAGTGCTTGACGGGTTCGTGGCGCAACTCGCGCCTGAAGTCCTGGCGGACGTAGTGCTAGCGTCACTCAGCAACGTCCATTTGGTCGTCGGCCGAACCCTAATCGACGTCCACGCCGGGATGGACGCCGGCGCGGAAGGCTTCGTGGAGTGGGCGGCGGATACGCACGAGAGAACGAAGAGTTCCGTAGGTGGGTCTGTAGGGGTATCTAGTCAGGGATTAATTGCTCAATCAGATACCCACATAAAACTGGACGAATCAGGCGCGCTTGTGGACGAAGCAACAGAAGCGGGCACTACGAAAGGAAAGAAAGGCGCGTCAAAGCCTCCTCCTCCTTTCGTTCCCAAAGTTGGCGAGATGTCAGAAAAAACTCGCCGCGCACAATCGGCGGCGGCGCTCGCTCGAATCATCAAAGCCTCGGATCCGAGTGGCGCGGTTGCCGCGATGGGGGGGAGCACGGTGCAAAGAGCACTGCTTGCTCGTCTCGCAACAGGCGTCGCGGCCGCGAGTCACTCTGTTTTGGAAACCTCCGCTGACGCGTCTGAAAATCACGTCGGCCCAGTCGGAGGCGCGTCTATTTCTATGATCACCTCCGACGCCGCGACAAACGAAACGCACAGCCTTCTCTCGTCCTCTGTTTTCACCGATGACACTTCCAACTCAAAAACTGTCGCCGGTGCGCTGCTTGAAACCTTGATCCAAGCACTGCCTGATCAGGTCGCGCACCAAAGCGTGGTCCGGATTTTGGGCGCAACGTTCGTGAACGAAACAATCGAAAACGAAAATAAAATAAAAGGTGAAAAAATATCTGACGTTGGTTTGTACGCGCGGTCGTTGATGACTGTTTTGGTCGGGGTTCTGGAGCAAACAAGTAGTGCGCGGTCGAAACACTTATCCAGAGTGTTGTTGGACGCGCCTGCGATTCCAGAAGCCGCGACCCGGTTGTTAAGGGCGCTGGTCAGGTTACCGCTGAATGGAGACGGAGACGAAAATAAATCATCTTTCGGCTTTACGATTGACTCGAAGAAAGCAATGAAAGGCCAGGTTTCTTGGGGCGGCATTGTATTGCCGAGTAGCAGTGACACGGTTACTGTGGCGCTACACGCATTACTTGAGCTGATCGAACACAAGCAAGTCGTGCGAGGTAAATGTTTGGAAATAGCGCTGGAAGCCGCTACTAGTACGGACGAGGACGTTCGAAGCCGGGCGATTCGCATGGTCGTCACCAAGGTACACCCGATGGGGAATGTAACGCAAGCAGTGGAGCAGTTCGCTTCTTTTCACCTAGGAGAGGCTGCGTCAGCTGGTGCGAAAGCTTTAGCAGATGCACGAGCAGTTGCTGTGAAAGCCTCGTCCTCAATTGCCGCGAAAAAACAAAAACTGGAAGCGACTGAAAAGGCGAGACTGGACAAGGCGAAAAGACTGAAACCGGAAGCCGAGGGGCGCAAGGTAACGGAAGAGGATGAAACGGCTACAGCTCCTGAAACGGCTGGAGTCAACTCCGATGAGCAAGAGATGCTCGCACGAATCGAACACGCCGCCGTCCAATCCGCGGTGAATGCCGTGTCCCGAAAAATTTCCCTCTTTTGCGCGTTGTGCAAAAACTCGCAAAACCTGTTACCAAAAGTTTTCGAAGCGTTCGTTAAGTTACCGGAGGAGTTGCGGCCTGCGCTGTTGGACGGCACGAACAGTTTTGATGCGTTAGTCAGGTTAGTGGGTGCGGAATGTGAACCGTTGCTCGTGACGATTGGCAATCCGCCGCCTGGGTCTGAGCAACTCGCCGTCCGGGCGATCAGGGTTTTAGCCGACACCAAGCGCGAAACGGACGAGTACATGCGGGACGCGGCGGCGGCGGGCGGCGTCGTAGCCGACGACGTTTCGGATTCCAAAATAGTCAACGCATCACTCACTGGGTTGGTCATAGCCGCGGAACAGTTATCTACGAATAAAAACAATTCACTGGGTATCGAGGTGTTAGTGCCGTTGCTTGGGTCGGTCACGAGCGAGCGCGCGCGGCAGTTGATGCCGAGTCTAGTTGCGCTGCCCGATGAGCTGTTTAGTGACGCGCTTGATAGGTTGTGTGGGTGCCGTACCCTTGATGAGTTCGGCATAGAAGGTGAAGAGTCGCCTACGACGGTTGATATTCCCTCTCCGTTATCAGCGTCTGAGATTCTCGTCGCGCTGCACGACGTGGACCCTGGGAAGCACACAGACGTTCCATTAAAGAAAATAATCCAAGCGGTGAGCGCGTGCTTCGAGCGCCCGAAAGTGTTCACCCCAGAGGTGTTGGCGAGCGCGTTGTCGAAGATGGTCGAGCAGAATCCGTTACCGTTGCTATTCATGCGCTCGGTGATCCAAGCAGAAACGGCATACCCCAACTTGAAGGAGTTCACCTTGGGTCTGTTGCGGCAATTGGTCAGGCGAAAAGTGTGGAAAGGCGACGGAAAAATCTGGGAGGGATTTATTCGATGCGCCAAACGCGCGGCGCCGCGCAGCTTTCCTGTTTTGTGTGAGTTGCCTGAAGTTGCGTTGATTGAGGTTTTGAAGAAGTTTCCGGCGCTTGTTGAGCCGTTGAGGGCGTATGTCAACGCGCCCGCGGTGGCGGGGACAGTGCCCCGGGCGGTGCGGGACGCGCTGGCGAAAGCTTGTTGAGAATTTAGAATTTTTTGAATGTGATAGTCGCGTTACACTCAGTAGTATCACAAGTCACTCTCCCTTTCCCTTTCCTTCCCCTACCCTCTACGGCGGGCAGTAGTACCCGAACAGGATGCCCTGGATGCACGATTCGATGGGTTGGCCGTACAAAATGGGTAACAAAATAGCGGCGCCGATGTTTCCCAGGGACGCAAAACTGGCTAAAAACGCACAAAAGATTACCACCCCCTTGAGTTGGTCCGGGTCGGTGAAGAAGTTACTGTAGGTCCCGATGTACAGCCCGTCCTCGTCCCGGTCGGGCTCGTCTTCGCCGCCGCGCTTGGGGGTGTCGTCGTCGGTCGCGAAAACGGCCACGGACCGCGACGTGGTGGAGGTTTTGCTATCGGATAGATACGACTTTTTCACAACTGGAGTGGGCACGAATCCGCCAGCCACTGTTCGGCGCATCGCGAAACCCTGGTCAGGCGCGTGGGCGGACACGGCGACGCACCTGACCGGCGTTCGGCCAGTGACGCGTACGCCTACACCTACGCCTACGAGCGTAGAAAAGGACAAAACCTGCATCGCTCCGTGTCCTGGTGTATGTCTTGGTGTGCGCAGGTCGCGGTCGTTTCGTCTCTCGAGGACAACTGGCCGAAAGATTTTTCGGGGATCTTTTCACAAGTTCCAAGGCTCTTGTTTCTCTTGTTCACGATCGCGTGGCAGAGAGCACCGCGCGACTCGGGTGGTGACCGCCTGTGGACCTGGGTGACGGCACGATTTATTACTAAACGCGAACGTTTCGTGCCTCATTTCGAGTGCCTGTAGGGCTCTAGTCACGCACGATGCGCGGCAGTCGTCGCCTGGTTCGAGAGTTATATTCGCACCTCGCCAAGCCTTGCACTTCACGGTTCGATGTGCCGCGTAACAACGCGCTTCCCGTGTCCTTGGCGAAACAACCCAGGTCGTTCGCCTCGGAACCTATTAGTGGTGTAACTACAACACAGTTAGTCAATATAACTCAATTAAAACCGACGTGTGGGTCAACCCCAACGCTCGGCGATCGACCGGTGATCCATCATCGAATGCAACCGGACTTGCCGACTTGTCTGACTGATTCCAAAAAATTCAATCATCGACGCGTCGAATCTAAATTGGTTTGAGAGATTCGAAAGACCGCCTCGCTTGACGAGTTACTGCAACGGGTACACGGGTACTGTGACAGTGCCAACATGACGGGGAAGGAGTTGACATTCATCTGGAAATCGTTTAGAAGGGTTCGACGGAACGCTCGGCGGAATGGAATCAACGAAAAGATAAACGAAAAAAACACGAATACCGATTTTAATGCGTCTCTCGAAACCAATCTGGACGACTACCCGCGGTGGCTCAAACTTATCAAAGAAACGGATTCGTACATCAAAAGTGGTGACTACACTGCGCACGACTTGTCCCAACTGTTAACCCAAATCATCCACAACGCCGATGCGTTCGATTCAGAGAAGGTCTGGGTTCCGCGAACGATTTCGAGTTTAATGGTTTTGATGACGTCGAAAATAAACGGAATCGCGTTGGCCGAATAGAGTTCCGCCGCCGACGAGACTAAATACTCACTGACGGACGCAAACACAGTTGTGCTTATTTTACAAGCAGTCAACGCGAAAATGGGTCTGTTTCGTAACGCTTTGAGTTGTGAAGTGTTGGATGCGGTGTTGATGAGCGCGTCGCAAAACGTGCAAAAGATGAGGGACGAACAGTTCGTGCAATTATTAAATGCGATTAGTGACGTGAACGATTCCAGGGCCAGTGTATCGTGGCTCGACGCGTTAACGTCTCAAGAATCGAGGGATATGCCAGTCGTTTCCGACCATTTCAGTGCATTGCTTGAATCTAGAGTAGCATACCTCACCCAGAGAGACATGGCTTTGGTTTATGACTCTTTGGCGAAGCTGGAGGCGGTGCGGCGAGGCGTCACTGAAAAAGTTTGGCGAACGCTGGCAAATAATCTGACAAAAAAAAAAGATAACGAAAAAGATAATTCTAAATATATTGCTCCTCCGTACTCTAAACGCGAACGCGTTCTTTTCGCGGGGTTGACGTGCACGGCGTTGGTATCTATGCCTGAAGCGATTGCAGGGTTTGATGCTGATACGAAGCAATACCCCCCGAAACCTGGTCCCTAATACTCGACGAGCTACTTTAACTCGAGCTGTGGCGTCTCTTGGTTTCGGCGCGGCATCGGTTTCGCCGAGCGCGATGCGCGACTCGGGGTAGGGTGGAAGGCTTGCTATTGTGGTTGAAACAACGTCAACTGATTGGTCACCAGCCGCCACGTGTCGCGTTTTGAGGGCGCACGCCAAGAGCGACGCGCTAAGGGCTACAGCTCGAGACGAAACTTGGGACGCTCTTTTTTTGTCGTTCCTTAACGTCGCGGAGCGTATTGTGTCCGACGTGTCCGACGAACCAACTGTGTCCGACGGCGATTTTTCTAAAGCCCTAGAAGCCGTGGCGAGCGTTTCACAGCTCGTGGAACGGGTCGAGAAAGAAGGAAATTTCTCAAACGTAACTCTACTCCTAACCGCGGTTGACAAAAAATCGGGCGATCAAGTCCGGGCGAACCACTTGTCGACGGTCGTCGAGGCGGTGGCGAAACTGCCAAAGCTTCGACAAGGGGTTCTTGGTGGACAGAATGGTGGGCTGCGGGACGCGGTTGCTGCGGTGGGAGAGGAATAGAGCATCGCTAGCCACGTTTAGCGAACACACTTTGTATTGTTTCTAAATGAAAGGAAGTCTTTGTATTCACAGTCTGTTTCTAGGACGAACGCTTCGAACCCCGCCTTACTGGTCAAAGCCGAAGTAGCCTTGGATTGTGAAGGGCTCTTGCTTGATTTCGGGCGAGCTTTCTTACTTGCCGCGCAGAAGCGTTTCAGCTTGCCGTGAAGATAGCCCTTGCACTCCTTGCACTCCTTTTCCGGCTTGCCGTGAGGGCAGGGGTTGCACACCGTGCAGCTGTCTTTCCGCTTGCCGTGGGGGCAGCTCTTGCACACTGCGCAGTTGCCTTTCAGCGTGCCGTGAGGACACCCGACGCACTCCGCGCAGTTGAATTTCAGCTTGCCGTGCGAGCCCTGTTTTCGTCCGCCCATCACGCACCTTAAGTTTCTTCGTTATCCCGCTCCTCCGCGCGCAAGAGTATGAGCTCGCGCGCCAAGACGGACGCAAAGACCGAAATCGTAGCTTTTGGTTTTGTTTCGGGAAGTCCAAGGAAAAAGTGCTGCCTCACGATTTCATCAGCCAGACGACTACTCAAATTCGTCTCTGGCGGCGCCCCGTTTCATTCGCGGAGGCACGGCCTGAACCTCCATCCGCAATGTCCCTCCCCCGGTGCTGGTTCGAGATGACCGTCGGGGGCACCCCCGTCGGGCGAATCACGTTCGAACTAAGAGCGGATGTTGTGCCGCGCACCGCGGAGAACTTTCGGGCGCTGTGTACCGGCGAAAAAGGCGCAAATTTACATTACAAAGGATCCACGTTCCACCGCGTGATTCCCGAGTTCATGTGCCAGGCTGGTGACTTCACGGCTGGCGACGGCACAGGTGGCAAGTCCATCTATGGCAACAAGTTCGCGGACGAGAACTTCAAACTGAAACACACCGGCCTTGGAATCCTCTCCATGGCCAACGCGGGCCCCAACACCAACGGATCGCAATTTTTTATCTGCACCTCAAAAACGCAGTGGCTGGATGGGAAGCACGTGGTGTTCGGGAGCGTGGTGGAGGGGATGGATGTTGTTCGTCAAATCGAACGCGTCGGAAGCAAGAGCGGCGCTTGCCGTAAGGTTGTGAAAGTTGCGGACTGCGGGGTTGAGGACCCGATGGTTGGCGATGTTTCCCAACAATCAGCCGCGGCGAAAGCGTTGTTGAAGAAACAAAAATTAAATGAAGAGAAGCCGGCGCTCGAGACGCGGCTGGCGACTTCGGAGGACCCGGATGTTTTATCCGCCAGGAGGTTAGCGGAAACCAGTGGTGGGCAAAAGTATACAGGCCACAGCTCTCTCTCAACAATCGCGGGGAAGGTGTTTGAGAAAACAACAACGAAAGGAGATGAAAAGAACGAAGAAGGTACTGAAAAAGAACAGTCAACGTCATTGCTCGGTGCCGGCGGCGGCCGGTTGGATCTCGGAGGCTCAGGTGTTGGAGCCGGTACTTCAGGTGACCAGCAAACACAGGGACAACAGAAGCCTTTGAACCCAAGGGAAAGGAAATTATTTGAGCTCCGCTTGAAGCTCAACGAATCACGAAAAGCGAACCGCGCGGCGGTGGTTGACGAGAAGAAACGGGAAGAAGCGCCTGAAGCGTATGAAAAAGAGAAAAAGCAAAGACAGGTTGAGAACAAACAAAAGCGAACGGAGAGTAACTTAGAGAAGCGGGGTATTGGGAGTGACAAGAAGCACCTTCTCGAGACTGCTGAATATGCATCCGATAAGTACTACAAGCAGGAGAAGAAACGGAAAACTGCCGGGGCTTCGGGCGGTGAGGTGTTCAGCAAAAACAACCTCTACAACGCGTACGAAAAGAGGACGAAAAATGTTGAGGTGGATTTGGAGACGTATAACAGGGGGAAAGGGGATGATGATGTTGATCCTTCGGTCAATACGCTCTCCTACGGGCAAACAGGCGCCGCCGTTCCGGATAAGAACATCGACCGCATGGTCGCCGAACTCACGGAGCAGAAAAGGAAGAGGGCTGAATTTAGCAGGAGGCGCATGCACCGGGAAGCGAAAGACGTCACGCATATTAACAGCCGCAACGAACACTTCAACAAGAAACTGGGCCGCGCGTATGACCAGCACACCGCGGAAATTAAAGCCAACTTGGAGCGGGGGACGGCGTTGCCTGACCAGTGATAGATAGACCATTGAATACTATAAATTACAATCTATCGCGTTGTGAGCTTGTTAAACTTCTTCTTCATCCTCCCCAACAAGCTTTTTCGCTTCTTCTCTTCGCCCGAGTTGTTCTTCGTCGGCGATGCGAAATCAGACACCCTCAAGGTGCCGCCGATACCAGGCGTGTCGTCGAACACGTTTTTGTTGTCGTTTTGATGATATAGGCCTTGTTGCTCTTGTTGAAATTGACCTTCATCCTCAGCAGTCGTATCTCTACTCGCGAACGCTCTCCGTTCCTCGTCCGCTCTCAACTCGCTTTTCAGTTCGTTCCAAATACCATCGGGTCTCCATTCGGAATCGTCGTCGTCTAGAAACTGCCGGGGGACCAACACTTGTGCGAGCAGCGAGACGTCTATAGGTACGTTATTTGAGTAGTTCTCTTGCTCATCATCCCCGTCCCCGTACCTATCCCTATACCTGTCGTCCCCAGAGGTATACCGGTCGTCCCTAAATCTGTCCCCAACATCTCGCTTCCCCGCTAGCACAAACGTGGCTTTGTTCAGTTCGTCGATGTTTCTGATGTGAACTTCTGCGTCGTACTCCGGTGCGTCTATTGGGTCTGATTTGTTTCGATTATATCCATCAGCATCGTCGTCATCACCTAGGGTTGGAATTTCTGGGATGTCGGATACGCCTCCCTCCGCGTCCGCTGCGTCGTGGCCGCGACGACGGCGACCGCCGGTGGAGTGCGGAGTAGTTGTTTGTTGAATGGTTGTCGTGGCGCTTCGAGCAGGACTTTCCGAATACGCATCGAAACCCTGTGGCTCGTCGCTCCCCCGCATCGCTTCTACGTCTCCGTGTTCGTCAAGCCAGCCCGCGCCCCCCTGCGTTCGTTCAGCAGGTTCCTCGTCCGCCCACCCACCGGTGGTACGCGCAGGCCTCGTCGTTGTCGCCTCATCATCGGACCGATCCTGAAACCCCGCGTCTCTACCTCCCCCGCCCCCTCCGCGTCGGCCTGCCGTGGGGGGTGCCGGAGGAGGCCTCGCGCCGAACATGTCGGTGTCACTCATCGCGCGGAGGGACGCCCAAAGGTCCCGCACGCGTCACCCGATCTGAAGCGCACTCGGGAAGTCAAACGCCAAAACAAACGTTCGTCAAAATCCACGTGTGCCCATTATTTTTTTGTTGAACCGATCGTGCCGAGATCTCAAGGTTAAACGCGCGGGCGCCGAGGTGGTGGAGCGTCTTGTCGATCCACAAGGCCATCTGCCGCGATGCCCCGCACCAAAACCCAACCCCGGAAGAACACGTGCGGTTTGAGGATCGAAAACGGCGCGCTCCGGGTCGGGTCCGACACGATCTTCGACGGGTGCGATGAAAGGTTTCTTCTTCAAACCGTGGGTGACACCCGATTGCGTTCCGAGTGCACGGACACGCCTATTGGTCAAATCGATGCGGTGCAAATCGCGGTGCTCGGGTTCCGAGGCGAGGGTAATGTAGCAGGTACTTCTGGGAAGTCCACCGTGACGATACGCAACGGAAGCACAGCAACGCATCGTCACGTGCTCCAGATGGCATCGCAACTCCCATCAACAGAACGTTTCCTGGCAAACGCGCGGTGTAAGCTGTGGTGGATGACATCTACTTGGGGTGACGGAAACGATTTAAACGAAATCCCACCCGAAACGCAGTTCCTGTTGTTGGAGCAAAGTAACGGTAAGTACGTAGCGGTGCTTCCCATGATATCGAGTGATGGATTCAGAGCCACATTGAGCGGGCACGCGATGGACGCGAAAGCGGTGAGAAAGAAAAGTTCTGGAGGAAACAAAAACTCTCCTCTGTGTCTCGTCGCTGAGAGTGGCTGTGCTGAGGTTACGAGTTCAGGTGTCAACTCCATCATATGCATCGCCTACGCCTCATCTCCTTTCGAAGCCACTGAAGCCGTGGTGAAAGCCGCGTCCATCGCGATGAATGAATCCTTCAAGTGCCGCATCAACAAGCAAACCCCGCCGACCACGGAGGTTTTCGGGTGGTGCACCTGGGACGCGTTCTATCACTCCGTCACCCCAAAGGGAATCGAACGCGGTATACATAGCCTGTTAAACGGCGGCACCCCAGCCAAGTTCGTCATAATCGACGACGGGTGGCAAAGCGTCACCCCAGACGAGGTGTACAAAAAGAAAATAGACCACATCAGCGACCACCCGCCGGTTGTCGCTGGGTTGGAGAGTTCCAGCGCCTTGGTTCAAACCCCCGTGACACCGGTTAAACATGCCAATGGGTCATTGCTCACTGGTACGGGTACTCCTCACGCGTCGCCTTCGAACGCGTCGCCCGCGCGTTCAGGGTCGCAGTCACCAGGCAAACAGTCAGTCGCGACAGGCAAACAGTCTGGGAAACTTGGAGTTCAATCAGTGACTCCACTCAAGCGCAAATCCGAGCGCATCAAGCGAACCGCTTCCCGGCTAAAAAAGAGCGTCACGAAAAGCGTCACTGCATTGGCTTCGACTGAAGTACACCGAGGGAACGACCGTATTGAAAACGCCATGGCCACCGCGCTTGTTTCGGTACAGCAGAGTGTGGAAAACGCGCACATTCCAGGGGTTAGTTCTGGGGTTTTGAATTCCAAAAAGTGGTGGCCTGTCCGAGGCGCTGCTTTCGTAGCCAACGCGTTAGGCTCTGGTCTGGAAACCGTGTACTGGCACGGCATCCACGGCTCGCCTTATCTAGGCGTGAACTGGTGGTGGTTCAAGTTTCTGGGGCAGGGTTTACTGGGGCCGGTCATAAGGTGCGCCGTCTCGACGCTTTCGTGCTTCAACCACAGAGTGCACGCGACGGAGGCGAACGTAAAGTTTCGCACGAGTGGTGATCACGTTAACGGGGATATTGGTGAGTTATTGACTCAAGATCGAGTAAGCAGCAAAGGGAAACGCAGTGCGCACGGTCAAGGCACCAAATCAAAGAAGCCCAAGCTCGGCGCGGACGGGTTTTCTGAGGTTATTGCGAGGATGAAAAGTTTGGGCGTCGATAGCGTGTATTGCTGGCACGCGTTTTTTGGGTACTGGGGAGGGTTGCATCCCGATGCGGAGGAGATGCGACGGTTCGGAATTCAAATCGTCGCCCCGCAGCACACGCCTGGGCTGTTAGCCGTGGAGCCTAGTCAGGCGTGGGACCCCATTACAGTCGGCGGCGTGGGCATCATTAAAAACACGGACGACTATTCAGTATTTTACGAGGGGCTTCACAAATATTTAGCGAATGCGGGCGTTGACGGCGTGAAGGTTGACGGGCAAGCGGTGGTGGGCGGGTTGGGCATGGGCCGCGGCGGGGGCCCGGCGATGGCCAAGAACATGCACCAGTCCCTCGAGAAAAGCATCGCGAAGCACTTTCCAAGCAACGGCCTGATCAACTGCATGTGTCACTCTAGCGAGAACATTTTGAACTTTCGCGATTCCAACTTGGCGCGAGTGAGCGACGACTTTTACCCCACGAACAAAGCATCGCACACCGTGCACGTCGCCAACGTGGCGTACAATTCGATTTTCATGGGCGAAATCGTAGTACCTGACTGGGACATGTTCCAGAGCCACTGCGGGCAAGCGGGGGCGCTGCACGCGGCGGCGCGAGCGGTGGGGGGGTGTCCTGTCTACGTATCGGACGCGCCCGGGAAGCACGATTACGAGTTGTTGAGGAAGCTGGTGTTTCCGTCTGGGAAGGTGTTGCGGGCGCGGCTTCCTGGAAGACCCACTCGTGATTGCGTGTTCGTGGACCCGTGTACTGACGGTTCGTCTGCTTTGAAGATCTGGAACAAGAATAACAGACTCGATTCAGGCGTTGTAGGGGCATTTAACGTGCAAGGCGCTTCGTGGTCGCGAAGAAAAGGAATTTTCGTCGAGGAGAAGAATTGCGAATTCGTAGTTGCGGCGGTCAAGCCGTGGGACGTGGAGACACTACGAGGGGTAGTGTCGGGGAATAAAATATCTACGTCGTCTACACAGTCTACGCAATTCGTCACGATGGCGCACAGATCCGGGGAGGTTCGGGTTTTGTCTGGTTCCGAAACGTGGCGAATCAAGCTCCCGACGAAGCAGTGGGAGGTTTTCACGATCGTCGCGTTGCGAGTGTTCGAGTTTGCGCAAACACCGAACGCGAAACATCCACCCGCAACCGTGGATTGGGCTTTTATTGGATTGACCGGTATGCTCAACGGCGGCGGCGGCGTGTTACACGATGGCTATTCCGACGACGGAAAAACAATCACCGCGTTCGCCAACGTGTACGGGTGCGGCGCGCTCGCCGCGTATGCCTCGTGGAAACCACGGAAGGTTTGCGTGAATGGAAAGAAAATCAACTTCCAGTGGACCGAGCGAAAAGACAGATCGGGCGTCGCGACCATACCCTTGGGCCCAAAGGAAGACAAGCACAGGGTAGACATGTCATTCCAGTACGCGTAGGAGTGAACGATTTAAAAAATAAAAAAGTTTCGAGCGTTCGTTTCATTTCAACTCTCGCCGTTATTTGGCTATGCGCAAGCGGTCGGACCGGGCTATCGATCGGACGCACCGTACGCGGGCTATTTCTATACTAATGCTATGTGGGAGGACGACAGGTACGATATTTCGCGACAGTAGTTTGCCGCGCGAACCTGGACTCTCGGGGTTGAACGTTGTTCTCAACCCTTGGTCGTCTCTCCCGTGCTAACCTTCCGTCGACTTAAAGTCGTCCACGGAAGAAATTGAATCGGTTTTACATTTCGGAAGCCTCGAACGAGCGGGTGGACACTGTTTGCCCATACAACTCTCGGGCACCGTAAAAATTACTCAAATGGAGTAATACTAACACGAAGGGACCACCGATGCACTGCCTTTCCGGCATCAGTAGTCCCTTGCCTTTTAGTCACGTAAAAAAACAAACATCAGTCACCAAGA
>MDSY01041643.1_pt1 | contig 13033 bp, 16 predicted proteins | sample 811131 | NCBI WGS metagenome assembly MDSY01 (sample SAMN05326643, study PRJNA326480) | marine metagenome | isolation source: seawater | place: Atlantic Ocean: South West | collected 2010
AAGAAGTGCAAATTCTGTTTATTGCGAAGAGCATACAAAACTTGCATATCAGCCACTAGATTCTCGTAGAAAGAAGAAAGCAAAATTTTCTGTTAAAAGGGTTGCTAAAGCAAATATAGGTAACTACTAAAAATAGCTATCTAGTCCTAAATTTTTTATTCAAAAATTAAAAAACAGTTTCTTCTTCTGATTCAATCTTTCTATCGTCAGTTAAAACTTCACCAGTTACTATAAAATGATTAACTTCAGCAATATTGGTAGCCTGATCTCCAATTCTTTCAAGATATCTGGCAATAAAAAATAAAGGTACCAAGGCTTCAATTGCCTCAGGCTTATTTCTAATATCATCTAAAATTGCAGTTAAAATACTTGCGTATGAAGAATCTATTTTAATATCTGATCTCCAAACCTTCAATGCATTGTCTGCTTTACCTTGAGCATAATCTTCTAAAACTAAATCAAGATTTTTTTGGACATCATTGGTTAAATCAACAAGTGCATCTATAGTTTTTGGAGATTTTGCATTTAACAAGTCGCCCTTAACAATTCTTTTACAAACTCCCTTACACATATCCCCAATTCTTTCTAAAAAAAGAGAAACTTTAACAGATGAAAAAACATTCCTTAGATCATTAGCCATTGGCTGCCTTTTAGCTAAAATATTGAAGGTCATTTCTTCAAGTTTTAACTCTAATTCATTAATTTTTTTATCTGCATCAATTGTCTCTTGAGCAAGATTATGATCATTTGTTTTTAATGCGATCTCAACATTTGATAAAGCGACCTGAGCTAAATTTCCAAGATTCACAAGCCCGTCAGTAAGCTCGGTAAGCTCGTCGTCAAATGATGTTACAATATGTTCTTCAGTCATAATAATTCCTTTATCCATACCTTCCAGTAACGTAAGCCTCAGTTTGTTCGTGATCTGGGCTCCTAAAAATTTTCTCCGTATCTCCAACCTCAATTAACTTCCCGAGATGAAAAAAAGCAGTTCTTTGTGAAACTCTGGCCGCTTGCTGCATCGAATGAGTTACAATCGTAATAGTATATTTACTTTTTAGCTCATCAATTAGCTCTTCGATCTTTGCCGTAGCAATAGGATCTAACGCAGAGCAAGGTTCATCCATTAAAATTACAGATGGATCAATTGCTATTGCTCTAGCAATACAAAGTCTTTGTTGTTGTCCACCAGATAAACTTGTACCAGGTTCTTGGAGTCTATCTTTAACCTCAGCCCACAATCCAGCTCTCTCGAGACTCTCTTCCACCTTACGATCAAGATCACTTTGATGCAATATTCTTCCGTGTAATTTTGGTCCATAAGCAACATTATCATAAACGGACTTTGGAAATGGATTTGGTTTTTGGAAAACCATTCCGATACGGGATCTTAACTCTACAACATCAACTTCCGTATCATAAATATTTTGACCATCAATTTCTATAGAACCTTCTACTCTACAGATATCAATAACATCATTCATTCTATTAATACATCTTAGAAAGGTTGACTTACCGCACCCAGAAGGGCCTATAAGGGAAGTCACTTCTTTTTCTTTTATATCAAGATTGATATTAAAAAGAGCCTGTTGATCAGCATAATAAACATTTACATCTGAACACTTTATTAGTGATTTGTTTGAGGATGAAGCATTCATATTATCTTTTTCCAAAAAATATCTTTAAAATAAATAACTACCATTTTACTTCGTATCTTTTTCTTAAAATAACAGCAACTAAATTAATTATTATCAATAAACCAATTAAAATTAAGGTCGCAGCACTTGTTTTTGCTACGAAAGCCCTCTCTGGACTATCTGCCCAAATATATATTTGAACCGGAAGGGCTGTAGCTGGATCATTAATACTGCCTGGTATATCAACAATAAAAGCAACCATTCCAATCAATAATAATGGAGCAGATTCACCAAAAGCCCTAGCAAGGCCAATAATTGTCCCTGTAAAAATACCTGGCAATGCTGCTGGTAAAAGGTGTTGGAATACAACCTGCATTTCTGATGCACCCATGGCAAGTGCCGCTTCCCTGATTGAAGGAGGAACGGACTGAAGAGCAGATCGCGTTGTAATTATTATTGTTGGCAAAGTCATTAATGATAAGACTAATCCACCAACCAAGGGAATTGATCTTGGCATCCCAAAGAAGTTGATAAAAACTGCTAGACCTAAAAGTCCAAAAATTATTGAAGGTACAGCTGCTAAATTATTAATATTAACTTCAATAAAATCAGTTATTCGATTTTTAACTGAAAAATTTTCTAAGTATATAGCTGTGAAAACACCAATTGGGAAACTCAAAATAAGAGTTACAAAAATAGTTATTAAGGATCCTATAGTAGCCCCAAAAAAACCTGCAGTCTCTGGTTCTCGACTATCACCATTTAAAAATAAATTACTAGAAATTTTATTCTGCACTCTGCCGAGAGAGTATAAATTTTCAAGCCATAAAACTTCGTCATTATCAATTCTTCTCTCATTTTCTGGAAGACTAGTATCTACATAACCCTTATAAAAAAGATCAGAGTCATCTGTAAATAAAACATTAAAGTAGAATTTTTTATTAATATAGGACGGATTTTCAATAATAAAATCTCTCAAACTATAGCCAGAACTTGAAGAAATTAGTTTTGATAGTTTTCTTTTTTTTGAACGATCCTGTATTTCTGGAAAAATAGTAAAGAGAGAATCTCTTATAAGTCCTCTATAATTGATATCTTCAACCTTATCCAAAGGGGATAGATTACTCATATCAATCTCAAGATTTAAAGTATAATTATTAAAAGCTGGAACAGCTTTATAAGCCATAGAGCCAATAATAATAGCCAGCATAGTAGCGGCTGCAAGAAGAGAAAATAAACCATATGCTTTAAAACGTTTTTCTGCCCTGTGTCTTTTTTGAAAATTATTTTTATTCATAACGTTCTCTATACCTGCGAACAACAATCATTGCGAAAATATTTAAAATTAAAGTAATAGCAAACAACATTAATCCTAATGCAAAAGCAGCTAAAGTCTTTGCACTATCAAATTCTTGGTCGCCAACAAGTAAAGTAACAATTTGGACTGTTACTGTTGTTACAGCAGAAAGAGGGTTTATAGTGAGGTTAGCTGCTAAACCTGCAGCCATAACAACAATCATTGTTTCTCCAATAGCTCTTGATACGGCTAAAAGAAGTGCACTTACGATGCCTGGCAGGGCGGCGGGGAATATTACTTTTTTAACAGTTTCAGATTTTGTGGCCCCTAGGGCTAGTGATCCATCTCTAAGAGAAACCGGAACAGCAGACATAACGTCATCAGAGAGAGACGATACATAAGGAATTATCATCACCCCCATTACTGCGCCAGCAGCTAAGGCAGATTCAGTTGCCACAGTTAATCCAAAATATTCTCCACAAGATCTAACGAACGGGCCAACAGTAAGTGCAGCAAAAAAACCATAAACAACAGTTGGTATTCCTGCTAAAATTTCAAGAATAGGTTTTAACCAGTCCCTTGTTTTAGGTTTTGCATATTGAGATAAAAATATTGCTGAATAAAGTCCTAATGGTGCTGCAATAGACATTGCAACAGCTGTTATAAGAAGTGTTCCAGTAAAAAGAGGTATTGCGCCAAAGCTACCTGACGAACCAACCTGATCTTCTCTAATGGCAGTTTGTGGCGACCAATGTGTTCCAAATATAAAGTCAAAAAAGCCTACTTGAGAGAAAAATCTTATAGTCTCAAAAATTAAGGATAATATTATTCCGATTGTTGTTAAAACAGCCATAGTCGAAAAGAGAAAAAAGATAAATTTAAAGATACTCTCAACTTTTCTTCTAGCATCAAATCTAACTGATAATTTATTGAGAGTTACAGATAAAAAAGTAATAGATAAAATTATAAATGAGCCAAATGCAATCAGTCGGCCTTGTGTGTATCTATCATAAAGTGAAAGGGCCATTTCATTACTAAGAAATTCACTATTAGTTAAATTATTTAAATTTGAAATATTACTTATAAGAAAGTTTTTTGCATATATTACTTCGTCTAATCCCAAACTTATTGTTGATGCAGAGATAAAAGGAGTTATTAAAAAGTCAAAAATACTTTTATTAAAAATAAGAAATAAAATTACTAAAAGAATTGAAGGCAGTATTGTCCATAAGGAAACATATAATCCATGATAAACAGGCATAGATCTTAGAGGTTCATTATTTTCTAATTGAGCTTTTGCTTTCCCTCTGGCTATACCAAAGGCGATTATACCTAGTGAAAGTATCAATGATAAGCTTATTAAAAGATCAGTAATAATAGTTACCCTCCAAAATTAATTAACTTAACTATTCAAGCTTTAATTCAATTAATTTATCACTAGTTGTCTTATATTTCATATATTCTTCATCTGAAAGCGGAATAAGGCCTTTTTCAATTAAATATCCATAGGGGCCCATTGCGTTGTCACTTGTAAATTCTTTAACATAGTCTTTGATAGATGGCTTCATCCTAATATGATTTTTCTTAACATAGAAAAATAAAGATCTAGAAATTGGATATTTTCCTTGAAGGATATTATCAAAGCTTGGAATTGCCGAGTTTACTATCGACCCCTGAACTTTATCAGTATTCTGGTCTAAAAAACTAAAACCAAAAATACCTATTGCATTCGGATTTTGAATTAACTTTTGAATAATTAAGTTATCGTTTTCGCCAGCCTCAATAAAAGCACCATCTTCTCGAATAGTATGAGCTATTTTCTCAAACTCAATTTTTCCATTCTTTGAGCTAGTCCTTAACTCTGCAAGTGAGGAGATAGATTTTGCACCTTTTTCCATTGCTAATTCAACAAAAGCATCCCTTGTTCCGGACGTGGGAGGAGGGCCAAGTACTTCAATTTTAATATCCGGAAGATTTGAATTAACATCCTGCCAAGTTTGATAAGGGTTCTTCTGTAATTCAGAACTTCCAGCTTTCAAAGGAACTTCAGAAGCTAAGGCTAGAAAAATATCCCTTGTCGTAAGCTCAAAAAGATAGCCTTCTCTTGAGTTTGCAAGTGCAATGCCGTCATAACCAATTTTTATCTCAAGAATTTTAATTCCCCTATCAGTACAGTTCTTGAATTCTTTAATCTTTATTCGACGCGAAGAATTCGTAATATCGGGAAACTGTGAACCAATTCCAGAACAAAAAAGTTTCATTCCTCCTCCTGATCCAGTTTGCTCAACAATAGGAGTTTTATAGGCAGAACTTCTTCCAAACTCTTCTGCTACAGCTGTTGAAAAAGGAAAAACAGTTGATGAACCGACAATCTTAATTTGATCTTCAGCTTTAATCGTGAATAAAAAAGATAAAAATAACGACAGGAAAACCGCCTTTATAGATAATTTAAAAGTATTTTTCATTTTTCTCCTTTTATCTTACCTAAGATTAAAAAATTTCTATATTAAAGTTATATTGTAAACCAATCATAATATGTTCTGATTCTTTAGAAGAATCTTCATATGATTTATCTATATAATTTAAGTATAATTTTAAAGGCTTTGCGACTTTGTAATCAAAGCCAATTGCTGTTAATTCACCTCCAGCCTGTACCATGTCAGACTTACCGTACATTAATTTAAATGCTAATTTCTTTGATAATAATGTCTTTAATGAAATAACGTATCCATCATCATTGAAATTACCCAAAGTATCTTTAGATTCTTGCCAAATTAAACCTAGAATAAGAGGTTTTCCTATTGGTATAGTTGCAGCAATTCTTGTTGTATCAAATATCAATCCTTTTTGAGGTACCTCAGAGTCAAATCCAATAGAAAAATGTGCTTTATTTCCCAATAACTTGCCCTGCCACATAAGATTGGTTGAAAAAGCTTCTTCACCCCCCTGCTCTAAGATTAACATTGTCGATAAAGTTAAACCTTTAACTTTTGGAGAATTCCATTGGGCAGCTTTCTTGCTTCTATTTTCACCCCAAAGAATATTTTTAATATCCCCGGCTGTATCGTTAAAAAGATCTACTGTAGCTTGGGATTGCTTAACAGGAGTATCATGAATGCCTATAATAAACTTACCAAAATATCCTTTTAATCCGATGTAACTATTACGATCCTTAAAATTTGGACTTCTATCAATAGGATCAATTTGTGTTTCATATTGATAAATTGCTGAAAAGCCATTTTCAAAAATATGTTTACCCTTTAAGCCTAATCGAGATGAATTGCTTACCGCCTTAGTTTCAGAGCCTAATGAAAATTTATTAATTTCATTTAAAGAGAAATCCAATCTTCCATAAATATTTGCACCAAAAGATTGAGTATTAATTATAACATTTAATAAAATAAAAACATGTAATTTGAAAAATCTTTTTAAAAATAAGTTTTTCATACCAAGCTCTTTTTGAGTTATATTTTGTGAGTATATAATTCTTTTCAAAAGATCAATATTAATTTTTATAGTTTATTATAAAAATTTAATATATTTTTTTATAAGTAAAAATATAGATTTTAAATGGAGTATTTCGATAACTAAAAAATTAATACTATGGCGCCATGCTCAAGCAGAAATTGGAATTGATGATTTTAATAGAAGCCTTAATAATGAAGGTAAAAATGAAGCCAAAATGATGGCTGAAATTATATTAAAGAATAAAATTCCAAACCTTATCTTATGTTCGACAGCTATTAGGGCTAAAGAAACACTTGGTCATCTAATAAGGCTAAACATAGAATCTCCAACACTTTATGATGAGAGTTTATACTTAGCAGAACCAAAGAAAATTACTGATTGTATTATTAAAAATGCAAGCGATGAAGAAACTATCCTACTTGTTGCTCATAACCCAGGTATTCACGAATTAACTTTGAATTTAAACCAAAATAACAGTCATTCTGATCTAGAAGAAGGCTATCCAACTGCATCAATCAGCATTATTGAATTAGGAAATGACGATTGGCATGATCTTGGAAATAAAAAATTAGAATTAATAAAATTTATAAGGCCAAGAGATTTAAATAATTAAATCAAGAAGAAAAAAATAAGTAAATACCTGCCACAGACATTATCGATATTAATAAAAAGGTACCTTGAGCACCTATTAACCTCGGATAATTAGCTCCTTGATTATTTCCCAAACCCCAAGCATGTAATAATCGAAAGATAACTAATGCAACTCCGAAAACATGAACAATATAATGACCCGATGAAACAGTTTCAAAAAGGTATAAGATAATTAAGGCTAAAGGAACGTTTTCAACAAAGTTAGCCTGTACTCTTAAGACTGAATCAGCTCTCCAACTCTCTTCTTTATCACCTCTAAGACGAACATAGAGTACTTGATTAGCAAGTAAAACTGAGAGCAAACCTAATATACAAGCGTAAAGTAAGGTAATCATGACACTATTCCTAAGATTGAAGAGATAGCGCCAAATATAGAAAGTAAAATTCCAATCCACGCATATTGATCAAACCAAAAAAGCATGAAGGCCTGAGGGCTACCTTTTTCTGCAGTTTTCTTTTCTCCAGATTGAAGCTGTCGTGGTAAACCAGCAACCCAAATAATTTGAGATCCTAGCCATAAAAGGCCTAATCCGAAAACTAAAAAATAATTAAAATTTTCCATTATGAAATCTACCTATTGATGATATTTAAATCAAATTAATTAAATTTTGAAGAAATTAATGGAAGGTCCAAGAAAGACTTAAATCCCGGTGAAGCATCGCAAACCATTGGGATAGCGTGAACTCCATGTAGCGCAGTTGATACAAGAGGATCACTGTTCCAATCGTGAGCAAAATCAATCTTCATATTAGGTTTACCCTTAACTTCGACACACATCCCTACTGGTTCATCCCAATCAGGCGCAGCATCTGGATAAGCTCTCCAAATAGCCTCTTGAATTATCTGAACATTATTATCACAATGTCCTACCCATTTTCTTCTTTGACCTGATATCTTACCTTCTTTCACTATACCCGCTGCAATTTCTACGTCTTTTTTTGATGTTATGATATCTATACTTTTTTCAATATTAATAATATTTGATCCAATACCATCAGCTATAAGATAAATTGCTTCACTGAAAAGTCCACTTATCCAATTTTCGTAGCGAACAGATTCCTGCTCATATTGCTCTAAAGATTTACCCATTAACATTGTATCAAAGACTATTTCCTCAGACGGATAATATGAAAATTCAGAACTTTCAGTTACTCTAACTTCAGAGATTTCCTCTGACATTCCACTCATTGTTAGTGGAACCAGATCAGAGAGCCAACCAGGTGCAATTCCTGTACCGTGCAAACTTGAACCACCCTCTAGACAGGCATCATCAATTTCTTTTTCAAAATCTTTACCGAAAGCTTTTGGGTATAAAAATCCTACGGTTGTTACTACATTAAACCCCCTTCTTAAAAGAGATAATATATTTTTTTTGTCTGCGTCTGGGTCATCGCCCAACCTAAGGGATGCTAAAGGTGTATAGTTCACACAATCAGCGTCTAAAGATAATACTTCTTCAATATTTGTTGACGCCAAAACTCCAATCTCATCAATCTCTGATAATGTTCCAGCATCTAATCCATTCTTTTTTTCATTTGAAACTATAAGTCCAACAAGCTCAAGGTCGCTTCTGTTACATATTCCTCTTATTGAAGCTTTCCCTACATTACCAGAGGACCATTGGATAACTTTATATATTTTTTTAGGCATTAAAAACTCCTACATTTTTTAAAAAAGAATAAAAATTATCTAATATTACTACTTATTTAGATGATAAATGAAATAAAAATTGTTAAAATAAAATCATGAAAAAAAATTTACATTTAATTATTCTTTCCTTCCTATTAATTATGCTTGCTTCTTGTGAAAAAGAAGAACCTGTATTTGAATTTTCAAATGAACAAATTGGAGTTTTTAATGCATTTGGATGGGATTTCTCAAAACAAAATATATTAAAAGTAGAAAAAATTAAAAATAATATTTCTGTTATCTTTGGTTATGGGGGAAATATTCTAGTTTCAATTGGTGATGACGGTACTTTAATTATTGATAACCAATTTCCTCAGCTAAATAAAAGTATTCTTGCTGAAATAAAAAAATTAGGCGGAGATAATATTGACTATATTATCAATACACATTGGCATTTTGACCATGCAGAGGGTAATCGTGCTTTTGGCCCTACCGGCTCAACGATAATAGCTCATGAAAATTCAAAAGAATTTATGAAAAAAAATAATAACATTAATATAGTTATGGTCGAATACCCTCAACAAGCTTACGAGGAAAGTTCGCTTCCTAAGATTACCTTTAAAGATAGAATGGAATTAAAATTTAATAATAATAATATTAGCCTTCATAATTTTGGTCCAGCTCACACAACTGGTGATACAATAATATTTTTTAAAGAGGCAAATATTATTCATTTAGGCGATATTTTAAATATAGACTCAATGGTTTTTATTGACTCAGATAATGGAGGTTCATTATCAGGTATGATAGAAAATTTAGAGCAGTCATTAAAGATAATAGATAAAGAAACAATTGTTATACCTGGTCATGGCGAAGTTACTGATTATAAAACTGTAAAAAAATATCTTGAAGCATTAATCATGACAAAAGAAAAACTTCTTGAAATGATTAATTTAAATATGTCTTTAGAAGATATTATTAAAAATAACCCTATAAAGAATTTAGAAAGTATTTTAGGTGATACAAACGTTTTAATTAACAGATCTTATCTTTCATTAACTAAAAATAATCCTGTAGAAAATTCTAAATAACCATGAAACTATCAATTGAAATAACAATGTATCCCTTAGAAGACAAATATCTTCCCATTATAGAAGGATTCATTGATCATTTAAAAAGTTATAATGGAATTAAATTAGAAGTTTTTCCAACAAGCACAGTTATTATGGGAGACTTTGATGAAGTAATGAGCGTGTTATCAAGTTCTATCAAATGGAATGTGAATAACGAAGACAAGGCTGTTTTTATAACAAAGTTTTTACCTAATTACGAAGCCCTATAAATTAAACTACATTATATTTATTTTCTGGGTTTGTATAAAAATGATTTGACTCATCACCATCTTTTCCAAAATTCCTTTCTTGAATTTTAGATAAAATGCTTAACATATATGCGTGTGATGCTTCGTTTTCAGATCTTTTATTCCAAATCAAACGAACTGAATACTCTTTTGTTTCAAAAGGAAGAGGGGCAATTGTAAAATTATTTGCTTTATTGAAGAAAGATGCAAGATGCCCAGATAAAGTAATTAAATAATCTGAAGACCTAATAATCTCTTTTGCTACAGATACATAATTTACAGACATAGCGATTCTACGTTGTTTATTTATTGTCTTTAAATAATCATTAATAGGGCTCTCGATAGTTCCGTCATAACTAACATGAACATGGCTTGCAGCTATGTAATTATCTAAGCTAATTTTATTTTTATCAAAGAAAGGATTACCTTTTCTGCCCACACATTGCGGGCGATCTTTATAAATAATAAAGCTGTTAAAGTATTCATCAAATCTTTGACCAAGGGGGGTTTTAAAATCATTTTTTAGGGCATCATCAGAGGAAATAATAAAATCGAGTTCTTGATTTTTTAATTTTTCTAAATCACCTTTTGTAGTTGATACAGCGCTTACTATCATTTTAGGGGCTTCTTTCTGAAAAATTTCTGCTAGTTGAGGTAGAATTCTTCCTGCGGCTATGTCTGGTAAACAAAATTTAAAACTTCTTTCGGATGTTAGAGGATCGAAATCTTCAGAGCTAAGAGATTGTTCAATTAAGTCAAGAGCGCTTTGGATAGGACTAACTAATTCCTCAGCACGTTTAGTTGGTTTCATCATGTCAGAAGATCTAAAAAATAAATCATCATCTAAGGTATATCGCAACCTATTAAGAGCATTACTAACTGCTGATTGTGATAAGTTAAGCTTTTCAGCAGCTTTGGTTATTGTTTTTTCGTTGTAAATTGATATAAAAACTAACAAAAGGTTCAGATCTAATCTTGATAAATTCATTGTATAAATACTCTCTAATTGATTTAATCAATACTAAAACATTTATTTAATAAATAGTAAACATTTATATAATTGATTTGATAAATAGCATATCACTAGGCTATAACACATTCAAGCTTAAGGAGTAGAAAAAATGTCATTACTAAAAAACTTATTAATCATTGGACTTTTTGTTTCTGTATACGTTGCTGTATCACCAGCATTCGCGAATTCAGAACTTTCTCAAAATGAGTATGAGATTACAAGTGGAAAGATACTTGGATATAAAACTACAAGTAAATTCAAGAGCGCTGGAAATTGTGAAAATGCTTGTAATAAAAAAAGTAATTGTGAAGCGTATAGCTTAAATACACAAGGAGCACATTGTGTTCTCTACTCGAGTGTAAGAACTGTTCGTGACAAAAAAGGAGCTTTCACGGCATTGAGAAAAGAATTTAACTAACTAACTGCGATCCAATAGATCGCAAAAGAATGGACAATCTCCTCCTTCCCCCTCCCAAACCCTAGAGGGGATTGTCCACAAAAATTATTGAATAATCTCCTCTTTCCCCCTCCCAAACCCTAGAGGGGATTATTCACAACCAATTGAACAGTCTTCCAGTTCTCCCTCCCAAATAACTTTACCGGGAGACTGTTCAACAAAAAGAGAGAAATATTATGGTATCAAGTAATGTAGTAGACTTTAAGAATGTAAAATTAGCAGAACAGCTAAAATCTATCGAAAAAAGAAGAGATACTTCTTTTTCAAACTTTGATATATTCTTGAGTAAAGTTTTTTCCTTTATTCTTTAATTTCATCCGATAGAAAATCAAATAGGTAAATATCACCAGGTAAAACGGTTTTAAAAAAATCTTCTTTAAGTCCATTTTCAATTATTAAGTTCTCTAAAATTTGTTTTGGCTCTTCTGTAGGTTCTGTAGTTAGAATGAATGTACCCCAATGCATAGCTATGGATTTTTTTGAATTTAAATCAAAAGCCGCTTTTAGCGCTTCTTCTGGGTTCATATGACTTTCCTTCATAATCCATCTAGGTGCATAAGCTCCAATAGGAATAAAGGCTAAATCAGGGCTACCAAGTTTTTTATTTATTTCAATAAAGTCTTTAGTGTAACCAGTATCACCTAGGTGAACTAACTTAATATTATCATTTTCCATCCACCAACCGCCCCAAAGAGTTTTATTTCTATCAAAAAGCCCTCTTCTCGACCAATGCTGAACTGGCACAAATGTAAATGTCGTATTTCTAATTTTCTTTTCTTCCCACCAATTAAATTCGTAGACATTTTTTATACCCAATCTCTGAAACCATTTTTTTAATTTCATAGGGACTAAGTAAATTATATCGGGATTAATTTTATTTAAATTTCTAATAGTTTTTTTATCAAGATGATCATAGTGATTGTGACTTATAACCACGGCATCAATCGTAGGTAATTGCTCAAGTTCAATGGCCGGAGGAATAAGCCGCTCTGGACCCGCCCAGCCAACTGGGGATGCGCGCTCTGAAAAAATTGGATCGGAAAGAATCGTGATATCACCATTGTTAATAAGATAGGTGGCATGGCCAATCCAGACAGCGTAGTGGGTTGATTTAGCATCAAGATTACGCCACTCATCGGAGAGCTCTATAGCGACTCTTTCTGGTGATGGGTCTTTAGTCATCCGCCATTCAATAACCTCACCTAATCCTTTGGGTACAACAGTTGGATCAGTGTTGTTAAAAGTTTCTGCGACACTGCAAGAAATCGAAGTGAAAGCAAAAAAAAGCACCCCGATCGCCAGTATTTGATTTTTTTTGATGAACAATGGAAGATGCGATTTCAATGGATAACCCTGATATTCTATTAGTATTATTATGGTGTTTGAGTCGTTCCTATTTGGGCTGTTGCAACAATAATCTTTTTCTCTGTCTCCCCGCCCCCTGTCCATGAGAGTACGGCGAGATCTCCCAATAAGACCATCTGCGGCAAGCCCGCTTTACGAGTAAAATCAATCTCCTCAG
>MDSY01013694.1_pt1 | contig 13030 bp, 10 predicted proteins | sample 811131 | NCBI WGS metagenome assembly MDSY01 (sample SAMN05326643, study PRJNA326480) | marine metagenome | isolation source: seawater | place: Atlantic Ocean: South West | collected 2010
AAAATTAACCTTAAGACAATTTAATCATGGCCAAGGTGAAACATTAAAATGTGCTCCATGGACTCGAGGAACACCACGGATCGCATGTAATTGGGGGGGATTAGAGACGACAGGTAGCGGAGCAGTCGCAGGGTCATGTACCATTAATGGAAACCCTGATCCTACAATAGCAACGAAAGCAGATTGTGAAGCAGCTGCAGGTGGTGTATGGGAACCGGAAGCATCCGATGTGAACATTGATTCAGCAAGAACCCCAACAGGAGATGTCCCTGAATTTACATTCAAAGGATGTGTACCACTTGCCCGTGATTCCGTCAGTGATGGCACATACTATTATGAAGCTTATCCAGGAGATTGTGTTGGTTATTGGCCTGGTTCTCTATCTCATATTAGCGACGATGGAAAAGGAGTTGTTGCTTCTCCAAGTGAATCATCCAACCCTGATTCGATTATGTGGAAATTCATGGACACATGTAAGAATAATTGTGATATTAATCCAACATGTTCAGGATTTACAATCCAAAAACTGGGTGCTGAAGAAGCCGCTAAATCACAAGCTCCAGTTGGAACAATGGTCTGTAATCAGAAGACGAGCGCTTCACCTGGTGGATCTCCTGAAAGCGCAGGTCCAAGTGATTCTCAATGTCAACTTGAAGAAAGATCACATGATTCATGGGCACGGAACTGGGGTTATGACAATATCTATAAGAATTTTACGATGGACGCAGAAACGGCTGGTTTATTCGGCCTTGATAATGCTGGAGGAACAAGTAATGTTGATCTGTCAACCGTTCGTCATGAATTCATTCCATCCGATCAACCAATCTATTTTGAGAAAAAAATAACTCCGGATGCTCAAACAGAGACACCCGATGTCCGTTAAATAATTATCTATACTTCTTATATCGAATTTTTAATAAAACATAAAAAAGATTTCTATATTTTTTATGATATCATTAACTACACATTAAATTAAATTAAATTATAAATTATAAATTATAAATAAAAAAGATAATTAGAGATTAAAAAAAGATAAATTATAAATAAAAAAGGTAATTAAAGATTAAAAACGTTATTATTCTATATTATGGACGAAAGCAACAAAACAAAATTATCATTTGATGATCTTTCACTTAAAGATCATTTATTACGAGGGGTATATTCTTATGGATTCGAAAATCCATCTAAAATTCAACATTTAGCTATCCCAAAAATAGCGACAGGAAAAGATCTAATTGCTCAGGCCCAATCAGGCACAGGTAAAACTGGAGCATTTACAATCAGTGTATTACAGAATCTAAAGGAAGAACAGAAGAATACACAAGTATTAATACTAAGTCCAACACATGAATTAGTTCATCAGATTAATGAAGTGATCACTTCATTAAGTAATTATATGGACGTTTCAATAATGGAAGTAATTGGTGGAACAAATGTTTATGAATGTAAAAAACAATTAGAAAAATGTCCTCAAATCATAGTAGGTACACCAGGACGTGTGCTTGATATGATTCAAAAAAAATGTCTTTTTACGGATCGTATACATACAATAATCTTTGATGAAGCCGATGAGATATTATCATATGGTTTTAAGGAATCAATCTATCAGATAGTTCAACAGATACCTGAGAATACTCAAATTTGTTTATTTAGTGCTACAATGCCCGAGGATGTGATTGAATTAAGTGATCGTTTCATGAATAATCCTGATAAAATATTAATTAAGAAAGAAGCATTAACATTAGAAGGGATTACACAATTTTATATTAATATCAAGATTAATGAATGGAAGTTTGATGTTTTAAAAGATTTATATGATACAATTAATGTTTCTCAATGTATAATTTATATTAATTCAAAGAACAAATTAATGGATCTATATCAAAATTTAACAAAAGAAAACTTCCCGGTATCATATATTCATGGAGAATTATCTTCACAAGAAAGGAAAGATGTAATGGAGAACTTTAGAAGTGGTCATTCAAGGATATTATTATCAACAGATTTACTATCTCGAGGAATTGATGTTCAACAATTATCATTAGTCATTAATTTTGATCTTCCAAAATCAAAAGAAACATATATCCATCGGATTGGTAGAAGTGGTCGTTATGGACGAAAAGGTGTTTCGATTAATCTAGTAACTGATAGAGATATTAGTTATATGAAAGATATTGAAACATTTTATGAAACCAAAATTGAAGAAATGCCCCATAACATCGCAGATTTTTTAAGTGTTTAAATATATTTAAAAGATGTGCGTATATAAAATAATATTATAATTATTGTTACATTAAATGAGTGAGGTAAATTTAAATTTTGATTCAAATGATAAAAAAATTAGTCTTGATGGAGATAACTCTGAAACTGGAATTAATATAAAGGAGAGTGGTTCAAGTGATATGTTAGGGATTGATCTACTTTCAAACCAAAAAAAGACAAAGGCTGAATTAAATGTAACAAATGATATAAATATAAGCGGTTATTCAAGTGGCGAAGAATCTGTAAAGAGCTCTCAAAGTAAGACTAAGAAAGAGGATTATGACTTCTTTAGTAAAATTAATGAAAGTGATAATAATGTATCTGAGAAGGTTAAAGAACCAGAGAAATCTACATCTGAACCAAAGAATATAAATGTTGTACCCAATGATCCAATAATCGATTCAATCAAAAGTGAAGAAAATGGAGGTTTTCAACCAATTCATTCAATGACTTCACAGGATATCAAGAATGAAAAAATTGATATGATCTATAAATTTAAAAAACTAGAAGGTCAAGGGATAAGAACAACAATGAATTATAATATGAATTCACCTCTCGAAGATATGAGAAATGAATACCTTAAATTAAAGAAACAACGAGAGATTGATAATTCTGTTAAATTTCAACGAAAAGTCATGATGGCCGCAGTAACAGGATTAGAGTTTTTGAATAATAAATTTGATCCTTTTGATGTAAAGCTCGATGGATGGTCTGAATCGATCAATGAAAATATTAATGATTATGATGAAGTATTTGAAGAATTAGCAGAAAAATATGGTGGTACATCCGATGTTGCTCCAGAAATTAAATTATTGATGATGTTAGGTGGAAGTGCATTTATGTTCCATCTTACAAATACAATGTTTAAATCTTCAATACCCGGAATGGAAGATATAATGAAACAAAATCCTGATTTAATGAAACAATTTGCTCAAGCTGCAGTAGGATCGATTGGTAAAACAAATGATGTAAGAGAACCTGAACCAATGAGAACAGATATTCCAAAGCCGACACGTAATGAGATGAGTGGTCCAGCTGGATTGGATGATATTATGAATCAGATGAATGTTCAACCAAATGATATTCCTGATTTAGATAATATTTCATTAATGAGTGGTGATACAGATCGAAAAAGTATTTCAGGATTAACCTTAAATATATAATTATAATTTATTTTTTAGTTCATTTAGTTCATCAATCATGGATTGAATTTTTTTTTCATTTTCAAGTTGAGGGTTTGATCCATTTTCTTCATCTTTATCTAAGAATAATATTTCTTCTTCACTAAATAGTTCAGAAACGATCAAAACAAATATGATTGTTAATATAATGGCACAAATAATATCTCTTGTTGCCATAAAAAATGCTCCAAAAATGAATAATCTTCTAAAATTTTGATTATGAATCATCCTTTTTTGGGATTCATCTAACTCTGAGATGATAAATCTTCCACCAATGGTAACAATTATCATCATAATTCCAATAAAAAATTTATTTTCATTTAAAGTATTAAGAAGTTTTTCTAACATTTATAGTTATATTTTAGAAAAAAAATATATTTATCATTAATATATTTAATGGAAGCAACAGGATGTTTATTAAGTGAAGCTTTTGGAGAAATAGAGGATATTAAAATAAAAAAGAAATCGAAAAAAGAAAAAAAGAAAGGACAAATCTATCCGAATGAACTAAAACCTGTTGATAGTCATTTTCAAGAAAGTTCTAAAATGATACAAGGATATGATGATCATCAATACTATAATGTCAATGGACCATCAAATACATATGGTTCTTATGCTCCCATTCCAAATCAAGAAATCATAAATCCAAACATTGTAAGTGTACCACAGGTCGAACAAAAGATTGAACATCAAGTCCCTCAAACCATTGATAAACCAATCATTCAACAACTAACTCCCAAGGAAGTCATCGATGAAAGAAGACAAATTTCAGATCAAGAATATAATGAATTTAAGGAATTTCAAAGAAGAAAAAACTTTGAAATTCATCAACGTCAATTATCACAATTAGAAGGATTCTCAAATGTAAATGATGATTTTAATGATGTTCTATTATTCGGATTAATGGGTATTTTCTACCTAATTTTTACAGATTATATTTATAAACTTGGTAAAAAAACATATTAAATTATTATTTCCAATGATCTCAAAAAAAAATATATATAAATAATATAAAGTATGGCAAAAAACGAAAATACATTAACATGTATCGCTCTTCTTGTTGGGGTTCTAGTTTTCCTTTTTTATACTAATTGCTCCAAAGACAAAATCATTGAAGGACACACCATTTCTGATGTAACCGATGCTGCTGTTGCAGCAGCACTAGGAGCTGGAGCCGATTCTGGATCCACACCTGCTCTTAAACAATGTATAAACGCATGTTCAACAAAACATGGTGTTCCCGAAGATAAAAGAAGGGCTCTAATGTCTGAAATCACAAGATATAATACATTAGCCCTCCGTGAAGAAACAGAAGCTGCTGCCGCTACCGCGAATATCGCAGATCAACTACAAAGAATCAAAAAACTTGAAGCCAGATTCAGAAATTTCAGAAATCCAGCCGACGCTAATGCAGCAGAAGGTTCTCCAGAAGCAGAAGCAGGTATTTGTTGGGATACAGCTACAGGACAACCCCTCGATACAACAACAGATGAAGGTAAGACAACCTGCTGGTCTAGAGCAACATCATTATTTGAATCGCTCAGAAGCACCCGTGAAGTATATCATGGCCTACCAGAGGTTACTGAAGAACTCCCGGCTAGTTATGGTGGTAGTGGTCCCGATATCTCACCTTCGTTCAATATTAAAGATGCGACTGGTGCTAAGTTTAGATACGAAGAACTTAATCCAAATAGAGAAAGATCCACTAATAATGGAGGTACTGATCTACCTCTTGGATGGGGTGATGCAGGTGGTATTGGTTGGAACACAACTTTAACAACGGGTGGTCCATCACCAGGTAGAACAGATCCAAGTCAAGCTAGATAAATAATTTTTTTTATATTATATTATATTATTATGTTAACAAATCATTTTTTATTATTACTTATGATTATAACATTTATAATTTTTTATATCTGTGATGATAATAAAAAATTAATTGAAGGTATTACATTTAAATGGTATGATAATAATAACCTTGAACTAGGTCCTGACTATCATCAATGTATTCATGCGATTGGTGAAAGAATTAAAACAGGACCTCAAGGAGAGGATCGTTGTGTGATTCCCTCTAATTTCCAACAATCTATTAACGAATGTGCGAATAAATTCTTAGAAAATACAGATGTAGTCCAAAAAGCCCTTGTTACACAATTCTCAAGAGAAGCAATTGATAGAGTCTATCGGAATAAATTAAGTGATAGTGATATCTATCATCAAAGTGGTGAAAATCAAGGGGAAGTTAAAGAATCAATTCAGAATGAAATAGATAATCGTATGCAGACAAAATCAAATAGCTGTAGTACAACATGTCCTACATCCTGTACTAACAATACGAATCCAGAATGTAATAATTGTTCATATCAATGCCTTCAAGCACATAAACATCTAAATGATAAAACTCAAATTGATAACTGGTTCAACTCCAATAACAAAATACCAAGAAAATACTATTCCCTTAAGAAACATCGTAATAAAGCAGTTCGAGATCTAGCAAGTGAATATATTGATTCTCAAACAAACTTTATAGGTGGGATCTGTATTGGTAAAAATATAAATCATGATACTACATGTACAAATAAAAATGAAAATGATTGTACGATAGATGATAATTGTATATTCTATAAATCATCACCATGTACAGAAACTCCATGTAATCCAACTACAGAATCAAATAACTTTTCAACCGAAAATCTAAAATCACAAAGGAATAAAATATATCAATCAGGTGAAGAAGGAGTGAATACCTATCATCAAATCGCAATTAATCCCTATCCACAATGCCCCGGTTGTACTGGTCCTTCCGCCACTGGAAATGAAACCGAAGTAGAATGTACCGGGGAAGGTAAGAAATGGGGGGTCTGTATTTCCGGTGTTGATCCAAGACCACCTCCTGTCGGTCTAAATTCAACCAATGAACAAATCAAAGATAAAATCATAGAGAAACTAGGTCAAGCAAATACATTACAAGAAAATATTAATACATATCTATCATTAATTGGTGATGGATCGACAGAACAATCCACATGTGGAGGAGTATGTAAAGTAGATGGAATCAATACTACAGAATCAAAAGAAGAATGTACAGGTGATAAAGTATGGGAAAACTTACCATGTATCCTTACATCTGATACAAGTCATGAATCGATAAAGGCAGAAATAAAATCAAAACTAACAGATCTAAATACATTCATCTATCAAACATATCCTAAATTAGTGAATGAATCAAATGGACATCAATCATCAGTAAATCTACTACATAATCGTACACCAAAATGTCCATCAGAGGATACATCAGGGATTTTCAATTGTGATAATGATGCCACTGATAATGCTTCATCCTATCTACCTCCAGTGGTTGGTTCTGAGAATCTAAGTATTCAAGGTCAAAAAACAATTTCTCTATTAAATGAAATTTCAAGATTAAATGATATCGAAACAAGATACAATACCGCTAGTGAAGAATTATCACGATATCAGCTCGCAACAGATCTACCAGGTGATGATGATGGTATTGATGAAAGAATCGCTAATATCTCAAAGACGCATGAGGATCTTATGGAAGCACAACGTGAAATATCGCAATTATCAGAAGAACTAACGGCATTACGTACTGCCCGTTAATTCATATATAAATAATATAATATATTATAATATAGTATGAAGCGCGCCGCGGATAGTGGAATGTCATCGAAAGAAGCAATGCCATCGCAGGAAATAATGCCATCGCCCAAAATCCAACTCGCGATGCTAAGCGAAGATGCGAAAGTAAAAGGACGAGAAACGCAAGGAAAGTGGTCCACTTGGGTCCAGCGGTTCAGTGCGCTGGAGGAGGAAAAAGTGCGAGTCAAAGCCGAGGAGAAAAGGAGAGAACTAAGCAATAAAAAACAAATTTGCGAAGAAGCACGTCTGCGAGGAGAAGTAGACTTCTGTGCGCTTCCCCCCGCTGCCGGAGTTCAAGGTATTACCGAAGAAGATAAGCAGACCTGTAAGACAGGGGTAGAAGTCAGGGGGGTACTACAAGAAAATTGTGGCAGAGGCCTCGACAGAAGCCCGAACCCATGTTTTAATGAAACCTTACGAGAGCTCGGTCAAACAGATATTAAAGAGGCTATCAAACAAAGGATCACAGGGTTACAACGTGAAGCCAACGCCGCGGCCGTGGCGGCGCGCGCTCAAGCTGAACAGGAACAGACCCTTAGAAATCAACTTCGTGATGCTGCTCAAGAACTACAAGACGTCAAGAAGGTAAATGAGGCGCGCAAGGAAGCGGATAATCAAGCTTGGAAGGTCATGAATCAATGGTTTCTGAATCAGGAGGCGGCAGCAAAAAAAAAGTTAGAAGATTGTAAGTCCGAAAATGAAAAGGTCCGTGATGAATTAGAAGAAAATAAAAAAGAATTAGAAAAACTAAAAGAAGAAGCAGAAGAAAAGACAATAATATATAATCAACAGATAAAAAAAATATCAGTCTTTAAAGGTTCGGCGAATGCCAAATCTTATGCTCTTGAAGAAAAGAAAAATGAAATACAAGGGATAACTCAAAGTTTAACAAATTCCAGGGGAGAAATTACGAGGTTGTTCGATCAACCTCCTGCGACAGAGGATCAACTTCGCTTGGAAGCTGAACAATTCCGAGATCAATTGGGGATTCCAGTAGAAGATTTTCAACGGGTTGCGGGTGTTGCCGGGCCAGTAGAACGCAAGGATGAATTAAAACAACTTCTATTAAACACAATTAATATCAAACTGGAAATCCAAAGGGAAAAAGGACAAGTCATTGAACAAGAACTTGATAGTATTAATAAATTGAAAAATACGATTGGTATACTAGAATCCGGTTCTATTAAAGAATTTGATAAGAGTGAATATATAAAAAATCAAACAATTGATCATCTTAATCAAAAAAACCTCGAGATAGAACAACGAGGTCAAAGGAATTTAATGAATGCCCGTCAATTAATATCACTTCGATTATCTCTTACGGAGGCACATGAAGATCATCAGACAAAAATTGAAAACCTTGAAAGTGATTTAAGCGAAAAAATGGATCAAATTGAAGATAAAAATAGAAGAATTTCAGACCTGACATCGCTTGCTGAACAACTCCGCACTTCGCTTGAAGAGGAGACGAAGAAAAACATGGAAAAACAAACTGTTGCAATTAATGAAGCGATCGAAGAGGAGAAAACCCGCGCAAAAGAAAACCTTGAGCTTGAGCTAAGTATGGAAAGAGCTCGTATTGACGCAGAATACAGAGGGCGAGTAGAGCTTCTCGAGGCTCAGAAAGCCAAGGGCGAACAAACAATCGCAAGATTAAATAATTCCCTTAGCGTCGCCGAGGAGAAAGAAGGACTAGCAGAACAATTAAATATTGCCCTCGCCAGAAGCAATAATTTGGTAAATCAACTAAATTTAGAGAAGGAAAAGAAGGAACATGATCATCAGAAAGCGCTCGAGGCTGCGAGGGAGGAGGCGAAGAAGAAGAATGATGAATTAATTAGAAGCAAAGACAACATTATAGATGATCTTAAAAAAAAATACGAATTGATCAGTGAGGAAAATGATAAAATCAAAACCGATATGGGAGTACTCGTACAACAATTAGAAACAGCAACAAAAAGAATACAAGAATTAGAAACAGCCACAGATTTAACACAAGATCAACTAATACAAAAGGCAGAAACGTTACGCGATCTCGAACAAGACCCAGTACTCCGCAGCCAAAGGTCAGCTGAGATTCAAGAGGCCTTAAACAGCTCTACACAAAAAGAATCTCTTATTAATTTACTAGGAAAAATAGCCATAGAATATCAAAATAAAGCCGCGAAGGAGCTAGAGGAAAGGATTAAAGTACAGGAAGCCCTCGAAGAGGTAGAGAAAAGTAACAAGGGACTCATGGCCACCCTCCAGGCCCAAGCCACAAATCTCTCCAATGAACGAAATAAAATTGAATTGTTAGAATTCGAAATTAGCACCGGAAAAGCAGACCTTACAGCTTCAAAGCAAGCGACAAAGGATATGGAGGAGCGCATGGAGTCTGCTGCCAGAGTGGCGCGTATCGAACTCAATACTGTTCGAGAGGAACAGCAGAAGGCCATTGTCCAGCTTACCGAAGAAAAAGATAGAGTTGAGCGGGAACTCCAGGGCCAACTAAATGCAGCATCAGAAGAAAAGGCGCTCCTTCAAGACGAATACAATTTATTAGAAAGAACATCGGATCTCGCAAAAATCGAGAACACAAAGGAACTTCAAGGGCTTCGAACCCAAATTGGAGAATTACGAGAACTAGCGGATAAGAGTAGCGAAACAATAAATACATTAGAGAATAAGATAACAGTAGCTACAGAAAGCCTAGGATCAAAAGAAGAAGAACTCAAAGGTGCAAATAAAAGAATTACAGATCTAGTTGCGCAAAATCAAGTATCCACCATGCTTAAGGAAAAAAATGAAAAATTAATACAAAGTCTAAGATCAGAACTTGTTGGTAAAATATCAATTAAAGACCTACCAGCAACATGTAAAAAAAATGGTTTTATTAAAGAAAGCGATATCACTCAATCAACCCGAATATTAAATAACCGAAAATATATTAAAGAAGCATCAATTACAGCACAAAAAATAAGGTTAAATAATAGAGATTATGTAACCCTTGTGAATAAAAAATGTCCACAAGCATATAGTCAACCCTGTAGGAGAAAATATGTAAAACGTTCACCTCCTAGAAGAAAAAGTATCCCTCCATCAATTCAAAGAATTTATAATAAAAAATATATCGATTGGAGATGCGCTACCTCAAGACAAAAAAGGGCAAAACAAAATGCATGGACCAGATATAGAAACTACATCCGAAGAACATGGAGAAGATATCCACCAAATCCACATTCCCGTCACTTTAAGTGTAGAAGAAGATGTACAGGGAGCTGTATCTCTTGGAAAAATGCTATCAAGATAAGGGAAAGACAAATCAGGAGTTATCAATCATCTCTGAATGGAATTGTCAGAAAATATAACGGCTCGCGTGGGCGTGGCTATAAGTGGCAATATACAAGATCAGCAAGAAGGGTTCGAGGAACCCCATACTATTATTATTTTTATTTTAGAAACATAGCATCCAGAAGGAGAGGGTACTGGAGAAATTACTATTTTAGACGTTCTAGATCATATTTAACAAAGCATAACAGATTAAAAAATACGTATTACTCCCTACGCAGTCGCATGAGAAATTATCAAGCCCTAATAAGTAGAAGAAGAAGGGAAATTAGTAATTATAAAGCAAGCCTTAAAAGAGCCGGTTTTACGTAAATGATTTCATTTTTTTCTCCATTGATAACAAATCCTGTTCATTATATATAAAATTACCAGTTGGTTGATATTCATCAATTAACCTAAAATCCCCTTGCTTTTTTTTCTCCTTCGATTTCCTATTATGAACTATCTTCTTTGGATTTAATTCCCATGTAATAAATAACCAATTTGGATCAATATACAATAATTTAAATTTATCCCTTGTAAGTGAATTGATTAAATAATTCTTTAAATCATTCACATTATATAATGGTGTACCAATAACAAACTCAGGTATACTATAAAAACAAAATGTTTTCTCTAGTTTTGCATTATACTTAATACGTAAATGTATCTTCTGTAATATACTATCAAATATCTCAAATCTCTTCATATTCTTATCATTTATTTTCTCATAAAGATCGTTTATATTTAAAGAACTCATAATAATAGTTTAATATTAAATTTTTTAAAAAAATTAATATTAAATGGAAATAGATACCCTTTTTTTATCTGGTGGAGGAGTGAATTGCCTATCGTTCTTAGGATCGATTCAACAATTAATCCATAAAAATATTATTAAACACAATCTAAAAGGAATTAAACATATTGTTGGAGTATCGGGTGGTATACTTCATATTATACCTCTTTTATTAGGTTATACAATCGAATCAACCATCAAACTTTTTATTGAATACGATTATACAAATATTATCAATTATCATGAAATAATGATCAATAATCTATTCAAAGAATATGGCGCCTTTAATAATGATTTCATTGATTTATTAATATCAGTCTTATTGAAGAAAAAAGGATATTCAAAAAATATAACATTAAAGGATTTTTATAAGATTAATAACATCAACCTTGTAATCAAGGTTATTAACATTTCAAAAAGGAAAATTGAATATCTGAATTATAAAAAAACTCCAAATATTCCCCTCGTAACAGCAATCAAAATGACTACTTGTGTACCCTTATTATTTCGTCCAATTAAATACAATAACGATCTATATGTTGATGGAGGCCTCTGTGGGAAATTTCCATTCGAATATAAAAAAAAAATAAAAACAAAGAAGTACTTAGGTCTTAGAATTAATTGTAACCATAAGAATGATTTTAATGATATTACCGATTTTATATCATCATTATTCAGTATATCTTTCTCACCATACGATCATATTAAAATAAAAAAAATTATTGATCTCAATCACTCAAATTCAGGCTTGTATTTTAATATCACCAAAAATGATAAAATTAAAATGATAGAAAAAGGAAAAGAAGGAATTAATCATCTATTGACTCAAAATATAATTAAATAAATCGTCTCCAGTCTGAAGATCAAATAAATGGGCTGTATTTGGTGAAACTATCTTTGAATAAATATCCACCCATTTTTTATCATGGCTTTCAATATATCGTCCACCTAAAAAAAGCAATTTTTTACTATTCTTCCATCGACTAGGTTCATCGGACAATAAATGTGTATCTCGTAAAACTCCAACAGAAGTTGTATTTTTCATTTTTGTAAATAATAGATTAATCAGTTCTCTCTTTTTTTCATTCACCAATTTTGACTTCTTCTCACGATAAAGTCTTCTTTGACGACGATTCATCTCCTTTTTATCACCTATTTCATTATAACGATTGATCCTCGCTTGAACTAAACGTTTGTATCTTTCCATTAGTTTTGATAATTCATCTTCGGAAATTTTCGTATAATAATACTTATTTGTATTTATCTTCTCTTGAACATAATCCTTATATTCTTGAAATGATAATCCTTCTTTAAATAAATCATTCTGTAATTGTATCATCTTATCATATATTGTAACTTGCGTCTCCTTAATTTGTCCGAGTCTTTTATACTTCTTCTTAGGAACTGAGATACTACTCCGTGGCTTTCTATGTTCATAACCATTATATTTATTGATTTCCCTTGATTTAGGAGGTCGTTTTGACCCCTCTTTACAACGATTCACACATGAACGACCAACCTGTGAATGTGAAGCAAACATTATATCTATATTTATAATATTTGTGTTATTCTTAATATGTTTAAAAAAAAAACTCTACATCGATTACTCTTCTCATTTTCTACCTCTAGATCTTCGACGTTGTTTTCTACTATTCATCCTACGTGTTTTCGAAACCTTTGATTTTCTTGTTTTCCTCGTTTTCCTTGGTTTTTTTGATTTTCTTGGTTTTCTTGATTTTCTTGATTTCTTGGGTTTCTTGGATTTCTTGGATTTCTTGGATTTTCTTGATTTCTTGGATTTCTTGGATTTCTTGCGGCC
>MDSY01087488.1_pt1 | contig 13030 bp, 13 predicted proteins | sample 811131 | NCBI WGS metagenome assembly MDSY01 (sample SAMN05326643, study PRJNA326480) | marine metagenome | isolation source: seawater | place: Atlantic Ocean: South West | collected 2010
CGCAGCCACTGCAATATTATTAATAAAACAAAAACCATTAGCTCTAGTTGTTTCTGCATGATGACCAGGGGGTCTTATAGCGCAAAAAGATCTAACATTATTAGTCATAAGATCATCAACAGCAGCAATACCAGCTCCGCAGGCTCTTAAAATTGCATTTTCACTATCTGGACAAAGCATGGTATCGGCGTAGGGTTCTTCTTCAACGCTTTGAAGTCCTTCTTTAGGTATATTTTTAAAAATTTTCTCAATATAATCTTTAGGATGTACTAAAGTAATAGTGTTTATGTCAGCCAACGGAGCTTCTTTAAAATTAATTTTTAACTCTGGTGAAGATTTTAATGAGTAAATAATACTATCTAATCTTTCTTTTCTTTCTGGGTGACCGTGTCCATTAAATTTTTTAAGACAATCATTATGAGTATAAATTATCATTTAATTTAAAAGCTTATTTAAAGCTGATGCCGCTTGGTCTGAAGAAGGTTTATTTGTTTTAAAATTATTTAATATTGACTGTGTTTTTTTAATTTGGATTTCTATCTTCATTGGATTATCCATAAAATCAGAGACATATTCAAATATTTTTTTAGGATTACAATTAGATTGTAAAAGTTCAGGAATAATCTCTTCGTTAGCAGCTATATTTAATATATTTGCATATTTTGTTTTAACAAGCATTTTTATAATCAAAAAATTTATTAAGTTCATTTTATAAATAATTATAGAAGGAACATTCACATTACAAATCTCTAGTGAAACTGTACCAGATTTTGCAATAGCAAATATAGATTTTTTAAGTATATGTGATTTTATTTTATTATCACTTATAACTTCACAATTATTTAAATTACTTTTTTTTATGTATTCTTGAGTTAATTCTGAATATTCTTTTGTAGAATGAAAAACATAGGTAAAATCATTATATTTTTCATTCATGAGTTTAATAAAGTTTAGTAAAATTGGTGTTAATATTTCTAGTTCAGATTTACGACTTCCTGCAAAAATAGAGATTAGAGCTTTATTTTTTCCTAATATCTGATTTATATCAATTGCACTTTCAAGATTATTTTCTAATAAAGGATGACCGACAAACTCATTACTTATATTTTCTTTATCAAAGTAAGGTTTTTCAAAATTAAATAACAATAAAATATGATCAATGAATTTTTTTATTTTTTTCACTCTACCCTTTCTCCATATCCATACCTGCGGAGCTACGTAATGAACTGTTTTAATTCCAGGGTTATTTTTTTTAACTCTTTCTGCTACTCTTAAAGTAAAATCAGGACTGTCGACCGTAAACAAAATATCAGGCTTAAAATCTTCAACTGCTTTTACAGTTTCATTAATTTTTTTGTTAATTTTAAAAATATTTAAAAATACACTAGTAAAACCCAAATAAGTAATTTCTTTCAAATTATAAATTGATTTAATTCCAAACTTTTTAAGATTTTCTCCCCCAACAGACAAATACTGAATATTTGGATTTATTTTTTTTAAACTACTTATGGCTTCTGATGCCAGTTTATCTCCAGAGGCTTCACCAGTTAGAATAAATATTTTTTTCACTTATAGAGCCTCCATAAAGATCCCTGATCGGTTAATAGAAATATTTCACCTGTGGTTTTTTGTACTTCAATATCTCTAATTCGTCCGATTGTTCCTTTAAAAATAATATTTTCTTCTATAAAATTATTATTTTTGAACTTTATTTTTCTTAACGATTGGTCTTTGAGAGAAGTAATAAGGGCTTGCCCATTCCATTCCTTAAATTCATTTCCTTTATAAATTACCATTGAACTTGCAGCTATTGATGGAACCCAATATTTAATAGCTTTTGTAAAGCCAGGTTTCCATTTAGGCCCAATTTTAGTGCCAGTATAATTAGTTCCTCCCCATCCTAAAATTTTCCATCCGTAATTTTCTCCTGCTTTAACAACACCTAGCCAATCTCCTCCTTTAGCACCATGATTTGTTAAATAAATTTTATTATTGAAAGGAGATAAAGCCATTCCTTGAGGATTTCTTACACCTATTTGGTAAATTTCTGGTAACCAATTTTTTTTATTTACAAACTTAGGATTATTTTTGGGTATCGAACCATCTAAATGTATTCTAATGATGCTACCAGGGTGCTTTGCTACATCCTGAGCAATCATACCTTTACCCCTTTCACCAGCTGTAATGAAAAGATAACTGTCTTTAATAACTAATCTAGATCCAAAATGATAACCAGAATTTATAGGTGGTTCAGCTCTAAAAATGTTTTTAAAATTAAGAGTATTATTTTTTAATTTAGTTTTAGCTACAGAGGTGCTTGATTTTCCGCCACCTCTATTTTCTGAATAAGAGACAAATATTTCATTATTATTAAATAAAACCTCGAGCAATCCCCCTTGTCCATTTTCTAATATATTTAAATTATGTGTAAATTTATCCACTTTTTTAGTAGCTAAATTAATTTTTAACAAACTACCTGATTTTTCTGTTACTAAAATATCCTCATCTGTCATAAATGAAAAACTCCAGGGACTGTTTAAGCCTGTAATTATTTCCTCTAATTTAGTTTCATTAGAACTTAAATTTAAAAATTGAGTTAAATAAATTAAAAAAATTAATATTATTTTTTTCATCTAACAAGAATAAACATTTTATTTTTATTTGCGAAAGCAATTGATTTTTTTTTATCTAAAAAAATATTTTTTTGGTGTTTTAAAACAATTCCATTTATACCTGCTTTTTTACATTGATTAAATGTATCCAAACCAATTGTAGGAAGGTCAATTCTAATATCTTGTTTTTTTTTCGGGAATTTAACCAGAATTGTATTATTTTTTTTATTTTTTTTTATTTTTTTTAGCATCGAGTGGGTGCCCTCTTTTCCTTCAATCGCAATAATTTTTTTATTTCTACTTACTGCTGCTTGACTAAAAGTGTAATCATTTGATCTAGATAAAGCTTTTATTGTTTTTGATATATTGAGTTTGTCAAAAACATTAGGTTTATATTTAGAATAGTTTCCTTTGCTTAAGCTTAATTCTGGAGTGAATGAATTAGAACTAATTGTACTTATACCTTCTTTTTTTAAAATATTTATTATTTCTTTAAGAATTGCTGCATCACCGATTTTAGATTTTCTAATAATTCTTGTAATATAATAAAAACCTTTTAAATCTAATTTTAGTTTTGAAAAAATTGGTTTATTAACTTTTCCTGCAAATAAAACTTTTTTACAGTTGTAATTCCTTAAAATTGAAATAATTTTACCAAATTGTCCTATAGATACAGAGTGTGAATTCTTATCTTTTTTAAAAAATTTTTTTCTTGTTAAATCTATTATTAAGTATTTTTTTTTTATTTTTAATTTTTTTATAAATGTATTTTGGGAAATCAGTTTCTCCAAATATTAAACCAATCATATTTTTAATCTTCTGGCGAGCAGATAGGTCTTTTTTTATCTTTTTCTATAAAAGCTATTACTTCTTTAACAAGTTCGTTATCCTTGTGCTCCCCATTAATTTTACTGAGGTTTTCATGTAGATTTTTTGATGAAAAGATTTCTTTATAAGCTTTACCTAAACCCATTATTTTCTGATTTTCATATTTTTTTCTTCTTAAACCAATTAAATTTAGTCCTTGTAAATAATTTCTATTTCCAATGGATAAGCCGAACGGTATGACATCTTTTAATACTCCTGTCATACCACCAATCATTGCTAGTCTTCCAATTCTCGTAAATTGTTGTACTGCAGAATTACCTCCTATAACCACTGAGTCTTCAATTGTTACATGGCCTCCTAAAGGAACGTTATTTGCAATAATAACATTGTTTCCAATTTTACAGTCATGCGCGACATGGGAAGAAATCATGAATAAACAGTTGTTTCCAATAACTGTTTGCGAGCCTCCACCTTCTGTTCCTGGATTTATTGTTACATATTCTCTTATAATATTATTCTCACCTACGGTTATGCTATTTTTTTCATTTTTATATTTTAAATCTTGAGGTTGTGTACCAATACTAGCAAAAGGAAATATTCTAGTTCCGTTACCTATTTTAGTATTACCTTCAATATGTACATTAGAAATTAATTCAACATTTTCTCCAAGTTGAACATCTGGCCCTATGTAGCAAAAAGGTCCAACTTTTAAATTTTTTGAAATTTTAGCTTTTGAATCTATAACGCTTGATTGATGAATCATTCTTTTCTATCCACAATCGTTGCTGACCATTCAGCATCAGCCATTCTTTTTCCATCAACCTTTGCTGTACCTTTGTATTTCCAAACTCTTCCATGTGACCTTACTGCCTCTATTTCTAAATGTAATTCACAATCAGGTATAACTGGACTTCGAAATCTAGCTTTATCTACACCCATTAAATAAACTAATTTATTTGCATATTCTTTTGGATCTATACCGTGTGCTGTTAATGCTGCAGCAGCTTGACCGAAAGCTTCTACAATTAAAACTCCAGGCATAACTGGTTGGTTAGGAAAATGACCTTGAACATAAAAACCATTTTTTTTAACATACATTATTGCTGTGGCTGATTTAAGTGGAACAATTTTGGTTAATTTGTCAATTAATAGCATTGGCTCCCTATGAGGAAGTAAGCTTTCGATTTTTTTTTTATCTAATTCGATGTTACTCATTTTTTATTTTTTTTCAAAAAATCTCTAAATGGAACTGCAGGATATCCCATTACAATTTGATTGTCCTTAATATCTTTAACTACTCCACTGCCTCCACCAATTTTGACATTATTACCTATTGTTAAATGTCCTGAAATACCTGCTTGACCTCCTATAGAAACATTATTTCCAATCTTAGAACTTCCTGCAAAACCTACTTGTCCAGCAATCATACAATTTGATCCAATCTTAACATTGTGAGCTATATGAACTTGATTATCTAAATATGTATTATTACCTAATGAAGTATCGTCAACAGAGCCACGATCTATTGTACAACCAGAGCCTATTTCAACATCATTTTCGATAATAACTTTACCTATATGAGGAAATTTAACATTTTTATTATTGATGGGAATAAAACCAAAACCTTTTTGTCCAATTTTACAATCGTCTTGTATCACTACTCTATCTCCAATAATTGAGTTTTTAATAATAACGCCAGATCCAATCACACATTCTTTTCCAATTATGACATTATGTTCAATAATTGAGTTTGATCCAATTAAAGTATTAGTACTTATTTTGGCATTTTTACCAACTAAAACATTATTACCAAATTTAACAAGTTTATATTTATTGTTTATTGCTTTTTTAAGAGATGTATCTGGGTAATCAATGTCTGCAAAAGGATAAATTTTTTTGAGTGACATTGCTAACTCAAATAAAACATTTTTTACTACAATTCTTTTAATATGTGCGGGTAAATATTTTTCAAGTTTTTCTGTTGTAATACAGGCGCTTGCTTTGGTGTTAGTTGCTTGAGATTTATATTTAATTGAATCGAAAAAAGTTAAATCACTTTCTTTAGCTAAATGTAGCGGTTTAACTTCATTAATAATAAAATTTTTAACTGTTTTAATATTAGGAAAAATTTTTTTAATTTTTAAGTTTTTTTTTTTAAAAAATAAATTTGAATTCATTCAAACTTAATTAAGATTAATTGATTTTAATTTCTTGTTCAATATTGCCATAATGTCGTTAGTTATATCTAACTTGTCATCTGCTAATAATACAACTTTTTTATCTAAAACCATTTTAATATTTTTTTCACTCATATAATCTTTGACTATTGGATTTAAATTTTTAAGAAGTTCATTTTTTGCTTTAGATCTTTGTTTTGCTACAGTTTGAAGAAGTGTATTTCTTTCTTTTTGTAAGGAAGTAACTTTTTTTCTTAGACTTGAAATTTTTTTTTTATATTCATCACTTGAAATAATTTTTTTTTGTTGTATTAGTTTTTTTTCTTCTTCAAGTATTTGTTTTTCTTTATTCTTTAAATCTTTAATACCGTTTTCTAATTTATTTTTTAAAGAAGTTTGTGCTTTTTTTCCAGCATCGCTTTGATTTAAAATCAGTTTAAAATTTAAGAAATGAGGGATGTCAGCAATTAAAGAACTCTGACTTATAAAAAGAAATAAGATAATTATTAACAATTTTTTCATATTTTAAATTTAAAAAGTAGTTCCTAAATTGAAACTAAAGCTTTCTGTTTTGTCAGTAGTCGCTTTTGATATATTTTGTGAAAACACAAAATTCATAGGGCCTAAAGGTGAAATCCAATTTAATCCAGCGCCCGTTGATGCTCGAATTTTATTACTATCATCAATATTGCTATCATAATCTACACCCCAAACATTTCCAACGTCTAGAAAAAAATTAATATCTGCATTAGTATTTTCAGGTAAGAGGTTTGGTAAATTTGTTTCAAAATTTACTGCAGCAGCATAGTTTCCTCCAATATGGTCTAAGCCATCTACTGGGCCAACCTTATTTCTTTCAAATCCTCTTAATTTCTTGGTGCTTAGAGATTTTCTTTTACTTAACCTCACATGATCTTCTCCTAATCCATTAACCGCAGAAAAATAAATTTTACTAGAACCTACGACATCCTCGTTAAAAGATTTATAAGTGCTTGCACTAACCGTGTTTGAAATAAAAGACTTGTCCGCATAAAGTGGTACGCTCTGACCGAAACTTAAAATCGATCCGCTTGTTGGCATAAATGCTCTATTTCTTTTATCGAAAGTAAATCCATAACTAGCAGCGACTTCATTAAAAGTTCCTGCTTGTTTTTTTAAAGAAGCTGAAGCGCTATTTTCTGTTCTTAAATCGTCATAACTTGCAGAAATTCCTAGGTTAACATCAACATCTTTATATTGCTCAAATGAAGTATTTGCTGATGCTGCTACAACTGAGTTTTCATATCCAAGATCAGGTTTATCATTTTTTTCGCTAGATAAAGTGTAATACAAAGAGTTACCTAAAAAATCATAGTTAGGATCTGAGTATTCTAAATTTCCAGCTATAGACTCATTATCTAATTGAATTGCAAATTCAACTCCTTTGCCTTCACCAAGCCAATTATTTTCTTTAATATTAAAAGCTACTGTTCCTCCTGAAGAACCAATACCTGCTCCTGCTCCAATTTCACCAGTTGGCTGTTCCTCAACATTTATATTTATAATCTTTAAATTATTTTCACTTCCATCAACTACTTCATATTTTACCTCTTTAAAAATTCTTCTTGCTTTTATTTCAGCAATAGATTTTTCTAAATTTAAATTTGTTAAAGGATCACCTTCATCTAAAATTAATTCGCTTCTTATAACATCTTCATTTGTCGCATAGTTTCCAGTAATATTAATTCTCTCAATCCTGCTTTTTTTACCTTCATACACATTAAGAATTATATTTATTGAGTCATTTTCAATAACTTCTTGGACATTATGTTCAACAAATTGTAAATCATTATCTTCAATCAAAATATCTAATTCTTCTAAAAGTTTTTTTATTTTGAAAGGGGAATAGTAACTACCTGCGTATTTTTTAAATTCTTTGTTTAAAGGAAAAAATATTTTTTTGTCAAAAACTTCGTCAATTTTTGTTGAGATTTTCTTAATAGTATATCTTACACCTTCATCCACTGTATAAATTAAATCTGCATTTCCTACTTGGTTAATTTGAGCAAAATTTGATGTTACTTTGACATCATAAAAACCATTTGTTTTGTAATAATTTATTATCAATCTTCTATCTAAGTTTATTAAATTTTCACTAAGACTTGTTGATTTTGAAAGTACTTTCCAAAATTTATCTTCTTCACTAGCTATAATATCTCTTAATCTTTTAGATCTGATACTTTTATTACCTATGAAGTTTACAGAAGAAATTTTTGTTTTTTCACCTCGATTAATCTTGATTAATAGATCTAAATTATCATTGTCGATTTTTCTAATTTTTCCCTCTACTTCAGAAAAATTGTAACCTAATGTCGAGTATAATTGTTTTATTATTTCGATATCTTTATTTAAGTATGATTTTATGAAAGATTTTTTTTCTTTAAGTTTAATTAGTTTTATAATCTGTTCTTTATAAGCTTTTTTTTCTTCACCAATAACAATCAATTGACTAATAACAGGATATTCTTGCAAATTTATTTTCAAAATATTTTTGCTGAATTTAATTTCTATGTTTTCAAAAAACTCTGTCGAATATAGATTGTTTAGAACTTTGTTAATATCATTTTCAGAAAAGTTTTTATTAAGTTCAATTTCTCCATAAACTTTGATTGTTTCATCAGAAACTCTTTTGTTTCCATCTATAACAATTTCTTTAATTATTTCAGCTTTTAGTACTGAAAAAAAAAGCAAAAAAAATATTAATAAAGTAGTTTTTTTAATCATTTATTCTAAGTTTTTTAATTATACTTTCACGTGCCCAGTTGTCGATAATAATAATTTCTTTGATGTTTTTAGGTCTTCTTATAGCATATTTTCTATAATTTATATCATTCATAATCTTCATAATGGTTTTTGAAATACTTAAAAAAGGTATCTTTTTTTGAAGAAATTGATCAATTAATACTTCATTCGCTGCATTAATAATTATTGGAGTAGATGGGTATTCATTAGCTTTGTCTTTTATTTTAAATATTGGAAAAATTTTTTTATTCACTTTAAAAAAAGTTAAATTTTCTATTACGTTTTTTTTTTTTGATTTTTTTATTTTTATAAAATTTTCTATATTTAAATTTTTTTCAAATATCGCATTGGCAAGAGGAATAATCATTGAAGTTTCGTGATAAATAAATTGTGTTAATCCATTTTTTAATTGAACTATTGCGTGAACTAAAGAATTAGGATGAATTAAAATATCTAATTTTTTATTTGGCAAATTAAATAGTTTTTGAGCTTCTATGAGCTCCAATATTTTGTTCATCAAAGTTGATGAATCTATAGTAATTTTTTTTCCCATTTTCCACTTTGGATGTTTTAAAGCATCCTTAGGTTTAATTGTTGAGAATTGATTGGTTTTATAGTTTAAAAAGGGACCGCCTGAAGCAGTGATATATATTTTTTTTATTTCACTTTGTTTGTGATTTTCAAGTAATTTAAAAATTGAAAAATGTTCTGAATCAATTGGAATTATTTTAGTATTATTTTTTAAAGCTATTTTCTTTATTAAGTTCCATCCGCAAATTATAGACTCTTTATTTGCAATAAGAATCTTTTTACTTCTTTTGGTCATTATAAGAGTGGGTTTAAGACCGGCTATACCTGTTATGGCTGAAATGGTTATATCTGATTTTTTTTTAAGTGTTATTTTGTCAAAGTTATTGAATATCTTAATTTTTTTATTTTTAAACTTTTTTTTTATTTTTGTGAAAACATTTATATCGGATATGACAAAATAATTAGGTTTATACTTTTTAATTTGATTACAAATTAATGAGTAATTTTTATTAGAGGACAGTAATTCAATTTTAAAATTTTTCTTTTTTTTATCGACTATAAAAAGTGTTGAAACGCCTACCGATCCAGTTGATCCAAGAATTGAAATTGTGTGTTTCATTTAATAAAACAAAATTAATGTTATAAAACCGATTGGTATACCAAACAATATACCGTCCAATCTATCTAAAACACCGCCGTGACCTGGAAAGAAGTTGCCGGTATCTTTCGTTTTAGATTTTCTTTTCAGAAAAGAAAAAAATAAATCACCCAATTGGCAGGCTATGGATGTCGTAATAGCTATTATTAATATTTTATAATCAAAACTTTTTGTAAAATAAAAAATTGAAGTTGAAAAAACTATGCAGGTTAAAATTAAAGAACCAAATGATCCTGAAATTGTTTTATTAGGACTTACCTTTGTTAACTTGGGACCCTTAAATGTTTTTCCAACTAAAAATCCACCAATATCTGATGCCGCACAACCTAACAATAAAGAAAAAATTATTATTTTTAATTCCATAAAGATAGAAAAAAAGAAAAAAAAGTAGCAAAACATGCATATGTAAATAATAAATGTTATACTTGAAATGAATATATAAAATTTGTTTTTAAAAATTTTTTTAATAATATTAAAAAACTCTAATAGAGAAAGTACACCAAGCGCCATTAAGCAAAATACTAAAACTGTTTTAGATTTAAATATTATAAAAATTAAAAATAATAATATTAGTGAGGTATAAATTCTTTTTTTTAAAGTTTTTGTTCTCATATGGCTCCAAAATTTCTTTTGCTTTTTTTATATTTATTAATAATTTTTTTTAAATCCCGTGAGTTAAAATCAGGCCATAATTTTTTTAAAAAAAATAACTCTGCATAAGCTAATTGCCATAACATAAAATTACTCAATCTTTGGTGTCCACCTGTTCTTATCAAAATGTCTGGGTTAGGAATGTTTTTAGTGTAAAGATTTTTTTCAAAATTAAGAAGATTTACTTTTTTTAGTTTTTTAACAGCATTTAATATTTCTTTTTTTGAACCATAATTTATTGCTAAATTTACAATAATTTTTTTATTAGTTTTAGTTAAAGAAATACTTTTTTTTAAAACGCTTTTTAAATCTGTAGAAAGCTTATTTATATCACCTAAAATATTAATTTTGATACCTTGTTGAACAACGTTATTAATTTCTTGTGAAAAATAATTTTTAATTAATTTAAACAAATATGATATTTCTGTTTTTGGACGTTTCCAGTTTTCTGAAGAGAATACATAAAAAGTAACGACTGGAATTTTTAGTTTTATTGAGTCACCAACTATTTTTTTTACAGTTTCAACGCCTTTTAAATGACCGTAATTTCTTCCTTTGTTCCTTTTTTTTCCCCACCTACCATTGCCATCCATGATAAAAGCTACATGGTTTAGCTTATTCATATTTGGCTAATTTCTTTTTCTTTATCAATTAAAATTTTTTCAATATTTTCTATATTTAAATCAGTAAGTTTTTGAATATCTTTTTCAAAATTGGTACTTTGATCTTCAGAAATTATTTTATCTTTAAGTTTTTTTTTTAAATCTTCGTTTCCTTCTCTTCTGATATTTCTTACTGCAATTTTTGCTTTTTCACCCATATTTTTAAGAATTTTTATTAAATCTTTTCTCCGCTCTTCTGTGAGATCAGGAATTCTTAATCTTATTATTTGTCCGTCAATTTGAGGGTTAATACCTAGTTCTGATTTTTGTATTGCAGAGTCTATTAATGAAACATTAGTTTTATCCCAAACTTGTACTGATATTAACCTAGCTTCTGGAACACTAACAGTTGCAAGTTGTTCTATTGGCATTAATTGTCCATAAACATCTACCTTGATAGTATTAAGCATGTCAGTGTTGGCTCTTCCTGTTCTTAAAGTTGAAATATCTTTTTTAAAAGATTGAATACTTTTATCCATTTTAGACGAATAACTTTTTTCATTAAACTCGGTGCTCACTTTTTAAACCCCTTCTCCAACTTTATATTTTAAAAAATCTAATATTTTAATCTCTTTATCAGAGGTATTCTCTTTTAATATATCAGAAACTTTTTTTTTAGGATCCATTATCCAAATTTGATCTAAAAGTGAATTATCATTTAAAAATTTTGATATTTTACCTTTTGAAATTTTTTCAGCCATTTCAGCAGGTTTTCCAGAATTAGTTATTTCTGCTTTTATAATTTCTAATTCTTTATCAACAATATTTTTATCGATACTATCCTTGTTTATTGCTAGTGGGTTAGATGCTGTTATGTGCATGGCAATTTTAGGACCAAGATCATCATTTTTACCTTTGGTAATACCATCTAATTTAACTATTGAAATTATTTTTCCAATATTTTTTTCTATAGCAGAATGAACGTAGAAAAAATTAGATCCATTTAAAATATCAAAAAATTTAGTCCTTCTAATAGTAATTTTTTCACCTATTTTAGCTATAAGGTTAACTAAATTGTCTTTTACTAAAGATCCATTGGCCATTTTAGAATTGTTCAATTTTTTTAAATCACCTTTTGAAATAAAATTTATTTCTGACAATTCTTTACAAAAGTTTATAAAATCTTGATTTTTTGCTACAAAGTCGGTTTCACTATTAATTTCAATAATAGATATTTCTCCTTTTTCCTCTTTAACTAAAACTAAGCCTTCTGAAGCAGTTCTGCTCATTTTTTTAGAAGCTTTAGCTATTCCTTTTTTTCTTAAAAATTCTATAGACTTTTCTATATCTCCTTTGGTTTCGTCTAAGGCCATTTTACAATCTTTAAAGCCTACACCGGTCATCTCTCTAAGTTTTTTTATATTATCTAATAAATCTTTGTTTGACATTTGAAGATATTTTCAGGAATTATTTTTTTTTTACTTCAGGTTTTTTACTTTTTTCTTCTTTTTCTTCTTTTTCTTCTGCACCTTTGATAAATTTTTCAGCGTCTTTAATAGTATCTTTTAATAATTCACAGTAAAGATTAATAGATCTACGAGCATCATCGTTACCTGGGATTGGGTATTCTATTCCAGTAGGGTCTGAGTTAGTGTCTAAAACTGCTATAATTGGGATGCCTAATTTTTTTGCTTCAGCTACTGCAAGGGACTCAATATTAGTATCAATTATAAATATTAAATCCGGAGTTTTTTTCATCTCAGCTATTCCGCCAAGTGATCTTTTAAGTTTTTCTTTTTCTTTCCCAAATTTCAAAATTTCTTTTTTTGTAAATCCTAAATTTTCTTTTGATAATTGTTCATTTAATTTCTTAAGTCTTTTTATTGAATTTTGTATTGTATTCCAATTAGTGAGCATGCCTCCTAGCCATCTGTAATTAACAAAAAATTGATTTGTTTCTTCTGCTAATTGGCTTACCTGCTCTGAAGCTTGTTTTTTTGTTGAAACTATAAGTAATTTACCGCCGCTAGAAATCACTTTATGAACTTGAACTAAGGCGTTTTTTAAAAATTCTACTGTTTGTGTTAAGTCAATTATATGTATTGAGTTTTTTTCTCCAAAAATATATTTCTTCATTTTTGGATTCCACCTTAATGTTTTATGACCTAGGTACACACCGGCCTCTAATAA
>MDSY01021173.1_pt1 | contig 13029 bp, 12 predicted proteins | sample 811131 | NCBI WGS metagenome assembly MDSY01 (sample SAMN05326643, study PRJNA326480) | marine metagenome | isolation source: seawater | place: Atlantic Ocean: South West | collected 2010
CAAGTCATACGATGAACTCAAGACTCGTCTTGGTTATGTTCTTGGTAACAAGCAAGTTCGTAACGATGCTGAAACTGTAGAACAAGAAGTTGAAGATGTGAGAGCATCTGCTCCTGTTGTTGAGACAGTAGAATCCGTATCCAAAGCATCTACAGATGATGAAGATGACGATGCGATGTCCTATTTTGCAAAACTAGCTGCAGAATAAAGATCTTTAATATTGAGAAGACTCACCTTCGGGTGGGTCTTTTTTTATGGGTTGATTGAATTAATAGTATTGATTAAGTTATCATCAATATAATTAGAACTTCTATCGTAAGTTAATGCTGATTTAAGATCTTGAAGGAACATTGAAACATATCTTTTATCTAATACATCTATTTCTCTTTTAGATTCATTTTTAGAAATTTCATATTCATAATTAGAAATTCCAATAATTGGTGAAATTGTTTCTGCTTTATATATCTCTACTTCTCCCGATTCTTTGTATCCTTTCCAAGTTGCACTAAGAGACCTTTTTCTTGGACCGTCAAGTTGATAAGATGCATCTACAACTTTTCCACTAGGCATTATCAACCTTTCTTTTTCATCCCTTACTTCAATTGTTTCATAGTGATGAATCTCATTTAAACTTGAAATACCGTATTTATTTTCACTATAAGTATATAAGTCTTTACTTGATAATGGCCATTGATCTGTAATATTTGTAATTCCTGCACATAATATAACAACAAAATCTAGATCTGGACTTCCATATAACTCATCTGCAAGAGTATCTGGTCTTTCACCATCTGATATATATCCTTTATTGAAAACAGTAACAGAATCAGATAACCAATTTCTTAGTTTTGCTTTTCTGAATAGATTCGTAATTATAACCGAATCTTTAGAAGAATTTTTATGAGATAGTGGTGATGGATATACTACAGAAGGTAGTTGCCTTAAATATGCCATTTTAGTATCCTACTCCTTTTCCAGCTTTCTCATAATCTTCAGCATATATTGGATTCATTTCTCCAAATGTCATTTGCATTTTAATAGAAGTTGGTGTACCGTCTGAATATGATGACCATACATTAGAACCTGTGTAATTTACATTTAGTGAAGTTAATGCACAAGGTTTAAATTTATGTAAGAATGGATGTTCTCCACCTTTATGTAGATATTTTATTAGAAATATATCTGGAGCATTTAAGAATATTCCACCACTTCCTTTAAAGTTACCTGCACCAGGAATATATTCATCACCTGCTTTGGGAGCCATTGATGTTTTTAATGATCTAATTATCTTCATTACTCTTTTGGATTCATCTGCACTTCTGGGTGAAAATGTTACATTGAAACTAAAATTTCTTAAGTTAACACCTTCAAATAATAACTCTTTATTTGAGTTTAGAATTTTACCACCAGCTCTTGATATCATAGTATTAGGTGTCACATTAGATCCAAAGGCTTGAAGACCTAATCCTGATAGTGCTGATCTTACTGCACCAGCAACAGCACCACCACCTTCTATACCAAAATCTCCTGCTAATGCACCTGTTCTTGCTGCATTTATAGCTTCTTGAACAGCTTCTGCAGTAGCACCTGGTTCTTTCATCAAACTTATTGCCATAGTACTTGCCACCACTTCAAATGCATTCATCGTGTTTGCATCCCAAGTAACACTTTGACTATCGGATAATTCGTTTGGTATGGGTAGTTCTACATAAAACTTTGTTTTGGCATTATGTTTATCACCAGCAAATCCTGTATATCTAGAATCCATTCCAGATCCCATTGTTATACTTTCAAACATACCAGTATTTTTAACACCGTTTTCACCTAAGTCATTTTGTGTTTTTACTGCCATTTCTTGTTCAGTCAGTCCCGTACCTTCTAAGGTTTCACGATATTTTCTATATGAATCATTTAATTGATAACCTAGTCCTTCACCATCAGCCCCTATAGGTGGGAGATATTTGACTGCTTGGAATATTATACTATCTTCGTTATCATTTCTTTTTAATGGATAGCTTAGAAAAAAATCATCACCAGCAGCTGATTTTCCATACTTGGGTGGTTTAGTATCTATTTGACTTTTACTATCAGATTCGTTTAATTCTGTCTTAACACTTATTGGTCTACCAGTTTTCCAATTATATTCTATTCCATTTACAGTATAGTTTGCTGTCATCGACCTTTTTTAGTATTATCAGCTATTTATACGAAATCTTGCAAAAGGTATCCCATCAAGGTCATTTAGTTCTTCATCAGTGACTTCATATAGTCCACCAGGTACTTCATTCCAAGTATATTGTCTATGATCATTCCAATGAAAATTGATTCCACGAAATCCCCATTCAAATATTCCAGTTACTCCAACTAATGGATTTTGATCATACCTTATATTAGGTGTTTTTGGATTATATACAAAGACATAGAATTTTCCTACTTCTGGTCTTTTACTACCTTCTTCTAAGACACCAAGAATTTCCATCATTAAATCATCAGCATCTTCTGTGCCGATTAAATTATCCTTAATGTCTTTGATTCTACTCATTTAATTCCCAGTTCTTTCTCTGTAATGACTTTAAATTGCCATTGTCTATCAGCACAAAACTCTCTTGCCTCTTTCCATTTTGTTTGGTTTATGGCATATGTATATGCTTCTTTTATATAACGTGGTGTTTGTCGTTTTGGTTTTTTAGGTGGACTGCACTGTTTTAATGGTTTTACTTCAATAACATATTTTTTTATACTACCATCAGATTCTCTTACTTTCATGTAGAAATCTGGAAAGTATCTGTGCTGACGATGATCAACTGGAGATATGTAAGGTATTACAATTTCTTCACTTGCCCATTCTAATACATTAGCATTAGAATCACAGTAAACCATAAATTTCCTTTCCCACAATGATCTAAAAGTTATATTTGTCGGATCACCTTTATACTTGTGAGGAGAAGTTGGATAATACTTTCCTTTATAAGCCATCTAAATAGAAATGATATAGTAGAACTATTTAGAGTGCCTGTTCCAATACCAAAGAAGATATCTCAAATTCTTCCAACATTCCAAAATGTTGCTCAGACTTCTCACTACTTAGTTAATTTTGGTCTCCCATCTAAAGGACTGAAATCTCATTTACAAGCTAGAGGAGTTGATCATAGATTTCATATGAGTGAAATTGGATTATTATGTAGTGCTGCTGTTTTGCCTGGATCTGCTTTTGCAACTGAACTTGTAAGAGGTAATTATCAGGGCGTTATGGAAACTATGCCTCATACTAGAAACTTTACTGAAATACAATTAGAATTCTATGTTGATAATGAATATAAGTCACTTAAATTCTTAGAACATTGGATGGAATATATTACTGGTGGTTCTGGGGCAGATCCTTCAGGAGATGCATATAATTTTCAGTTAAATTATCCAGAATTATATAAGTCAGATACAACAACTATTACAAAGTTTGAAAGAAATTATAGGCAAAGACTTGAATATACATTCCGTGGATTATTTCCAAAATCATTAAGTATGGCAAGAGTTTCTTATCAATCATCTAATGTATTGAGAACAACAGCAACATTTGCATTTGATAGGTATATTTGTGGTTCAGACAGATCTTCAGATAGGAGAAGAGGTACTGATAATAATAAGGTTAGTTCTAATTCTGCAGCTAATAGATTATATAATAAAGAAACAGCTTCACCTACACCTGGAAATATTGAGTTGTTAAATTCATCTCAAGGAGAATTAGAATCTCTTAAAAATTATGCATCTAAACTAGGTGATAAATTATATGGTACTCCTAGTGGTGGTGGTAGTGTTATAAGTGAGGGTAGGGTACTTTAAAAAAACCCCTATAAATAAAATTACTGAATTGTATAGATTATGCCTTTACCAAAAATTTCTGCACCCTCCTATGAGTTGGTTATTCCTTCGTCTAAAAAGAAAGTTAAATATAGACCTTTTTTAGTTAAAGAAGAAAAAGTACTTATTTTGGCTTTAGAAAGTCAAGATACTAAACAGATAGCAAATGCTGTTAAAGATGTTATTTCTCATTGTATTTTAACTAGAGGTATAAAGGTTGAAAAATTAGCAACATTTGATATTGAATATTTGTTTCTTAATATTCGTGGAAAATCTGTGGGTGAAGAAGTTGAAATTATGATAACTTGTCCTGATGATGGAAAAACTCAAGTTCCAACAATGGTTAATTTGGATGATATACAGGTTTCTACAGATAAAGATCATTCTACCGATATTAAATTGGATGATGAATATACTTTAAGAATGAAGTATCCTTCTATGGATGAATTTATTAAAACAAATTTTGCATCTGGTGAAGTTGATGTTGAAGATACATTTAAATTAGTTTCATCTTGTATTGATCAAGTTTATTCTGAAGAGGAGTCTTGGGCTTCTGCGGATTGTACTAAAAAGGAGTTATCAGATTTTGTTGAGTCTCTTAATTCAAAACAATTTAAATCTGTTGAGAAGTTTTTTGAAACTATGCCAAAATTGAAACATACTATTACTGTAGTTAATCCAGAAACAAAAGTTGAAAATGAAATTGTATTGGAGGGATTACAGAGTTTTTTCGCATAAGTATGGCTCATGAAGATCTTGAGTCATACTATAAGGTAAATTTTGCCCTGATGCAACATCATAAATATAGCTTAACAGAGCTAGAGAATATGATTCCTTGGGAAAGGGAAATTTATTTAACACTTCTTCAACAATATATTGAAGAGGAAAATCTAAAAGCACAGCAAGCAGCAAACAATGGCTGAAGTAATAACATCACCAATACAAAGTAGTATAAGGGCTATTAGAAGTAGATTTGCTAATAGCATGTTTCGTCCTACTTCTGCTCCTGCTCAAAATGCTCCAGTAGATCCTCAGTTAACTAGAATAATAATTAGAAATACTAATGCAGTAAATTCAGTTACTGTACAGTTAACTTCTGTTGCTGGTCAAGTTAATGCTCTAACTCAATCGTTAACAGCAATATCTCAAAGTTTATCCTTAAGTTCACAGTTAGAAGAACAGAGGATGAATGCTGAGGCTAATAGACAGCGTCAATTAGCAACACTAGGTCTTAGAGAAGGAAAAGAAGGAGAAATAGAAAAGAAAATAGCTAATGCAGCAATTAAACCAGTTGAAGTTTTAGCTAAAAAAGCGTCAAATATATTAGGTGCTTTAGGTACTTATTTTACGAGTATTTTATTTGGGTGGTTAGGTACTAAGACTATTGATTTAATAGGTGCATATGCAAGTGGTAATAAGAAAAAAATACAAGAAATAAACAATCAGATTCTTCGAGGTCTGGTAGTCGGTGGTGCTATTATTGTAGGTCTAAATGTAGCAATTATTGCAATAGCTTCATCTCTTAAAAGTCTTGCTGCTAAGGCTATTGGAATTACTTTAAAGAATGTAGTAAAAAAACCTTTTATAAGTTTAGTTAATTTATTGAGGGGAGGTGCAGGAGCACAAATGTTGAAAGGTGGTATACTAGGTACGAAACCACCAGTAGCACCTCTTACAAAAAATTTATTACCAGGAAAAGTAGGTCCTTTTGCGAGAGCTGGAAACTTTTTGAGAAGACTAACAGGCGGTGGTGCATATGGTACTCTTGATGCTGGTATTGATATTTTAGGAGGTAAAAATCCTATTGGTGCAGTAACTGATAGTGCTGGTGGTGTAATTGGTTCTAGAATGGGTGGTAAGGTTGTTGGTGCATTTACTAAAAATAAATGGGCAAAAGCTGCAGCAATGATTGCATCATTTATGGTCGGAAAGAATGTTACACAAACTACACGGGAAAGCTTAATAAATGGTCCGAGTGGTGGTGATCCTATTACTGCCCAAGAAAATACAGGAATGACAGATAAAGAGAGATATATTGCACAACAAAAGATTATTGCTGAAGCTAAAGGTGAGGTTTGGGAACCAAAACCAGGAGAATTAGAAGGTTTGTCGAATAATATTACCCCTAATGCTAATGACGCATTACAGGATAAAGAAGGTGGAAATCGTGGATTTTTAGGTTGGAGATCTTCTCTTGATTGGATGAGTGGTGGATTAACTGATTTTGACAAGAAAGGAAGTAATTTTAATCTTTTTAATGATCCAGGAAAAAGATTAACTGAATTAAAGGAAGCCGATCTTTCTTTAAACGAACCACCACCTCAAATTATTCAGGATGGAAATCCTGATTCAGGATCTACCAATCAAGCTAGTACTACTTCTGGAACTGGTAGTATGGGTGGTACTGTTCCTAGAATACCTGCAAATAATAATGATAATACTTACATTTACTCTGGATATAGAGAGTATCAAATAGCACCTGTATAAGTAAATGGCATCTACTCCAATAATTAAGAGTTTAGTTCTTAAATCTTCTCTTAATTTAAAAGCTATATCAAATTCAACTCAGATTTTTACTAAGGGAATCGAGAAGGCAAGTCTTTCTAGTAGAAAAATTGCCGATAGTCTTGGTGAAAGTAATTTAGTAAAGAAAAAATTAATAGATAATGATGCTAAATTTTTCAGAAAAAGAAGAGATAATGTAAGAAGAAAGGAAAATGAAAGTATTATTGAAGCATCTGGTGTCACAGGAGCTTTAAAAAGAACAGGAAAAGTTATTTCTGATAGTACTAAAGGATTCTTTGGTAGAGTATTGGATTTTGTTGGTTACACTCTGACTGGATGGTTAGTTACTAAATTACCAGCAATTATTAAGGGTGCTAATGAATTAATGAAGAATATTAATGGAGTTGTTAATTTTCTTTCAAACTTTACAAATGATCTTATAGGTATTCTGACTCAGACAGATTTTGCATTAGATGTAGAAAAAGATAAATTAAATACTGTTGATCTGATGAAAACCAAAGGTCAACTTGATAAAGCAAAGGCAGAGACTTCACGAGCATTTGGTTTGATGGAAGGTCAGTTGACTGATGGTGCTAATCAAGTAAATGATGCTGTTGATGAGATTAATAAAGAAAATGAAGATAAGAAAGATGAAGGATTTGGTGAAGATACAAAAAATCAGTGGTGGGATTTTCTTGATTTATTCCCAAATAAAAGGGATGAGCAAGCAGATACTGAAGAATCAGGAGAAGAGGAGAGATCTAGACTTCAATCTGAAATTATTGAGAGTGCAAAGAAAAAGGAAGCAGAAGTTAAACCACAAGATCAATTAATTCCAAACAATAAGAAGGATCAGCAGAATACTCAAGAGGAATCAAATAATGAAGATGATGAAGATAATGAAGGATCTTTTGAGATGTATAAACTAGGTGGAATTATAGATGGAAAATCTCATGAAGAAGGTGGAAAAAATATTAATGTTGAGGGTGGTGAAGCTATTATTCCTAAGAATAGTGTAGATGAATTAGGACCTGATCTTATTAATGATCTTATTTCAGGTAATAGTGATAATTTCAAATCTGTGGCAGATGAAATGAAGAATTTAATGGCACAAAATGTAGAAAGTGCCAAGGATGGTATTAATAATATACAGAATGATTTTGATAATTTAACAACGAAAAAGGATAAAGGAAATCGTGGATTCTTGGGTTGGAGGTCTGCTGCTGATTGGATGACTGGTGGATTAACTGATCTTGACAAGAAAGGAAATGATTTTAATCTTATTAATCCTAAGAAAAAAGATTTGAAGTCAAGAAAACTCAGCACACCAAGAAAACGATCAGTTGTTTATATGTTAAATAATCAGGGAAGTTCTGGAAGTGGTGGTAGTTCACCTCCTCCAACGACAACTAAAAGTAAAAAAAGAACAATTTTTCTTACTGAGAATTTTTATAAAAAGATTCAAGCAAGTTTATACTCATATACCTAATGTCAGCAGTAGATCCATCCATATACGAAGAAATTATAATTGAATCAGCAGACGGTTCAAAAACAGTTGATATAGCTGCTGGTGTGGTTATGGTCGATTATTATGAAGATATACTTTCACCTACAATTACTGTAAAGATACAAGTAGTTAATGATGGTGGAACTATTAAAGGACCTGATGGGCAATTACAGACTGTATATAATGGTTTACCTTTAAGAGGTGGTGAAAGAGTTAAACTTAGAGTTCTTGGTAATAATAAAAAGAATCCAGGACTTGACTTTGCATCTAAATCTGACAAATACTTATTTGTCTCTAGTATTACTAATGTATATTCTAAGACTGAAAGTGAATCATTTACTTTAAATTTGGTTTCTCGTGAAGCAATAACTAACGAAACAACAAGAGTTGGTAGAAAATTTCCTACCTCTCTTAAAATTAGTGAATCTGTTAAAAAAATTATTAAAGATAAAAAGTATTTAAGTACCAAAAAGAAAATAGATATTGATGAGACTCAAAATAAGTATGGTTTTATAGGTAATATGAGGAAACCCTTTACTGTGTTAACTTGGTTAGCATCTAAAGGTGTTCCAGGAAAAACTAAAAAGAGTTCAGGAACTGCTGGATATTTCTTCTATGAAACTAAAAGTGGATATAAATTCAAATCTATTGATAGTATTATAGCTGGAAAACCTTTTGGAAAAGTTTATGAATTTACTGAAGTTATTCAGAAAGGAGAAGGTAATGATTATAAAATTATAGATTATAGTACAAATCAAAATCAAGATTTGATAGGTAATTTACAAAGGGGTACATATTGTAGTCAAAGAATGTTCTTTAATCCTTATACTTTTGAGTATACGAATCCTGCAAAGGGATTGTTTAAATTAGCAGATTATAAGACAAATACTGAGAATTTGGGTAAGGATATAAAATTACCAAAAATAAATCCTGATGATAATAGGACTCTGGGTGATATTCCCAGTAGGAATGTTACAGCAATTCTTGATGTTGGTACAATGGAACAAGATGCTTCTATTGACTCAAAGAATGCTGATCCAGGTAAAACACAATCTCAGGCAATGATGAGATATAATACCTTGTTTACTCAGATGATTTCTATGACAATTCCTTCAAATACTGAGTTAGAAGCTGGTACTATTATTCAATGTATATTTCCTAGAATTACTCGTGAAGAAAAAAAGGATACTGACCCTGAACAAAGTGGTCTATATATGATTAAGGAATTGTGTCATCATTATGATCCAAGTGGTTCATATACTTCATTAACACTAATAAGCGATACATTCGGATCTAGAACACCATGATAGAACAATCACTATTAAAAAGTAATTTTGTAGGAAGAGATGGTTTTCGTTGGTGGATAGGACAAATCGCACCAGAAGATTGTCAAGGTGATCAGATAAATCAATCAGGATCTTCTTGGGGTAATAGGATTAAAGTCCGTATTATGGGATATCATCCTCAAGATCTTACTGAATTAAAAAATGTTGATCTTCCTTGGGCACAAGTTTTATTACCAACTACTGCAGGATCTGGTGGTGCTGATAGATTTAGATCTATTAGATTAAGTCCAGGTGACAGTGTATTTGGATTCTTTCTTGATGGTGATGATGCACAACTGCCTGTTATTGTAGGTCTTTTTGGTAGAACTAAGGGACAGTTCCCATCTGAAGATTATAGTATGCCTTTCGCACCTTTTACTGGGTATACTTCAAAGATAAAAAATGATGGATCATATTTCTTGAAGACTGAGGTTGGTGAGCAATCTTCTAGTGCTCAAGCATTACCTGTTCAACTTCCTGAGAAGTTAGTTAAAAAATTAAATGAGAATCTAGAAGAAGTTGAAAAATTAAGATCTACTCATCCTGTTATAGGTAAAGTTATTAATCTTGCTAGTAATGAATCAACATCTGCAATAGGTGAAATGAAGGATCAAGTTGGTGGATTAGTTGATGATATTCAAGGTATGGTTGGTGATGGTAAGTTATCTGAATTATCTGGAGCAGCAAAACAATTATCAAAGAAAAAAATAGGTATTGTTACTGACAAACTTACTGGAATGTCTGGTGGATTAGCTGCAAGTATGATGAGTAATCTTACTAGTGAAATGGGACCTAAAGCGAATGGTGGGTTGAAAAAGTTATATAAAAAAGTATTTGGTACAGTTTTTGCTGCTACTAAGAGTCGTTCATTAGCTAAAAAAGCTGGTGCTAAAGCACAAGCAGCCTTACTTAAACCTCTTAAAGCTATTGAAGAGGGTATGCCCTGTATTATGCAGAATATTATAGGTGGTTTGAAAGATACTATTAGTGGAATGCTTAGTGGAATATTAGAGAATGTTCAAAATTTTGTGTCTTGTATTGGTGATCAATTTATTGGTGGGTTAATGAATCAGATCATTGGAGGTATTACTAAAGGTCTTGGACCACTTTTGGGTGGAATATCTAAAATATTAGGTGGATTTAGTCCTGGTGATTTCTTACGAGGAAAGGCAGAAGCATTACTTAATATTGCTAAAATGTTTGAGTGTGAGACACCACCAAAAGCATCTGGTCAGGAAGTTACTAAGTGGGTTCTAGGTAAAGGACCAGTGGAAGCTGCTGAGATTGCTATTGATAAGATATTATCTGTTGCCAATACTGCTGATAAATTAACAGAAGGTTTAGTAGATGCTGCTCAAGGATTAAGTATTGCTGGTGGTAGTTTAGGAGTATTTGATTTTATGAATCCAAGTGTATCTGTTCCTAAGTTTAAAAGTCCATTGGGTGAATGTTATGGTGGTCCTCCATTAAAATGTGCTGGAATTAAAGTTAGAATTTTTGGTAGTAATGGAGTTGGTGCTAATGCTAGAGCAATTTTAGGTAATAGAATTGGAACTGGTGTTGAGGCAGTGGGTAGTCTTATTGGTATTGATTTGAAGAGTGGTGGATCTGGGTACAATAGACCACCATTTGTAGAAATTACTGATGAGTGTGGACAAGGATATGGTGCAGTTGCTAGAGCAGTAATTGATTATGATGAAGATTCTCCTACTTATCAGCAAGTAACTGACATATATGTTGTATCTGAAGGTGAAAATTATCCGATTAAAGATGTGGATGATGAAGAACCAGTGGTTGTTGATCGTGTTACTATCGTTAATCCTGGACAAGATTATGACAAAGATGATAAAGTGACTGATGATGATGGTAATGAATATACTACCTATATTGATAATCTAGGAAGGATAGTTAATATCATACCACCAAGTGCTGCAACAATCAATGTTAAGGAGATAACTAAGTTACCAGAACTTAAAATTGATACAAGAACAGGTTATGGTGCTATCTTAAAACCAAGATTGGGAGAAAGACCTCCATATCAAGGTGAAGTTAAGCAGGTTATTGATTGTGTTAGTTGAAATAAATAACATAGTATAGGTAGTATAAATGTCTAATAAAACATCTTGGCAAAGTAGATCTGTTGATTCTTTCGGACCTAATTTCAAAATAGAAACTGCAAGTCCAAAGTTTGGTATGGCTGGATCTAGAATATATGCCATAACTGGTAGTTCAGAAGCTGGTAATACTACTATAGAAATGGCTGATACTGGTAATTTAGATATTACTGTTGATGAAACTCTTACTCTTGCTGGTGGTGGAGGAAAGGGTAATGGAGGTGCAGAAGGATCGGATAAAGGTGTTAATATAGTATCTACAAACGGAACTGGTATTAGTGTTACCGCAGATAGTGGAAAGATTACTATAAAAGGCACTTCTATTTTAATAAAATCTGATACTACAATAGAGTTTGAAGCTGGTGGTGATATTAATTTTAATAATAAGGGTAATAGTATAAATCTTAATTGTGAAACATTAAATACCACTGCCAAATATTCTAGATCTCTTTGGATAAGAGATGTTAGTTGGATGGGAATGTGTTTTAGTGGAACTCAAATACCAACGGGTAGGTTATAAGATATGGCAGAATCCGATAATTTTGAAGGTTTACACGATGGTGAAAATCATAGAGTTGGTAATGTAGCTGAATTTTATAATGATGTTTATGTTTATGGAACTCTTTATGCGGATTTATTTGGTAACGCAGATTTTGGTGATGGATTAAATATTAATCTCCAAAATTTAAATGTAAGTGGTATTGCTACATTTAATAATGATGTTTTTATTAACGCAGAATTATATACAGATTATTTAACGGTAAAGCATAGATTTAATGTTGGTTCGGCAGGAACCGTTTTTGTTGCTATATCTTCACAGAAAGATGCTGATGATGGTCAGACAGCAGGTCGGGTTGGAATAGGAACTACACAACCTGATGCCAGATTCCAAGTGGGTGCTGGAAATACATCTATTGTTGTTACTGAGGAAGGTCTAGTTGGTATTGGAACTACTATACCAGGTAGTAAATTCCAAGTTGGTGTTGAGTGTTTACATGTTACTACTAATCCATGTAGGGTAGGTATTGGGACTAGTCTACCTCAAGACAAATTCCAAATTGGAATGTTTGAGAAATCGGTTACTGTTACTTCCGATCCTCTTACTGGAGTTAGTTCAGTTGGTGTTGGAAGTGTTACTCCTTATGGTAGATTCCAAGTTGGAGCACATGAGGATATATTCATAGTTGATGATCGGGGTCGAGTAGGAATTGGTAGTACATATCCTGGTGAGATACCTGGATATAATGAGGCTGTTGAAGCTGTTGAGGGTGAGATAAAGTTAAATGTAGAAGGAACTGTTAAGATTGATCGAAATATAGTTGACTCTGCTGATTCACCAGGTGCAAATGGACAATATTTAACTAGAGATGGTAATGGAATTAGATGGGTAGCAGCATCTCCTGTAACATTGGATGGAATGTATGTTCAGGATGAGCATGTAAGTTTACCTACAGGTGGAACTGCACAATTATTCCAGTGGTTAAATTTTACACAACAAAATAGTTTAGGACTTGGTACAGATACTATAATACCAATACCAGACCCAAATAATCCTACTGCAGTTGCAAGAATACAATCAAGGGATTTATGGGGTCATACTAATATTCAGAATGATTCTCCAATCTATAGGATGACTAAGGTTGGTATTAAAGAAGATAATCCTGTTTTTGATCTGGATATACTTGGCACACTTCATGCTACTTATGATGTTGAATTTGATGCA
>MDSY01038884.1_pt1 | contig 13027 bp, 1 predicted proteins | sample 811131 | NCBI WGS metagenome assembly MDSY01 (sample SAMN05326643, study PRJNA326480) | marine metagenome | isolation source: seawater | place: Atlantic Ocean: South West | collected 2010
AATATACATTTAGTCAACCTGGATTTTGGTTAGATTTTGTTTGTATATATGGATATTGGCCAACGGGTGCACCTACTCTTTGGAGATCTTATGATATTGAACCATCACCAACTGAAGATGGTGCATGTGATTTTCCAAATGATAATCCACAATTAGATTATATTGGAAAAAGATATAAAGAACTTAGAGAAAATATATTATCTATGGAAAACGTGACTTCTTACATTAATGATAATTATAATATATTTAAAGAAAATAAAGCCATAGATAGAGACTTTTTACGATGGTATAGATTTGGAAGAAATTATGATGAAGAAATGATATATTTTAGAAATTGGATAATAAGTAGATTAAGAGAAAGAGATGATAATTATAATTTAGAAAAAAACTTTTATTGGACAATATATCCTATTGATAATCAAGAATTTGATATAAGCACAACAAATGAAATTGAAATATTTTATCAAACAAATTTAATAAGTGAAGTAGCAGAAGTGGGATATTCAGTTGTGATAATAAATAAATTAACAGGTGAAACAATAAAAGAATTTTCAAATCTAGATAGTGGCACTAGTTTTTATAAATCTTTTGTATTTGATTTAAGAAATCAAGTTGAGGAAGATTTAATAGGTGAATACGAAATCATCCTTAACACTGATGACGAAGAAGTTGATACAAATTTAGTAAATTTTAGAATCACTGATGTTGCTAGAGTTGAAGGTTGCACCGACACATTTGCATTAAATTTTGATATTTATTCAGAGATAGATGATGGTTCTTGTTTATATAGAGAAGATATAGAGGACACAATTATTGCCTCAACAACCATAAATATTCACTCTGGTGTAAACACTATATCTTATCCAAGAGAATTTATTAGATTAAATTATAACTTTTTTGAAATTTTAAATGATGCGTATGAATATGAAACATGTGAAGAAAAACCTTGTTTTAATGAATTCGATAGTGTGGTTATTTTAAATGGACAAAAAGAAGATGAATCTGATGAAAACGTAACAGCTGTTTTTATAAATGGTGATTGGGTGACTAGTGGAGATTATGGTATAGACGTGGATAGATATATAAAAATAGGAGATGGAATAATACTTTATGTTCAACAACCTGGAGTTCTTAACTTATAATGGATAAAAATCTAATAATAATAAATGGAAGATTTAGAGTTGATAGGGATGGTGAGCCAATATCATTTCAAGATCCTGTTTTATCTGCAAGGTTTGAAGGGAGAAGTCATCATTGTAACTTTATAGTTGGTGAACAAGATGATGATGGTTTCTCTACTAAATACACAGTAACTTTTGATGGTGGAGTGGAGTACTCAGACTTAGATAGAGTTAATTTTAGATTAAGAGTTTTTATTCCAGAGGACAACACGTATTATATATTGAATGCTGCTGGTGTTGATTTAGCTCCATTGGATTTCATGAAAGGAATTATATATCAAGATTTAGTTTTTAATATAGACTTGGAAAACTTCTTAGAAGAAGATAAGGGGTGTGTATTACCTCTTTCACCTGATTTTGAACCTTGTGCCAGATATCAACCTTTGGATGAAAATATATGTGAAGAGCAAATTTTTGAAATAGCTCAACCTGAAAATCCATCTCCAAGTATATCTTTTAACTACAATAGTGTTAATGGTGGAGTGACTATAAATATCACACCTAAAGATACAACACTTGATTGTCAAGATTTAGAGGAGGTGTTTTGTATTGCTAATCCAGAATGTAGATATGAAGATGGTGTTTGTTATGGAAAAATATACAACATTGATAACATAAACATGGATTTAGATTATGTGATTTTAGATGAAAATCAAGAAGTTACTGAAGGAGTGGAATTAAGAGAATCAAGAGTTATTGTTGATTACAATGTAGCCATGGGTGTGTGTGAAGACTTAATTTGTTCAAATGGTGATACGTGGGATGTTTATACTCAAGGTATGACTATAAACTGTTTAGTTCTAGAGTCAACTGAAGGAATATTGGAAGATTACTCATGTGATGATTATGGGACGTTACCAGGTTGCGATGGATTAACTGGTCAAGAAGTTTGTTGTGGTTGTGGTGGTGGAACCACTGGTGGAGGAATAACTGATGCTCAAGGAGCTCCATTGACCATTCAATTAAATCACAAAGACGTTGTTAAAAAACACTCTTGTTTAAGAAATATACAAATGCAATATATTGATCCATTGAATGGGATGGTGAAAGATTATTTAGTGGAAACAACACCAGAGGCATGTTTTACACTATCCACTGGTGCAAAGTTTGCGACAGTTGATGGGGAATATGATGGTGAAATTGTTAATGATGTTGGCGAGTGGTGGTTAGAAAACAATAGAGAATTATCATTCATAATGGAGTATCATCCTGGTGAAAATCTATTAGGATTTCCGATTATGAGTGAAGATGGTGGTCGGCTTGAAGATGTTCTTTTTCCAGGTGATGGAAAAACACTTATACCAACGGATTGTCATTTGTGGGATTGTGCAAGTGAAGAGTATTGTGCTGAATTTAATGATTTTGAACAACAATGTAATGATATAGAGGGATGTAAACATGAGAATGGTTTTTGTGTTTTAGAGTTGTTAATATATAATTTTATTAATCCCCCTCCCGGAGCACAAAATTCTGTTAATTATATTAAAGGTCAAGAGATTTGGCTTCATGACGGAGGTCGTTTAATCGGTCAAGGTGTAGCTAAAAACTGGAATTCTGCACTAGGATGGGTAGGAAGTATTGAACGTTTGTGGGGTAATTTGGGTACTTCTCCTCCATATCGTGGTGCATCCAATGGGGGTATTCGAAAAGTTGAATTACCAGATACAAATGAAGTATATAGATTTAAATTAACTGGTAAAATGGATACAAGATTGTATGAAACTCCAGATGAAGATAATTTGGATAATGTGAATCCTCAGTGGCCACTTCCAAACCATTATCCTAAAAATGAACAAAAAATGATTTTTGTTGAGGAAAATGCACCTCAAAATTATGAAGCAATAAGATACCCTTGTAAGGATTATTTATATAGACCACTTAATACTCTTGAGTCATTTTTTCAATCTGGTCCACCTGATAACGTCCATCCTAATGATTGGAGAATTGGTCTTGATTCTATACACTTTGAAGGTGGTATAATAAATGCTGTTGATTATAGTGGTAATGGTATTAGTGATGGTTTTTTAGGAACTTTGATTGAATTATTTGCAAACAACTCTTATTATGTTGTGCATGAAATTTCAAATCACAAAGTATTTTTAGATCCGGCATATGATAATTGTTTTGTATGTTCTGGTGGTGATACAGGACACGATTTTAATTCTGACCTTGATGTTTTCGCAAGACAAAACCTTGAAAGTTTAGACTTAATAAATTTAGATTCTGATGACCATTTTGATGATGTTACGTATTGTTGTCATTTTCCTTATGAGATAGCATCATATTATGAAAAACTACCAGGTTCAGATGATAACTATGGTAGAACATGGTTAAGAACTCAACAAATTTGTACAAGTTATGGTGATGGTCCTGTGATGTGGGAAGGGGTGGAGTACTTTAAAAAAGGAAGTGAATGTCTTGAAGATGAATTTGAAGACTCTGCTGGTAATTGTATAGGTCCAAATGAGTCAGGTGCCGTTGTGGATAGATTGGGAACCGTTTGTTTAGAAGGAAGTCTTGACTTGTGTGGAATATGTTATGGTGATAATAGTGCTTGTCTTGAAGAACTTAACACATGTCCAGAGTTTACCTTACCCGATGTACCAACGGTTAATATATCGATAATTAAAATTAATGATTCGGAGGAGCCTGATTTTACAGAAAATCCATTAAACCCATTGGAAACTCACGAGTTAATTGTTGGATTTGAAAACAATACACCAATAACTGATTTTTCATTTGATATAACTTCCATTAGAACAATATTTTCTGATAATCAACCAGTGGTTAGTCTTGTTGATGATTTTCCAAACATGTATTTATCTGCAACTACATATTTAGGATCTAGTGGTGAGTATGTAACAAACATAACTGGTATTTCCACTGCCTCAGAACCATTGGGAACTCCAGATCCTAGACATCAAATAAAAATTAGATTTAATGAATTCACTTATTCAAATATTCTTGAAATAAATAATGCATTTGTAAAATTTGAAAATAATGATATTCCTGTTACCATTCCAGAAACTGGTGGATTTAATAGTTATGATATCCCATCAACTAATATTTACGGATGTTTGGATGAAACCGCACTTAACTTTAATCCAATAGCTGGTATGGATTGTGATGTGGAAGGGGTGATTGATGAAACATCCTATAATTGTTGTCAATATTATTTCAACACTTGGCCATTTGACTCATACACATCAGATATAGAAACAACATTTACAAATCCATTTAATATTAATGGAGTAGACTATGTTCTTTTTGAATATCAATTAGGATATGAATATGAACCAAGTGATATTTCAAATGTAGAATTTTTTGAAAATTTAGTAGATAGTTATCTTGGAGGAACTGCATTTACAGTTGGTGATAATGAAACTGAATATGCTCTATATCAATATCAAGATGATTTTGAATATGAGGCACCAGACCAAGATTGGTTGGATTGGTTACGTGGATTCACAGGTGGAGCTGCATATGGAGGGTTTGATGATTTAGACGATTGGTTAATGACATCCAATGATGGTCAACCCATAGATAACATAACCAATGTGTTAAATGATGTGTTTAATGAATTTGGCGGAGTACAAATTGAATATCCTGATATTTATATACGAGGTGTTGAAATTGGACTGCCTGAACAAGATGTTATAAGTTATCCATTACAGTCTGATTTTCAAGAAGTTGATTTTAGAGATGTGTTGATAAATTCATTTTATAATGAAGAAGGAACTGAATTACAAGAAATTCCTATTGGCTCACAAATAACTTTATTTACTTCAAATGAATCATTTGAAAGTGAATTAATTGTTTTTGTAAAACAACCTCCATCAGCACCATATCCAACTGGATTAGTACTAGTGTTGGGACAATTTGATGGAACCATACCTGCGGGTGCAGGATTGTTTCTGAGATTTACAAATAATGGAATAATTAGATGGACTTTACCACAGTGATAAGGAAATAAAATAAAATGTTATTTAATATACGAGGATCATATCAAATTGTAATTAACGATATTGCCGTAGAGCCAATTTCTAATTTATTCCCTCATTCATTTGAATACAAAATTGGAGAAAATGGTGACTGGATTAGTGCGTCAGGAGCTCCATTTAGTTATCCTGCTACTCCACAATTTGCAGTATTTGATATTTATGGTGATGTTGAGCCCACAAATGATTTAGTATATTTTAGAATAGATTTAAGAGATTATGGTTATGAGAATTATCTTGAAACCAATATTGTAGGACAGATTCAAGATTTTGTTGGAGATGGAACCTTTATAGTTAATGAAGGATCACCCATAGACTTTTCCTACGTACCATCTTGTCCAGAAACTGGTGGTCAAGAAGTATTTGGTACTTGTTATAACATCAATAATACAACGGATGTTAATATAGATTTAGGTGGTGAAGAGTTAGCATTTGAACTTGATGATAGTGGTAGGGCTCTTATTTGTAATTTAATAAATTTAGAAGAAATAATTATTGAAAATACACTCATAGGTGAAATCCCACCATGTATTGGTGAAATGCCAAACTTAGTATATTTAGATTTACAAAATAGTAAACTCACAGGTGGGATACCTGAAACTTTTGGTTTTAATGAAAATTGGGAAGAAATTAATTTATCTGATAATTTACTTAATGGCACCATACCAAATAGTATTTGCAATATATTGGATTTATATGACTCTGGTAATGGACTTTCTGAAGGTAGATTTGTCATAGAGGACAACTTCTTTTGTCCTGATGATTTTCCATGGTGTTTCTTTGATGATACTACTACAATTGATCGTAACGGTGAGAGAGACATATGTCCAGATGGTGCTATCGAAGATGATTGTGGAGAATGTATTACTTACCTTGATAATCAGGACAATCCTTTATTTGGTTGTTTTTGGCAAAGTGGTCAAGGTCCAATAATACCGAATGATTTACAAATTGAGTTCAATGATCCTGATATGTGTTTTACTTGTACAGATCAAGATGGAACTCTAACTGGTCAATATAGATGTAATGAACAACAATGTAATGAAGTTGACTACATAGCACCAGATTTCATGAAAGATGCAGTAGAAGAACAAACTTGTGAGTTTGGTTGTACGGATCCATTTGCTTGTCCTGAATCTTATAATCCTGATGCAACAGAAGATGATGGTTCGTGTGAATATGACGATGGATGTGGTTGTGATAATCCTAATACACCACCTACTCCAATTCAATGTTGGGATTCAGGAACAGGTGATGAAGTGTTTGGTGTCGAGGCTTGTCCGACTGAGGATTGTACTAATGCTACTGTTAATGGTGATGAGTCTTATAGTAATAATCCACCAGTGTTTGGTTGTACTGATGAATTAGCATGTAATTATGATGAAAATGCACAAGTGGATGATAATAGTTGTTATTTTCCTCAAGATTATGGTTGGTGTAATTGTGAGCAAGATGTTATTGACTCTTGTGGGAATTGTCTTCCATATAATGATGGATGTCATTTACCTGATGGTCCATATAATGGTTGTGTTGTATGTGAGGCCGTAGGTGAGAATGGTGAAACAATATATGCATGTGGTGAATATCAATCAGGTGTGAATAATGAATGTCCTCAACCTGAAGGGGTGTTTATTTCAGAATGGGGTATTTTTTATCCAATGTCAACCACCTTTGTGAGTAGAGATCACATTGGTGAGAACGGAGTTGCAATTTGTGATTCACCAAATGGATTAGCATATGGAAATAGAATTCCACCTGAACTTGGACAATTAGTAAATCTCCAAGAAATTAATTTGTCGGAGTGTAATCTTCAAGGAGACATCCCATCTGAATTAGGAAACCTGACGAATTTAATTGAATTTATTTTAGATAATAATCAACTCACAGGTGAGATACCTGCTAGTTTTGCATCACTTGACAATTTAAGTGCGTTTGATGTAAGTACCAATTTATTATCAAGACCAATAGATGAGGCTTTTTGTAATTTATTATATTTAGGTGAATTATATAATGATGGTGGATATTTGAATCCTAGTGATTTTGAAATAGATGAAAATAAATTTTGTCCACAAGATTTTCCATCATGTTTCTTTGGTAATAACAATCCTCTACCTCCTGACGTTGATGGTAGAGATGAGTGTCAAGCTGGTCAAGTTGAAGATGATTGTGGACAATGTCAACCTTTAAATGAATCCTCTGGAGATACTCCTGGTCAAAACGATTTAACAAATCAAGGATGTTGGTATGCAACTGGACCTTCAGGTACTGGCACTGCACCAGTGGCACCATCTTACGATATTGGACAGGCGGGAAATTGTCATACTTGTGTTGATTCTAATGGTTATGAAACTGGATTTTATGCTTGTAATGCTGAGGATTGTCCAATTCCTGATTATGAAGTCCCAGCTGCAATGTTAGATGACTATGAAGACCAAGATTGCATATTGGGTTGCACAGATAATACGGCATGTAATTATGATGAACAGGCTTTCTTATATGGTGAAGATGATGGCACTTGTTGGTGGCATGATCCTGGATGTGTTTGTGAAGATGGTGAGGGTGCAATACCAGATTGTTCTGGTTATTGTTATGTTCCTGGTCTAGAGGAACCACTTCATACATTGGATTGTAGCGATGTTTGTTCAGATGATATAGAGTGGATTGGTGACCAAGGTGATAATGGTGTAGACTTATGTGGAGTTTGTGATGGAATTATTTATGAAGAATCAGATTGTTTAGATGATCCAGGAGCAGAGTGTTGTGGGTGTACTGATGATGGTGCATTAAACTACAACGAAAATGCAACTATAGATGATGGAACTTGTGAATATGTAGAATTTTGGGGTATGAATTGGTCTTTAAACGTCACTCATATTCCACAGACAAATTATGAAACACAAATCATGTGTGAAAACAGTCAATTGCTTGGAGAACAAATACCAGAAGAAATTTGTTTATTAACAAATCTTGAAGAAATAGATTTACGAAATTGTGGACTCACTGGATTTATTCCAGATTGTTTATGGACAGCATTACCAAAATTATATTCAATTAGATTAAATAGATATGATTCAGTTGAATCATTTCCAGAAGATCATCCGTACGGAATCGTATTTCCACAATATAATGAAAGTTTTCCAGACAACACATTAACTGGTCAATTACCTCCAGAGATAGGATACTTTGGTGCATTTGGTAGTGGTGAACTTTCTTGGCCATCTTCAGTTGTAGACCTAGGTGGTGTGGGTGAATTCGGTATAATTGGAGCACATTTAGATTTAGAATATAATCAATTTTATGGACCAATTCCAGATGACATTTGTCGTATTTATGAGGAATTTTATAGTAGTGGTTCTTATCCAACTATAGATCCTTATTGGTCTACTCAATTTAATTTTGATAATAATAATTTCTGTGAAATTTATTATGTGAATCCTGGTCATTCAATTACTGGATTTCCATATTGTCTCACTGGTCAATTTACGGACGGCACTCCGTTTTCTCCTGACGGTAACCAATGTAATGATTGTATAGATATACTTGCATGTAATTATAATGACACTGCAGTAAGTGGTGTTAACAATTGTTATTATGGTGGACAATGTCCTGGTGGAGAACAAGTGTGTGATCCTGCAACGGATTGCGACCAATTCGTGGGTTGTATGGATTCACTAGCTGGTAATTATGATTCAGGTGCAACCGTTCCTTGTAATGGAACTAACCATGGAAATAATAATAACATTAATGATTGTGAAGAAGATTTAATTGGGACTGATAATTGTTGTTGTGATTATACTTATTGTCCTGATGGTTTTATTAGTTTTTCGTTTGGAGTATATTCTTATTGTATTTCACAAGATTTATATCTTGATCCTGTATTCTCATCGGGTTATATTGATTTAAGTTTCAGTGGACTAACTGGTCCTATCCCACAAACTGTAAATCAATTTCAAAATCTTTTTGGTCTTACATTAAGTAATAATTCAATTAGTGGACCACTTCCAAATAGTTGGCCATCACCGGCACAACTAGAAATCCTTGATTTGAGTACAAATGAGATATGGGGAATCATACCTCAAGAAATTTTTGAACTTGAAAGTCTAACAACACTAAACCTTGGAGGTAGCCCTCTCTCTACTACTGGTAATTTAATTGGATTAGATTCGGTTGGTAATGGTATTGATTCTGGTGGTTATGGACAAGGTTATAGCTTAGTAAATGATTATGACATTTGTAATTCACCGTTTGTACAAAACATTACAGGACCTGATAGTTTAACTTTAGGAAAAGAAATTAATCAGTTTACCGGACAACTCCTTGGTGGTAATTATATTTGTCCACCTTATCCAGCATGTATTATAGGTCCAGACTACGGTTTAGATAAAAACTATCAAATCTTATCAAAATGTATATCTGCAAATGTTGAGGATTGGGGATGTATAGATGATGGTAATTTACAAGGAGATGCATTAACACTTTGGAATCAAACATATGAATCCAAATATGGTTCGTATTTAGGAGTTCGTGCATCAAATTATAACTCAAATGCACAATTTGATGACGGTAGTTGTATTTATGAATCTGGTTGTGCTGACGATGGTAATTTACAAGGTGCTGATTTAGATGAATGGAATCAAATATATAACAGTGATGGTAATTTTGAATATCCAAACATTCAACCATGTAATTATGATCCAAATGCTTCAACACTTGATGATTCATGTGAATATCCAATTGTGGATGATTTGGGTAATCAATGTGATTGTCAATCCACATATCCTTTGGGTTATGATTGTGGTATTTATGTATCACCACAAACCATAGTTTGTGAACCCCAAGATTGCCCAGCTGCACAATGTGTCGCTAATGATATTGATATTTTTGGAACATCAGTCTCCTATGATGTTACTGTATTACCACCTGATCTACCCTACAATGGTCAAATCCCTCCACAAATTCAGTGTTTTCCTAATTTAGAAAGATTGATTTTAAATCAACATACAAATCGCTATGATTATGATCCTTTTTATGATCCTTACGGTCTAGATATACCAAGTGATACTAATTTATTAGGGTATCAAATATTACCACCTGAGGAACAATGGAGAAGAGTTGGTATATCTGGTGTTTTAATGCCTCATATAGGTTCATTAGGACAAACCTTGATAGAAATTGATGTCCACTCTGGTGTAAATTCTTTCTCTAATGGATGTGGTAGTATTGAAGATGATCCCTTTAATCCTGTAGATCCATATGCTCAATGTCCAGCACTTTTTCCACTTTCATACATACCTCATGGAATGTTTGATACTATTGAAAATTTAGAATCTATTAATTTAAGTAATTCAGGTTTGATGGGAGAAATTCCACCATCGATATGTAATACACGTATATTTGATGATTTTTCAAATAGTGTGGTGGGTGAAGGAGATCTGGGCGAAATACTTCAAAATTCATATTCTAATAATAATACAAAATCTGAATTAAGAAGAAGGGTTGGATTTAGAAATGCATTTCTTAATGCTACAGATTTCAATACTGCTGATAATCCAGCAGAAGATGGTGAAGATATTTATTTTGCAACCGGACCAGGAAGATCCTTGTGGGATTGGACATCTGAAGAAAACTTAGATGCCAACCATCCGTATATTTTTGGATATGCTATGGATACTTCCACATACTCATATTCTGATCCAGAGGAAAACCCTCAATATCATTGGTCTTGGGGAAATAAATTATGTCCACTTGGACCTACACTTAAACTTAATGTAATGGACTACTCTTATTATATTATAGGAGATGAGGATTCAGAAGTAGATGGATATGGTAAAGTTAATGATAACTTATATAATTTTGATTATCAACTTGAGAATGATATTTGGAATACAAGTAATCCCGCCACTCCTTATCATACATCGATGTTAGAGATAGATTATCTTTCAGATCCTGACACAGGAAAAGGTGCTGAATGGTGTGCTAAAGTTTGTAATGCTACTCCTATGTTGTTTCAACAACAACAATATCTTGAAACTATTGGTGTTTCAGTAGATGATTATATAGAGTTACCCATTTCAGTTCCTTCAATTGGACTTGATTGGGAAGAAAGAAGAGGATTAGCTTATATTTCACACCATTGGCAATGGAAAGAAGATTCAATTGGTGACTTTGGTAATCCTTGGAATGAAAGAGATTTAATTTGTGAATGTGGAGTTTACCCACCTTGTATGCACAATACCATACGTTATCGAGGATTTAACTCATACAGTCAGGTATTTAATCTAGAATTTGGCTACGAATATAATAATCCATTTTTTACATTAATGGGAATTCAAAGTGGATTCTATATGGAAAATTTAGCATTTAGTCCTGATAACTTGAACCATCCAAATTATGGAAAATGGTATTCATTTTGTCAAGGTGGGTGCACGAATCCTGAAGCATGTAATTATGTTCCACCTACAGGATATGAACCTGAGTATGAAGGTCTTGTGCATATTTTTAATGATGAATATTATGATGGTCTTATGAGTTTTCCAGCATGGCATCCATTCAAAGAAGGTAATTTTATATCATATGATGATGGTTCATGTATATTACCAGAAGATAGTGTATTGAATTGTTATCTCTATGATGAAGAACCTGCAGAATGTAATTTATCTACTGCAGAAGGTGGAGTTGGTAAATTTTGGACTTCAACATATCAAATTACAGGTTGTGATGTTTTTGATGGAACTGCTGAGTGTCCCTTCCCATATACTGAAGATCCAGGTGACGGGCCGAGAGTTTATGGATGTACTGATCCATCAGCTATAAATTATTACAATGAAGCCAATTGTGATCCTGGTTTTGAAAATTGTGAGTATTTTGATGAAGTGTTGGATTTCGGTGTACCAGGTGTGGAAATAAAACAATCATTTTTTGAACCATATGATGCATTTAGTGGTATGAATGTATTTTATGTAAATAATCAAGATGTAGAAAATGCTGACATTTATGGATGTACAGATGAGTCAGCATATAATTATAATGAACTTGCTACAATTGATTTTGGATGTCAATACAGACATGAGGGTGCAGTTGAATTTAAAGTAAATGATGAGGGTTTATTTGAGTGTAGAAATGCGTATAATGAACAAGGTGGAGTGCCCATTGAATGTGATAATTTTGACCGTGTTGGTTTTACTGTAGCTACATGTGCTAATGATGAGGGCGGACAAGATCTTCAATCTGTGGAAGAGTGTTGTTTAATTAGACTTGGAACGAATATTAATCCGGTATGGACTGAAGATTATAATTGTTATGATTTACCATTATACACTGGCACGGAGTTTCCTAATGAAAATTTTATGAATGATTTAGAAAATCTAACAGTCATAGAATGTCCTGAACAAGAAAATATTTATCAATGTTGGAGAACTGAGAGTCTTCCCCCATCATTGAGAGAAAGAGTTGAAGAAGAAGAATTAGATGAGTATGAAGAAACAGGAGTTTTACCTTTTGAAAACACAATTGAAGGATGGGAAAATTCAAATACAGATGGAAGACCTCCACTTGGGTGTTTTTATTTCGATGATAGAAATCAAAGTTCTACAAACTTTAATCTATTAACAGATGATAAATTTTCAAACTATGAAAAACCAAACTTATTAAATAATGGTGATGGTTTTAGTTCAATTAGAACTTTATCAGGTGATACTGATGAAACCACAACACATAGATTTAGAGATCCTCATTTCACTAATGACTATTGGAATGTATATCTTCCTGATGGTGGATGGGAACATGTTAGATTGAGAGGAAATTTTTGGAACACATTTGAAAATACAGGTGGAGATCATTATTTAGATT
>MDSY01098674.1_pt1 | contig 13023 bp, 9 predicted proteins | sample 811131 | NCBI WGS metagenome assembly MDSY01 (sample SAMN05326643, study PRJNA326480) | marine metagenome | isolation source: seawater | place: Atlantic Ocean: South West | collected 2010
AGAAGAAAATGTTGAGGGCTTATTAATTGATTTAAGAAATAATGGAGGAGGTTCTTTAGATACAGCCATAAAAATTGCTGGTTTATTTGTAGATAAAGGACCTGTTGTTCAGATAAAATACAGAAATGAAGCTCCTATTGTGAAAGAAGATGTTAATAAAAAAATTCAATGGACAGGCTCGTTAGTTCTATTGGTAAATGAATTGTCTGCATCAGCTTCAGAAATATTTGCAGCAGCCATGCAAGACTATAACAGAGCTGTGATTTTAGGAGGAAATCAGACTTACGGAAAAGGAACCGTTCAAAATATTCTACCAGTAAATAAATTTTATCCAAATTATGATCAAGATTTAGGATACCTAAAAATGACTATTCAAAAGTTTTATAGAATTAACGGTGGTTCAACACAAGTAGAGGGTGTTTATTCAGACATTGCAATGCCAACCCGTTTTAGTTATATGAAGTATGGAGAACGAGATTTAGAGGGAGCATTACCATGGGATAAAGTACCTCAAGCATCATACACTCAAGTGAACTCTTACAGTAATTTCTCTGACGTTGTTTCAACAAGTATTGAAAGAATAAATAATGATCTTAAATTTCAATTAGTAGATGAATACGCTAAATGGTTAAAAAAAGAACAAGATGATTCTTTATATTCTCTAAATTATAAACAATACCAAAAAGATGTAAAAGAAAGAGAAGAATTTGTGAAAAAATTTAAGTCAGTTTTCAAATACCAATCTGGTTTGGCATTTGATTCTCCATTATATGAAACATCTCTTTTTAAGGAGAATATAGATTTAAAAGAAAAGAGAAATACTTGGCATAAAAATCTAGCAAAAGATATGTATATTTCTGAAGCATTGAATGTATTGAGTGAATTAAAATTAGTTAGCAATCAAGAGATAGTAAAGAAATAAACTAAATAAAAGAAATTAAAACACTAAAAACCTAATATGTTTGCATAAACTATTAGGTTTTTTACTTTTGTAAAGATGTCAAACCAATCAAAATCACTTTCTCAACTAGCCATTCAAAAATTCAAGCAAAATAGGCTTGGCTTATATAGTTTTTGGTTTGTTATTTTTTGTGGGTTTATTGCTGTGTTTGGCTACCTTATAGCACCAGACAATAGTCAGAATGCAAATCAAATGCATGTAGAAATTCATTCAAAAAAACCAGGTTTCTCTATTTATATGTTAACAATTCCCTCGAAAGAAAAAAGAACACAATCTTTTATTAATAGACTGTTTTTTGGAACCATAAACACTGATACAGAAATTCCTATTCAATCGTATAACATCCTTGAACAAGAATTAGAGTACATTAGTTATGGTGATAGATTATCAAAAACGATCAACTTAAATCTATTAGGGAGTAACCCTTATAAGTACATTAAGAAGAGAACTTTTTATTTTGGAACCGACAAATATGGTAGAGATTTGCTAAGTAGATTGATCATTGGAACCAGAATTTCATTTTTTATAGGATTTATTGCTGTTTTTATATCCTTATTCATTGGCATTGCTATTGGGGCAATAGCAGGCTATTATGGTGGAAAAATAGATGTATTCATTATGTGGATTATTAATATCACTTGGTCTATACCTACTTTGTTATTAGTTATTGCAATTACCTTAGCATTAGGAAAGGGGTACTGGCAGGTATTTGTAGCTGTTGGATTAACCATGTGGGTAGAAGTTGCCAGAGTTGTTCGTGGTCAGGTGTTAACCACTAAGCAACAACAATATGTGGAAGCAGCTAAAGCCTTAGGTTATTCTAATTTTAGAATTATTTTTCGTCATATTTTACCAAATATTTTAGCTCCAATTATTGTTATTTCTGCAGCAAATTTTGCAGCAGCTATTCTTATAGAAAGTGGCTTAAGTTTCTTAGGTATTGGAGCACAACCTCCCACACCATCTTGGGGCGCAATCATTAAAAATCATTACAACTACATTATTTTAGGAAAACCTTTTTTAGCTATCATCCCAGGGCTGGCAATTATGAGTTTAGTAATGGCGTGTATGCTTATAGGAAATGCCTTAAGAGATGCTTTAGATGTAAAAGCGTAAGGTATTTAACTCTAATTATTGATTTAAAAATTCTTAAATACACTAAGAGGTTTGTTAATGTTTTTAATGATATTGTTCTCATAAAAAATTATAAAAAAAAGCTCCTCAAAATGAGGAGCTAAATTCAAACAAAAAACATGATAAAAAAATTATAAAAAAATAATTGTTAGCAATCAGTAAGTTATCTTAAAATTATTTTTTTGCTGATGCTATGCTCACCAGATATAAATTTAAGAAGGTACATGCCGCTTGCTAAAGAAGATAGGTCAAGGTTTTTATTATAAAAACCAGTATTATTGTGTAATGTACTTTGAAACACTAGCTGACCAGTTGCAGCATAAATTAAAACTTCATTTTTATCAGCAGTTAATTTAGAAACATCATATATCAAATTTATTTTTTTATCAATTGATGGATTCGGATACATACCAAAAGAAATATCTTCATTAATATCTTCAATTCCTAGAGTGCTTGTAACATCTTCAAAATTAAATGACAAATCTCCTGAACTACTTCCTGAAAAATCGGTAAAATATAATCTGTATATGGTTCCACTTTCATATTTTACATAAAAAGATTTTTGAGAATCTACACTATAACTTCCTCCTGTAAAAGATTTCCAGTCCCATCCAATAGTATTAATATCTGTAGAATAGGTTAAACTTGGATTTGAAGGCATCCCTTGAGGCTCATCATTTTCTGCAATTTCTATGGTAGTATTGTGTAATACACCAGTGACTTGATACATTGTGTTTGGAGCTACCTCTGTATAATATTTTGTAAATTTTAAATCCCAATCTGAAGTAGCAGGAGCTGCAACAACTTCTGTATTGTTTTCTAATGAGTAATAGTTGTAGGTATTACTTGGGTTATTTGAATTTGGAATAGTGACAGTTTGGTCTGTAGACCAATTAGAACCATTCCAAGTACTATATTTAAAAGTATATCCTCCATAAAAATCTTCGTTTATAAATTTCCTGTAGGTACCATCTGAATATTTTAAGACAAAAACAACGGTTCCTTCTACATGATGTGTTGTAGTATTATATTCACCCCAACCATAAGTAGCTGACCCTCGATCAAATGCACCTTCATTCCATTGTGTATCGCTGTTGTATAATTGTGTCCAAGAAGCTTCCTGTGAAACGTCTATTGCAGTCCAATCTGCAAGATTATTTGAAGCCTCAAAAACATTGATACCGACACCTCCATTAACTCTCAAGGCAAAATCATATGCACTTGTTCTTAACATGGCTATATCCCACGAGTTTGCAGCAAAAGATACTTCTGCTTCTGTGTCTAATTTATAAAAGACTTGATTAGAATAGCTTGAACCCATACTGGTATTTACGGTTATTTCTTGAGCTTGTAAAAAAGACATGCCAATAAACATGGCAAATAAAAAATGTAATTTTGTTTTCATTATTGTAGTATTTAAAGATTAAAAAAAGTAGTTATTGTAATAGTTTATATTCAAATTCTGGATAGCCACGGATACCATCATCATTGGTAAGCGCTAAAAATTTAATTTTGTAATTATTTCCGTTTGGATCTTTAATAATATAGAATCGATCATTATAAGCAATACGATCAAACACACTTCTCCAAGAACTACCTATGGTAGTTATATCTCTGGAGAAGTTAGGTTCTATAATGTTATTAATCCCAAAATCATCATATTGAAAATCTGATGAATTTACTTTGTAAGCTAATGCACCACCATTTCTATTATGAACCGTAAAATCAGAAAACCCATAACTTCCTGCACCACTTAACACATTAGTAAAAACTGTAAAACAGAGATCCCATTTTTGTTTTTGTGGCGCTACATTTACTAAAGTATTTGTATTGAAACTAAAATAGTTAAAACTAAATACTGAACTTTTAGAGATAATTATTTCCTCGTGAGCAGAATCATTTAAATTCGCATATTGTAGTATATAATTATTGTTATTTCTTAAAATTCTTATTTTTTTCCAACCTCTCTGATCTCCAGCAATAGCAACACTTCCAGGAGTTGGAATGTCTGTTCCAACTTCATAACCAAGGTTTAGAAGATAAACCGGATTTTCATTATCATTTTCAGATATTTCAGCTATAGCCGTTTCTAATATGTCTCCATTAGGAGCATCTACATAAGCGGCATTAGTTGGGTTAAAAGTACCAACAGCTACCTGAGGTTGTAAAGCTGCTACGTCAGCTTCAGTAATCGCATCTATATTGTTACTTGTGAGTGACTTAGCAGCCATAAAAATAGAACCATTGATTGTTACTCTAAAATTATTTCCACTATAAAACCCTAAATCCCAAGTGTCTCTTTTAGCTAAAGTTGAACGTTGACTACTCAAATCTACGAATACCTGATTGCCTTCGTTTGGTCCACCAACTTCTGGAGAAAAGCTTCCCCCTAGTGAAGCGGAAGCATTAATTAAAAAATTACTATATCCTTGAATATTTGAATTATTATAGTTGATGGACATCACAACAAATTCAATTTCTGTTGTTTCATCTAGGATGGTATTTAATTTCTTAAATACTATTGAGTTTTCAAACTCTCCAGTTGAAATAGGAAGGGTAATGGTATTATCTGATGCTGCTGGTATGGTAATAAAATCTATCCCATAAGTAGCATTTTGGGGATTAATATTAATTATTACAGAACCATTTTCTAAGGCAATTTCTGAATATACTAATACTATAGTTTCATCATTTTCAATATCCATTAAGTTTTTAGATAAACTCTCAAATGCTACAACAAATGGGTCACTTTCTAAACTCTCATCTTTACTACAAGAACTAAATGTTATTGTTAGAATACTAATGGCTATAAAGTATAATTTAATGTATTTATTTTTCATTTTTCTAAATGTTTAAGTTGTAAGCAAGTTTTAAGAAATATGATCGACCGTAGGCTAATTGTATGTTTCTTGGGGCTGCAGTATGGGCACCTCCAGAAAATGCAGTTGTGCCAACAGATGATATATTTAATAGATTTCTAATACCAAAAGTGGTTTCTATTTTCTTATCTAAAAATGATTTTTTTACTGTAGCATCTAACCAATCGAAAGACTGTGTTGTTCCTTTTTGATATTCTTGATTTCCTAATGAATTAGTACGCTCTACAAATTGAAGTTGTCTTCCGTTGTGTTTATAATAAATCGAGATAGAGGTATCTAGGTCTTGTAGGATATAATTTATGCTACTGTTTAGCTGAACATTATATAAAAAATCATCTTTGGAACTTATACTACTATCTAAAATCTTAGAAACTCCAAGAAGTGATGCACCTAATTTTAGTTTTATTTGCTTGAACTGTAATGCATGTTCCGTAAATAAACCAAAAGATTTATAAATATCAATATTATTATATTGATAAGCTAGAGGACTTTGCTCAACTACGATTAGTTCTATTCTATCATTTACATTTATATAGGAAGCACTTATTTTACTTTTTACATTTACAAGATCATTGGCTACTGTATATTGTTTTTTTAAATGCATAAATGCAGACATACCATTTTCTGGATTTAGTGCGGGGTTTCCTTGAACGTCATGATTTACATCAACAAAATAAGTGTAAAGCTCATCGTAGTTTGGTGTCCTATTGGCAGAACCAATAACGGTCCTTAGCTCTACATCATTTTTAAATAAATATTTAGAACTTAAAGAAAATACATACTGATTATCAAATAAATTGGTAAATGACACTCTTGCTCCTGGTCGTAGGGAAAATTGCTCTGAAATCTTTAGTTCTGAAGATGTAAAAAAGTCATAATTATTTAATCGTTGTTTAGTGATAGTATCCTCAGGATCTATTGTGATTGCCAAGGGTGAGCCAGAACCTCTTTCATTCGTTAATTCGTAACCTGCCTGAAAATTAAAGTTGTCTGTTTGTATTAAATTACTAAATGTTCCTCTAGAAAAGAAAGCGGCTCTTGATAGATATTCTCCTTTTTGTCTATTTAATTTTTCATTTTTTCTAATACGATAGGTATATGTTTCAAGATCTTTTGTTTGTTCTTGATAAGATACAGATATATTATAACGCACTTTTTTAGAGAAAAACCCATTAGAATTTAAGTGGTGAATAAATCTATTATTTGTATAAATTTCATCTAGAGCTAATGGATCAGTTGAAGCAGTTGAAGGATTTTCATTCAAATCTACGGTGTCATTATATTTGTCTATTTGCTCATTAAAGTAATCAAACTTATAAAAAAGATTAAACCTTTCTTTTTTATAATTGAAAAGTAATTTGGCGTTGTGTTGTTCTTTAGGTAGCCATTCATGACCTCTTAAGCCATCATTTTCATCATAAACTTCTCCATTTCTATTGTTCCAAAAGCCCCCAAATGAATTACGTATGTAAGCGGTATTTATAAAAATATTCTCTGTAAGGTTATGTCCTATTTTTAATGATTGTATGTGCCTTCCTTTTTGGAACAACTCAAACTCGTTACCTACAGTTTCCTCCTGTGTATAAATATTTATTTGTGTTTTCTCAAGAGAAGATTTTTTAGTAATAATATTAATAACACCAGAAATAGCATTGGCGCCGTATTGAACACCCATAGAACCTTCAACAATTTCTATTTGTTGAATATCGTCTAAGTTTATGAGTGTTAAATCAACATTGTTTCCTATGCCCTCTTCGTTAATAACAGGAACATTGTCTATTAATATTTTAAAATATTGAGCATCCAGTCCAAATAAACTAACACCAGATTTTCCCGTTGATGTGTTGGGTGTTATATTAATATTTAAAACTTGATTTAATAGATCAGCTAAATTATTAGCTGCACGTTGTTCTATATCTCTTCTGTTTATAACCTTTACTTCAAAAATAGATTTTTTTACCGATTGTGGATTAAACTGTGCAGTCACAACTACCTCATTTAATTTTTGAGTGTACGTAGTATCTTGTATTATTTGATTTTTATCTTGAGAAAAAGAATGAGTTAAAATAAAAAAAGTTAAAAACACATAGACATACTTTATATTTTGTGATTTTTTTAAAACCCCTAAAAACATCTTTAAAACTGAAAATAATAGTTTAAAAAAAATGTGAGTATTATTTTTATTTAGACTCATTCTATTTTATATTTGCTGCAAATATAAATATTATTTTAATTCAGTCTAAATAAACTTTACATTTATTTACTAAAAATGAAAAAATGAAAAAAATCCTACTAATTACATTTATCAGTTGTTTTATATCTACTGTAAATGCACAAAACAAAAAAAAGAAAGACCAAAAAGCTATTAAAAGTATGTGTGGCTGTTTTGAAGTAACATTTAATTTTGCTGAAACATTTAATTACAGTGAAAACACGAACTATAAGCCATCTAAATCAAAAACTTCTAAAGGATTAGAATGGGCACAACTAGTCACTGATGATAAAAATAAAATTTCTATTCAGCATTTATTAGTTGTCGGAAAACCTTCCAATCAATTCATTATTAAGCATTGGAGACAAGATTGGATATATGAAAATAGAGATTTCTACATGTACAATGGAGATAATCTTTGGAAGTATGAAAATAAAAAACCTTCCAGCGTTAAGAAGCAATGGACACAAAAAGTATATCAGGTTGATGATAGCCCAAGATATGAGGGCTCAGGAAGTTGGGTTCATGTAGATGGAAAGAGTTATTGGGAAAATAAAACAGATGCTCCATTACCAAGAAGAGAATATACCAAAAGAAGTGACTACAATATTACCTCTAGAGGCAATAGACATGAAATAACAAGCTTTGGATGGATACATGATCAAGATAATGATAAAGTCATTAGAGAAAAAGACAAGGAAGATCAAATTATTGCTCAAGAAAAAGGAGTTAACAAATATGTTAGAGTAGATGATGATAAATGTAGAGTGGCTCAAGATTGGTGGAAAGAAAAAAATGACAAATGGGTGATGGTAAGAAATAAATGGGATGAAGTATATGCCAGAAACAAAACCTTAGAACTTAAAAACAAAGTAGACAACAAAGTTCTTTACAAACATTTATTCTCTGAAAATTACAGCGAAGAAAAAAAAATACGAGATATAATTGAAGCGTTTGTAATTAAATAGTAAAATTTATGTGGACAAAAAAAAATATTTTAATAGTACTTCTTTGTATTTCGCTAAAAATTTTTGGTCAAAATGAGAATGTTTTCATAGATCGTACTTATTGGAAAACAAACCCTACTATCAAAAATATTGATCAAAAAATAAGTGAGGGTCACGATATTTCTGCGTTAAGTTGGAGCTCCTTTGATGCTGTATCATATGCTTTACTAGAGAAAGTTGATAACAAAACAATTGAATACTTGTTATCTAAGGATGGAAATGGAGTGAATAAATTAACTCATGATGGACGAACTTATATTTTCTGGGCAGTGTACAAAGACAATCTAGATATCATGAAATTATTGTTAGGTCTTGGAGCTGATACTGACATTATTGATAGTCATGGATATTCTTTGATGAATTTTGCAGCTACCACAGGTCAATTAAATACAAAACTCTATGATTTCTGTATTAAAAATGGAGCAGACATAACAAAAGAAAAAAATCTTGATGGAGCCAATCCTTTATTACTTGTCACACCACATATAAAAGATTTTTCGTTAATCAACTATTTTACGTCAAAAGGAATAGATATGAAAACAACAGATAGCAATGGAAATGGCATTTTTAATTATGCTGCCAAAGCTGGAAACATACCATTAATGGAATATTTGTTAAAACAAGGCATTACTTACAAAAAATTAAATAAACAGGGAGAAAATGCTATGATCATTGCCAGTAGAGGAGTTAGGAATAAGCCCAATACATTAGAGTCTTTTCTATATTTAGAAAAACTAGGAATTTCCCCTAATGTAATCACTAACAATGGAACTAATCCTCTTCATGCTATCGCCTTTAGAGGGAAAGAATTAAGTATTTATAATTACTTTCTCTCAAAAGGTGTAAGCATTAATCAAAAAAACAAGCAAGGAAATACTCCTTTTTTAAATGCATCATATATGAATGATTTGAATACTGTGAAATTTTTATATCAACATGTGAAGGATATAAATTATCGTAATAAAGAAGGAGTTTCTGCACTAACAAATGCAGTTCAAAGAAACTCTGTAAGTGTTATTAAATTCTTAGTTAAATCGGGTGCAGATGTATTAGTAAAGGATAAAAAAGGAAATAATCTTTTCTTTTATTTAATAAAATATTTTAAACCTACAAAATTTCATCTTCTAAGAGAGAAAGTTGAGATTCTCTCTGCTAATGGTTTTGATATTTCACAAAAACAAAAAAACGGGAACTCACTTTATCATCTAGCCATAGAGACTAAAGATGTAGAATTCTTAGAATGGGTTTACTCACAAAATATAGAAGTAAATTCAAAAAATAATAATGGAATTACTCCTCTTCACAAAGCAATAATGACTGGTAAAAATGATGAATTGATTAAGTTATTAATACGTTTTGGAGCCGATAAAACAATTAAAACCGATTTTGATGAAAGCAGCTATGAACTTGCATTAGAAAATGAGCTTTTAAAAAAGAATGCCACCGATATTAATTTTTTAAAATAAGAAATATGAAAAAAATAAATTTACTTAAGATAGTTCTGTTTTTATTTAGTTCCGTCATATTACTAGGGTTTACATATAAAACAGATTCAACTCAATACAAGTGTTTAATACAAATGAAGAATTATACTGGTGAAGGAGCCTATATTGCTATTTCTTTATTGGATGAAAAAGGGAACTATGAAAAGACATTATATGTACATGGTGATGATGAGGATTGGTATTATGATATCACCAAATGGTGGAAGTTCTATGGAAAAAACAGAACAGAAATTGATGCAATAACAGGTGCTACAATAAGTGGAGGAGAAAGAGCTATTACAATTATTGAATTGGAAAATAGCAAAATTGATGCAGGATATAAAATTAGATTTGAAACTGCAGTTGAAGACAAAGAATATTACACAGACGATATAGAATTTGAATTAACTACACAAAATATTCAAAGTAAGTTTGATGGAATAGGGTTTATTAGATATGTTAGAATGGTTTCCCAAAAGCAATAGCAAAAAAATATGGTGTTTTCAATTTGGAGATTAAGTCATCTTACCTTGGCAATATCGTCATTCATATTTATTCTTATCGCTAGTATTACAGGAATAATTTTAGCGATGGAGCCTATTTCTGAAAAACTAAGACCCTACACTGTTGATATTGAGAATATTTCTTTAGCTAATACTATATCAAATCTAGAAAAGGAATACGATGAAGTTATTTCAATAAAAAAAGATTACAACAATCATATAATAACATCCGTAATAACTAAAGAGGGAACCAGTGAACAATTTTACGTAAACCCTCATTCTGGTAAAAAAATCGGATATCTTGTTGAAAAGGCTCCCGTATATAAATTTGCAACCAATTTACATCGATCATTATTTTTAAAAACTACCGGTAGAATAATTATAGGGGCAGTCTCTTTTATACTTTTAATGATAGCCATAACAGGCTTATTATTAATCATCAAAAGACAAGGAGGGATTGCAAAGTTTTTTTCTAAAGTTGTAAAAGAAGATATTTATCAATATTACCACGTTATCTTGGGTAGAGTTAGTTTAATTCCTATTATACTTATTACCATAACTGGAGTCTATCTTTCCTTAGAGAAATTCTCTTTATTACCTAAAAATAAGATTGTTCATAAAATAAAAGAACCAACGCTAGACTCAAAAAAGATAATATCAGAGTTTTCAATTTTTAAAAATACAAAATTAAAAGATTTAAAGATTCTTGAATTTCCTTTCTCTAAAGATAAAGAGGATACATTTTATTTAAAATTACAAAATAAAGAGCTAATTGTAAATCAGTATTCAGGTGAAATTTTAAGTACTATAAAATATCCATTCGTTGTCTTGGCTTCCTCAATTAGTTTATCACTCCACACTGGTCGGGGAAGTTTTTTATGGTCTTTAGTATTATTTCTTAGTGCAGCATCAATTTTGTTTTTTATTTTTTCTGGCTTTATTATGACATTTCAAAGAAAACGAAAAATTAACTACATCCCTGCTAATGTGTACAATAAAAAAGATGCAGAGTATTTAATTTTGGTAGGTTCTGAAACTGGCAATACGTATCTACTTGCTAAAGCTCTTTTTGATGCTCTAAAAAAAGCACACAAAAAAGTTTTTATAACAGATTTAAATAAATACACAACATTTAAAAATTTAAAACACTTATTTATCCTCACATCTACCTATGGTATTGGGGAAGCTCCATCAAATAGTGAAAAATTTTTAAAAAAAATAAATACATTTAAACCAATACAAAAAGTAGAATTTTCTGTCATTGGGTTTGGATCTTTGGCTTATCCAGACTTTTGTCAATTTGCGATAGATATAGATACTGTTTTAATAAATAAATTAAATTTCAATCAAACAATCCCTATTCATAAGATTCATAATCAAAATTATAATGATTTTTTAAATTGGAGTTTTGAATGGAGTAAAAAAACTAAAATTCCACTTAAAATTAATGCAATAAATAAGAAACCTGAAAAACTAGCCCCTTTTATGGTAGTAAATAAAACAGCATTAAATGAAGATAATACATTTATTATTCAAATAAAACCAGCAAAAAACACAATATTCAAAGCTGGTGATTTATTAGAAATAGCTCCTAATGAAGATTCAATGGTGCGCTATTACTCTATAGGGTCACTAAATAACGATATAATACTAAGTGTCAAAAAACATTCGCTTGGCGTTTGTTCTAACTACTTGAATGAAATGAAACAAGGATCTGTTTTTTTTGGAAAAGTGAAAAAAAACAAAGAATTCCATTTTCCTAATCAATATAAAGAAGTTATACTTATTGCTAATGGTACAGGAATTGCTCCTTTTTTAGGAATGTTAAATGAGAATACTAATCAAATACCAACCCATTTATTTTGGGGGGGTAGAAAAAAATCTTCTTTCAAGCTATATGAAGATTTCATAACACAAGCAATTCAAAAAAAACAACTAAACAGCCTAAATATTGCATATTCTAGAGAAGGAAAAACTAAAAAATATGTTCAACAACTTATTGAACAAAACTCAGAAATTATTGTTCGAGTTTTATCCCAAAATGGAGTTATTATGATTTGTGGTTCTTTAGCCATGGAGACAGGTGTTAAAAAAATACTATCATCTATTACAGAGTCAAAGATGAATTTAGAGCTAGAAAAATTTAAAAATCAAATAAGAACAGACTGTTACTAAAAATAAATATTTATGTGTAATTATATAAAAACAATTGGTAAAGTAAAAAGTGGAGAGTTAACGGTTTGCACAAACTGTCATCATTACCATCTTACCTTTAATAATATATTTTTTGAATTCACTCAAAAAGAATTTACTCAATTTAAAAAATATATTTTCCAATTAGATACAGAATATTGGAATGAAAATTATCCTTCATCAAAAGTAAAGAGAAATATTCCTGTCCCATCACTTCAAGAAAATCTAATTTTATTGTTTAACCAAATTGAAATAGAGGAATTAAAGAATTTATTTTCCTATCAATTCTATCAAAATTATCAAAGAATCAGTTCTAATGAAATAGACTACACATTTATACAAAATTAACACCTTACTATAGTGAACTATTTTTGTAATACATAGAGAAGATAGTATTTGAAGAAATCATAGCATCGAATATTTAATCGACGTAAAATATATTATTCTGAAAAAAATACAATTTAAAAAATCATTCTAGTTCTCTGTTATAATTATTTTGATTAATCGGAGGTTTTCATTTTTATAGTTTTTTTTTACTGTTTTTATATCTTTTTTCTTTGGCATTACAATCGGTGCAATTGCAGGGTATTATTGTAAAAAAAATAGATGTATTTATGTGAATTATTAATATCACTTGCTACACACCTTCT